>Ga0105054_10013228_pt1 | contig 9976 bp, 6 predicted proteins | sample BON02_FD_78091 | JGI IMG/M metagenome (GOLD analysis project Ga0105054, IMG submission 78091) | Freshwater microbial communities from Lake Bonney liftoff mats and glacier meltwater in Antarctica - BON-02 (megahit assembly) | ecosystem: Environmental > Aquatic > Freshwater > Ice > Glacier... | reverse complement strand
TGGCGCCGGTATCCACCTTGGCCTTGATCGCAGGCAAGCCTAGGTCCGGCAGCGCCAGCCACTCCTCCCAACCGAGTTCAAACTGTCCCATGCCGGCTCCGGTCAGGCTGAATTGTAAGTGATTGCCGCCCTTAGACGCCTTGTTGCTGCGTCGCAAGAAGAAGAAAGCTGTAAGCCTAGGCCGTCGCCAGCCACGCCTTTTCGACCACTTTCACCACGTCGCCCATGATGCCGGTAATCTTGAAGTCCTTTGGCGTGTAGATGCGGGTCACGCCCATCTGGCCGAGGGCGCGCGCGTCCTCCGGCGGGATGATGCCGCCCACCACCAGCGGCACATTTTCCAGTCCCACCTTGCGCATCTCTGCAATCGTCTCGCGCACGAGATCCAGGTGGCTGCCGGACAGGATCGACAGGCCGACGACATGCGCATTGGCCTCCTTCGCCTGCGCCGCAATCTCGGCTGGCGTGAAGCGAATGCCTGCATAGACGACATCCATGCCCACTTCCCGTCCGCGCGCCGCGATCTGCTCGGCGCCGTTCGAGTGGCCATCAAGGCCCGGCTTTCCCAGCACATAGGTCAGGCGCCGGCCCAGCGCTTCCGACACGCGGTCGACATCGGCTTTCACGGCCGCGATCTCTTCATCGGGATCGCCGCTGATAACCATAGCCACGCCCGTCGGTGCACGGAATTCGCCGAACACTTCGCGCATCGCCGTGCCCCATTCACCGGTCGTCACGCCCGCCTTGGCGCAGGAAATCGAGGGCTCCATGATGTTCACATCACTTGCCGCCGCCGCCTTCAGGTCCGCCAGTGCCGCTTCGACAGCCGCATTGTCGCGCTTGGCCCGCCACGCTTTCAGCTCGCGCACTTGCGCGGCTTCTTCAGCCGGATCGACCGTCATGATGGCACCGTCGCCCGTGCCCAGTGGGCTTGCCTCGGTCGAGGTGTACTTGTTGACGCCGATAACGCTCATCGAGCCGTTCTCGATCGCCTTGATGCGATCGATATGCGCGCCGACAAGGCTTTCCTTCATATGGCCAATGGCATTCGTCGCACCGCCCAGAGCGTCGATCTCGGCCAGCGTCGCGCGGGCCTTGTCCTTCAATTCCTCGGTCTTACCGTCGATCACATGGCTGCCGTCGAATATGTCTTCGAATTCGAGCAGATCGGTTTCGTAGGCCAGGATCTGCTGCAGGCGCAGGCTCCATTGCTGGTCCCACGGGCGCGGCAGGCCCATCGCCTCGTTCCAGGCCGGCAATTGCAGCGCGCGGCAGCGGGCCCGCTTCGACAGGGTCACGGCCAGCGCCTCGATCAGGATGCGGTAGACATTGTTTTCCGGCTGGGGCTCGGTCAGGCCCAGCGAGTTGACCTGCACGCCATAGCGGAACAGCAGCGCCTTCGGGTCATTCACGCCATAACGCTCGCGGCCGATCTCTTCCCACAGGTCGACGAAGGCCCGCATCTTACAAAGTTCTGTAACGAAACGTACACCCGCATTCACGAAAAAGGAAATCCGCCCGAACACGGTTTCAAAGTCTGATTCCGGAACTTGCCCGCCCGCTTTCACGCGATCCAGCACGGCGATCGCGGTGGCCAGCGCATAGGCCAGCTCCTGTTCCGGCGTCGCGCCCGCTTCCTGCAGGTGATAGGAGCAGACATTCATGGGGTTCCATTTTGGAACTTCTGTATAGCACCAGCATACCATGTCCGAGATCAGCCGCATCGAAGGCTCGGGCGGGAACACATAGGTGCCGCGCGACAGGTATTCCTTGACGATATCGTTCTGGGTCGTGCCGCGCAGCTTGTGCCGGTCGTCGCCGCGCTCGTCGGCCAGCGCAACATACATGGCCAGCATCCAGGCCGCCGGCGCATTGATCGTCATCGACGTGTTCATCTCTTCCAGCGGCAGCTGGTCGAACAGTTTCGCCATGTCGCCCATATGCTTGACCGGCACACCAACCTTGCCGACTTCGCCGCGCGCCAGGATATGGTCGGCGTCATAGGCGGTCTGCGTCGGCAGGTCGAAGGCGATGGACAGGCCGGTCTGGCCCTTGGCCAGATTGCCCCGATACAGCTCGTTCGATTTCTGCGCCGTCGAATGGCCCGCATAGGTGCGGAAAATCCACGGCCGGTCAGGCGCGTGTTGGAACGGTTTTTGTGTGTCGGCCATGCCGGGGCTCCCCAATTGTATTGTTGCGGCGCAACATGCCGTGTGGCGTTCGCCAGCGCAAGCGTCAGACCACGCCCTTGTGCTGGCGTGTCTTCATGGCCACATCGAAAACGACCCTACACACCCCTGCCCCCACCGGATACTGCCGCCCTGACCCAGCCTTCCTCCCCCCTCCAGACAGCGCTCGGCCTGCGCCTCGCCACCCTGCTCGCCTTCCCGTTCGGCGTGGCCCTTGTGGCCCTGATGCAGCGCAGCGCCCTGATGATCATCTTGCTGGCCGCTGCCATGGTCGGCGTCAGCCTGGTTGAACGTTTTCGCCTCGCCCGGCTCACCGGATCGCCTGCGCCTGTATCGCTTGCGGGCCTGTTGCCCGGATTTGCCTTACGCCTTGGCGGCCTTGCCGGCCTGTTCATTGTCCTCCTGGGCTTCCTCGCTTTGTTCCGCGACACATCCCTGGCGCGCGGCCTTGGCCTTGAAGATGCGGCGATCTTCATCGGCATCACCGGTTTTGCCCTCGCCGCCAACGCGATCAGCGCCCGCCTCGCCACAACCGAGGTCAGCAGCGCGCTGTCGACCCTGAACGCAACGTTCCGCGAGGCCAATCCGAGCGCAGGCTCGGCAGATGGCGAGATCATCGAAGGCGAATTCTACAATCCCGAATCCGGGCCTGATTCTTCCCCTCGCCGCTGAAACGGACTTGATGTACATGCGGCCAGAATGCCGGCGGAGCGCACCCCAAATGACTGAATTTATTGGCTTTTTAGCCGCCATCCTGACCACGGTCTCGTTCGTGCCCCAGGCCGTCCAGATCTTGCGGACGCGCGACACCGGCGGTATCTCCCTCGTCATGTACGTCCTGTTCACCGCTGGCATCGCCGCCTGGCTCGCCTATGGCATCATGATTGCCAGCGTCCCGGTCGTTCTGGCAAACCTCGTCACCATCGTACTCGCCGGCACGATCCTCACCCTCAAGGCCCGCGCCGTAATGGCCGCCCGCCGTCCTGCGCGTCAGCCCATCGTCCACGGCGCCACCGTCGCCACGTCAGCGCCCATCGCCTGATAATACAGTCGCTGGACCTGACGCGTCACCGGCCCCGGCTTGCCGCTGCCAATCACCTGTCCATCTATCGCGATCACCGGCGCGATCATCGCGCCCGCAGACGTCGTGAACGCCTCCTTCGCGCCCAGCGCCTCCTCCGGCGTGAAGCCGCGTTCGACAAGGTGAAGGCCTGAGCCTTCCAGCAGGTCGAGGACACCCGCCCGCGTGATCCCCGGCAGGATGGACGGCGACAGGTCCCGCGTCACCAGCTGCCCCTCCCCATCAACAATCCAGGCATTGGCCGAGGCCGCCTCGGTCACACGTCCGTCTTCCACCAGGAAGGCCGTCTCCGCTCCCGCCTCGCGCGCCGTGCGGTAGGCCAGCGCCTGCGACAGCAGCTGCGTCGTCTTCATGTCGCGCCGTTTCCAGCGCGTATCGTCCAGGAAGACTGCCCTGATCCCGTCGCGCGCCGCGGCGCCGATCAGCGGACGGGAGTCGGCATAAAGGAACACGGTCGGCTCGAATTCCTCGGGCCCGGCAAAGTCGCGCAGGCCATAGGCCCCGGCTGTGACCTGCAAATAGATCAGGCCTTCAGTGAGGCCATTATAGTCGATCAGGTCGCGGTGAACCTTGCCCCAGCCCTCTCCCGGCAAGGGGTTCGGAATGCCAATTCCGGCCAGCGTGCGGCTGAGGCGCGACATATGACCCCCAAAATCCACGAGTTGCCCGCCATATACGGCGGTCACCTCATACGCGGCATGGGCAAACAGGAAGCCCCGGTCAAACGGCGATATCCGACCGTCTGCTGCAGGACAGAAGGCGCCGTTGAGGTAGGCCGTGGTGCATATTGTCATTTTTGTCACGCCGATCCGGTTGCGTTATTGTGCGCCGCAACAAATGCCTTGCATCCGGGCGGGCGTGAAGCCAAGGTGCCGCGACCCGGGGGCTTTGTGAAGACACGCAATAAACGTGCGCATGCTGCTGCCTGAAGTGATTTTGGAGGATTGGAATTTCAATTATGGGCAGAGAACAGAAAGACATTTACGCACTGGGCGAGATTCCACCGGAATTCCACGTGCCGAAATTCATGCACGCGTGGGCCATCCGCCGCGAGCGCCACGGTCGCCCGTCGACTGCAATGCAGCTCGAGCAGGTCCCCGTGCCAGACATCGACTCCGACGAAGTGCTCGTCCTCGTGATGGCTGCAGGCGTCAACTATAACGGTATCTGGGCCGGTCTCGGCGAGCCGGTCTCGCCGTTCGACATCCACAAGCAGGACTATCACATTGCCGGCAGTGATGCCGCCGGCATCGTCTGGGCCGTTGGCCGCAAGGTGAAGCGCGTAAAGCCCGGCGACGAAGTCGTCATCCACTGCAACCAGGATGATGGCGACGACGAAGAGTGTAATGGCGGCGACCCGATGTTCTCGCCGTCCCAGCGCATCTGGGGCTACGAGACACCTGACGGCTCCTTCGCCCAGTTCTGCCGCGTGCAGGCCCGCCAGTGCATGCCGCGCCCGAAACACCTTACCTGGGAAGAGAGCGCCTGCTACATGCTGACGCTGGCGACCGCCTATCGCATGCTGTTCGGCCATCGTCCCCACATCGTGAAGCCGGCCGACAACGTGCTCGTCTGGGGCGCGTCCGGCGGCCTTGGCAGTTTCGGGGTCCAGCTCTGCGCCGTCACCGGCGCCAATGCCATCGGCGTTGTCAGTTCCGACGACAAGAAGGATCACGTCCTCGGCCTCGGCGCCAAGGCCGTGCTCAACCGCAATGACTTCAATTGCTGGGGCCAGCTGCCCACGGTCAATGGCCCGGAATTCAACGACTATATGAAAGAATCCCGCAAGTTCGGCAAAGCCATCTGGGAACATACGGGCAAGAAGGATGTCGACATCGTGTTCGAACATCCGGGCGAGTCAACTTTCCCCGTTTCGGTCTTCGTGGTGAAGCGCGGCGGCATGGTCGTCATCTGCGCCGGCACGACCGGCTTCAACCTCACCATGGACGCCCGCTTCCTGTGGATGCGCCAGAAGCGCGTGCAGGGCAGCCACTTCGCCCACCTCAAACAGGCCAGCGCTGCCAATGACCTCGTCATCAACCGCCGTATCGATCCCGGCATGTCGGAAGTCTTCCCCTGGGACCAGATTCCGGCGGCCCATGACAAGATGCTCGATAACAAGCACCTGCCCGGCAATATGGCCGTCCTTGTCACCAGCCCGAAACCCGGCCTGCGCACCGTCGAAGATGTTCTGGAAGTGACGGGCCAGATTTAAGCCGGGCGACCGGACACGCATACAAAACACACAAAAGCCGGCTCCCTGAAGGAGCCGGCTTTTTCTTTATCAGGCCCTGTCTCAGGTCAGCCGGTCGGCGAAGGGCGTCCTGCAGCAGTGCTCGGGACTGTCCCTGCACCTCGCTTTTCTCCATCCGGCCCTCGATTGCCTTGGCCAGGTGTTCCTCGCCATCATCGACGGCTTCAAGCGCAGCTTTCTCATCGTCGCTGAACAGCGACACGAATTGCGTGAACCTGCGGTGCGGCGTGCCGAGCGTGCCACCATCCGTCTAAGGTTCGCCGCCAAGGCTGCGGACATGATGATGGAAGCGGCTGACAAGATCGGCACGCTCATTCGCCCGCTTCAGGAATTGCGCCCGCAGGGCATAGCCGTCATCGGCCAGCTCGCAGCACTTTTCATAGCCTTTCTTGCTGTCGATGAAGACCTTGGTGACGTCGTTGAGGGCGTCGATTTCTGTATGGAAGGTTTGGTTGGTCAGGTGGGGTCTCCGTTGATTGGAACGATGCCCAATAAGCGGGATACTCGCCGCCGGGTTCCGACAAAGATGATGAAATTTTGGCAAGCGCAGGGTCGGCCCGCGCTGCGCGATATTCACTCGTCGGCCCCGCGTCTCTCCCACACCCTTGTCCAACCCATATCCCGCCCGCGCTATACTGCCCTCATGACCGTCAACAGCGATCTCATCTCTCATGGCCTCCGAGAAGCCAGTCTCGCGCTGACAAATATTATCGGGCTGACCAGTATCCACCTGAAGCCGCTGACGCTGACGCTGAAACGCAGCCTGAAGCAGAAGGCGATGGCGCGGCTGAAACAGCTCGAGATGATCGTGCGGCGGTTGCTGACCCTGATGACGCTGGCGCTCACCCTGCCATCCCCACTGCCAACCCGTGCTGCCCCCGCACCGCTTCGCCCTGTCCGGAAGGGTGCAGCCTGCCGTCGATCCGGACGCACCTGTGCTGTTTCCAGGCAGCGTCTGGGCATTCGGGCCTGTGCCCGCCGCGCCCTTCCTTGCGCGTGTCAGTGCCCTCTACAAGGTGCTGGAAGCGCCGGAAGTTCACGCCAAACGCCTCGCGCGCAGTCTCGCCCGCCAGCGTAAACGCGGCGATCCGAAGCCCGTCGCCCTGCCCATGGCATCGGCCTATCGCCTCCGGCCCGAGCTTGGCGCCGTCGCCACGGCCCTGCCAGGGCTGCTCTCCGCCGCGCTGGAAAAGTGGGATAATTCAAGCTGACTCCGACAGGCTTGTCAGAAAGGTTTGCCGGGCACCGGAAGGTGTTTCCGGATGCAGGCGCTAGCCTCAGGCCGCATCCTCGACGACGCTGACAAAGCTGTCCACCGCGCCCTCCAGCGAGTCCGGAACCGGCGTACCGGACAGGATTTTCTTGGCAACGGCCTCCAGCCTGAAGGCCGCGTCCGACACATCCTTGAAGCCCAGGCTTCCGGATGTTCCGGCCACAGAATGGGCGAGCGACGCAACCGCTTGCGCCCGGGTGTCCGGCGCACTGATCCGCAGCAATGCGCCCAGCTTGCCGGGCAGCTCCAGGATATCGCGGCGACAGTCTTCCTTCAGATCGGCGATCATGGCATCCGCTTCGCTCGTCCGCTCGACCACCTCTCCACCCTTCTTGCGCAGCAGGCGCTCGATCAGGTTGTTCAGGCGCACCATATCGATGGGCTTGGAGAAATGTGCGTCTATGCCCGCCGCAAGACATTCGTACGCCTGGGTGGCCAGCGCATTCGCCGTCAGCGCAACAATCGGAAGGCGGCCTGCAGGCCCATGCATTTTCCGGATACGGCGGGTCGCGGTCAAGCCATCCATTTCAGGCATCTGCACATCCATCAGGATGATGTCATAGGGGATGCCTTCAAGCAGCGAGAGGATCGCGTCGGGCGCCGAGGCAAAGGTCGTCACCTCGTGCCCGGCCGAACGCAGCCCGATAGCGATCAGGGCCCGGTTCATCTCGATATCGTCGACGACCATGATGCGCGCCGCCGTCGGTGCCCGGCGATCTTTGACCATATCGGGCGCTTCGACACGGCCGGTACGCCTATCCGGGATATAAGGCACGGTCAGGATCGCATTCGTCCCCACCCCTTCTTCGCTGACAATCTCCAGGTTGCCGTCCAGCAGCAAGGCCAGAGACCGGCTGATCGACAGGCCCAGGCCAGAGCCCCCGAAGCGCCGGGTGATCGAGGCGTTGGCCTGGGAGAAACCGGTAAATATGTGGTCCATCTTGTCGGCAGGAATGCCCGGCCCGGTATCAGCCACGATCATGCAAAGTCGTCCGTCCGTCAGTCTCGCGTCCAGCCTGACATGGCCCGCCTCCGTAAACTTGGCCGCATTGCCGACGATATTCGTGAGTATCTGGCGCAACCGGGTTTCATCCCCCACGACCGCCGCAGCAATCTCGGGCGCAACCTGGCACGTAATCTTGACGTTCGGGTTCGGTCGCGCCGCCGCGACCAGGCTAACGACATCCTCAATCACCTCGCGAATGTCGAAGGGTCGCTTTTCAACGTCCATCCGTCCGGCATCGATCTTGGAAAAATCCAGAATGTCGTTGACAATTTCGAGCAATGTCCGGCTCGCAGACGAAATGCGCTGGACGTAGGTCAGTTGGTCATCCGTCAGCGCCGTCGTCTTGAGAATATCGGTGAAGCCCATGACACCATTCAGCGGCGTGCGAATCTCATGGCTCATATTGGACAGGAATTCCGTGCGGGCGATGACGGCAGACTCGGCCTCAAGCCGCGCTGCGGCCAGCGCTTTTTCGCGTTCATGACGTTCGCTGACATCACGATAGGTCGATACAGCCTCAACCGGGTTGCCGTCAGCATCGCGGATGACCTGAGACTTGCCCTCAAGCCAAACAATGGATCCGTCAGCAAGGCGGATCCGGAATTCGCGTTGTGCATTGACGTCAATTTCCTTGCCCGTGAACAGTTCCTGCGCAATCGACATTGCGATCGCGCGATCCTCCGGAAAAACGAAGTCGTCCGTCCGCTTGCCGATGGACTCCTCTGGCGAGGCAACGATGGACGCCGAAGGCGAAGCATAGCTGATCACACCGTCGAGGCCGAACTTGAGGACGATATCAGTCGAGTGTTCCGCCAGAAGACGATATTGTTCTTCCTTCACAGACAGGGCGGCATAAAGTTCGTGCTCCTGCGTTATATCCTTGAAAACGCCGAATATGTGTTCGACCGATCCGGAGGGGCCGACGTGGCATTTGGCTATCGATCTTACGCGGCGTTTTTCGCCGTCAGAGCGCCGCTGAATCGTTGCCTCGAAATTCCAGTCCTGACCGCTCTTCATATGCTGATCAATCAGACCCGCAACGCGTTCGCGGTCACCCTCGATATAAAAATCAAGCGCACCATCGAGCATCGGATCGAACGTCTCGGGTGTCACGCCGTGAATACGATAGACTTCCGGCGACCAGTAGACTTCACTCTTCTCGGAATTCAGGGTCCAGTGCCCGACCTGCGAGATTTCATTGGCCATTTCGGCCTGGCTGAGGAGAACCTTTTCGCGCGTCGATCGCTCGGCGATGCGGCGTCTGGACTCGCGCAGGCGCTGGTTTAGGCGATGACGTTCGCTCACGGACGCACCAAGTGACAGCGCCATGTAGGAATTCGCTGCGAGAAAAGCCTGTAGGACAAGCATATGATGGACGATCCCGTCCTCTGCCAGCATGGTCGGACCCATGTCAGCATAGGTGAACCCAATCGAGATCACCGTTACGATCAGCAGCGCAACAGCCGCCCCGCGAACGCCGTGGCGGAAAGTCAGAGGCACAAGCACCGGCGGAACGAGAAAGAGGAGCGGATAGTTCGGCTGCACAAACACACCAATTGTGACGACGACAACCAGCAACCCCTCGAACGCAGACATCCAGCCAATGTCGTTCCCGGTTTTGCGTTTCGTCAAAAGCGCCCAAAGCAACGGCGCGAAGAGGAGCAGGCCCAGGATGTCGCCAAAGAACCAGAGAGCTGAATCCTGCAAAGGCAGGGCCGCTCCGGTCAGCGCGAGACCCGCAAGCGCTATCGGCGTCGAAGTGCTGCACGCGATCAGGGATGCCGCGAACAATCTCAAAATGCCCGATTTGCGGGTGATATTCGGCGCGGAATTCCGGCTCAGTATCAGCGCGACGATGAGAACTTCAAGGCTGTTTGCCATCGTTAGGATCAGACTGCGCACCCACGGGTCGCCGATAACGACATTGGCCAGGATATAGCCGATGAACAGGCACGCAAACAGGGCTGGCCATTTGGCCTTTGGCCACCTCAGCACGACAATAAGCAGGATCGCATTGACGGGCCAGACGGCTGCGACATCACCCGTACCACGGGCTAGAGCAACGTACAGCATGAGTGAATCAAATTGATTCCCAGCCTCCTCGAACTGTGATTCACAGTTCGAGGAGGTAGCTACCATGGCAAATTTGATTTCCCCTGATCTTCGCAAGCGT
>Ga0105054_10013226_pt1 | contig 9978 bp, 6 predicted proteins | sample BON02_FD_78091 | JGI IMG/M metagenome (GOLD analysis project Ga0105054, IMG submission 78091) | Freshwater microbial communities from Lake Bonney liftoff mats and glacier meltwater in Antarctica - BON-02 (megahit assembly) | ecosystem: Environmental > Aquatic > Freshwater > Ice > Glacier... | reverse complement strand
TCATTATCTACCTCTGGCGAATCGTACTGTGTCCTTCCTATAAAATGATCTCCCTCTTTTCTGTCAAATAATACTTTATATGTATTACCAATTTTCTGTTCATTAAGTTCTTGTGAAATTCCCTGCTGAAGTTCCATAATAATATCAGTTCTTTCTTGTTTGACATCTGCTGGAATATCATCTGGCATAGAATAAGAGTGCGTATCTTCTTCGTGTGAATACTGAAAAACACCAAGACGATCAAACCTCATTTTCTCAACAAAACCGTACATTTCTTCAAAATGGTCTTCTGTTTCACCAGGATGACCTGCAATAAGTGTGGTTCGTAAAGCTAGTTCTGGTATTTTTTGACGAATAGTATCTACTAATTCTTCCGTTTTTTCTCTGGTTATTCCTCTTCGCATAAGTTTCAGAATTTCTGTTGAACCATGCTGTAATGGCATATCCAAATAATTACAGACGTTCGGTCTATTTTTGATAACATCTAAAACATCCATTGGAAAACCAGCGGGATAAGCGTATTGAAGACGAATCCAATCAATGCCCTCCACGTCGGCCAGCTTGTCTAATAACTCGGATAGATTTCTTTTCTTATATATATCTAAACCATAATAAGTTAAATCTTGAGCAATAAGAATGAGTTCTTTAGTGCCTCTGGTGGCCAGGCTTTTAGCTTGTAAAATTAAATCATCCATTGGCGTGGAAATATGTTTGCCACGCATCAATGGTATAGCACAGAATGAACAAGGTCTATCGCAGCCTTCTGCTATTTTCAAATAAGCGTAATGAGATGGTGTGGTTAAGAGTCGTTCACCTACCAATTCCTTTTTATAATCTGCTTTTAATGTCTTTAGTAATCTTGGAAGTTCGTTAGTACCAAACCATGCGTCCACTTGTGGGATTTCTGGAGCTAATTCATCTTTAAAACGATGGGAAAGGCATCCCGTTACATAGACTTTTTCCACTAGACCAGCCTTTTTAGCATCTACATACCTCAAAATAGTGTCAATGGATTCTTGTTTGGCATTATCAATAAACCCGCAGGTATTGATAACAACAACATTAGAGTCGTCCTTTTTGGCTTCATGCTTAACAGAAATATTATTTCCTTTAAGCTGCGTAAATAGAATTTCGGAATCTACCACGTTTTTAGAACATCCTAACGTGACAATATTGACCTGTGTTTTTCTGTTGCCTTTTGTCTTCATAATTAACCGCAAAGGTCGTTCTTTTTATTGTACTTAAACAATCTAAAAGGAGCTATTAAAAACCGTCGGTGGCTTCAACTTCGGTTTTTTTAGTTGGAGTACTTACAGGTTTTGAGTCAGGAGAATCTATTGTTGCGGGTATTTCTACGGGTTCTATTTTTCCAGGGACCGAAGGTAATGCTCTTTTAGGACTCGCAAATGCCTCCGCTGAAACCCCTAAATAGCTCATTAAGAATCTTTTTCTAAATGCCATGGCTTCAGCCATATCTACATTAATAAGCTCAATTCCTTTTATCGTTTTATCTTTATCAACCAGCATTTTGTTAAATTCAAAATCTGAAGAAACCATACCCAGTTGCCCTCCTTTATACCCTAAATAATACCAGCTGTCTGGGGATATTTCTAAGAATATGTATATCTCATCTCCTGTTCTTGGGTTTTTGTTAACTTCTACGTAACCAGGAACTTTAGCATTTATATCAATTTCTCCAATATTTGAAATACCCAACTTTCCGTAACTATGAAAAGCATTAAAAACAGGATTCCATTTTAATTTTAAATCACTAAACATTAAACTTGAAAAGAACTTAGGGGATGCTTGAAACAAAGGAACATGACCTTTGTAATACTCTGTTTTATAGTCTTCCGTGATTTTTTTACCAATAAATTGATACATTTTTGACAAAAAACCAGGGTCTTCAAAATCAATTGCTCCATCGGAATTTCCAATGTCCAGATTCGTTTTCACGATGTTGTCTCCCATTTTGGCTAACATTGGTATAGGCACTGGCATGTTGAATTTCATCATGGTATTTAACAAATAATCCATGGAATCTAATTTAATATCTGCCAAGCCTACAGTTTCTACATATTGGGCCAGATTTGGTCTGAGTAGATCGAGTTTGCCTTCTAATTTTATAAGACCTTTTTCATCGTATAATTCATATTTATTACCAATAGCCGAAGTGTCTGAGGGATATATAGTAAACCTTTTATTAGGCTCATCTCTTTTGAAAACACCGTTAGCTAGGAATACGTCATAATCATCTTCATAGCTTTTGGCAGAAAGGAAAGTAGGGTAAAGGCCTTCTGAACTGGATGAAGGTTTTAAATGTAAACCGGCATATAAGCTTTTTCCACCATCTTTTAAGGTTTCATTTACATTGATCTTGATTACTTCTGATCTGCTTCCTGAATAATTAATCCAATTAGAGCCGAGGATAGGATATTCGTTTAGTGTAGGTGTTATTTGACCACGTAAAAGGAGGTTTTTAAAAGGGGCCTGCATGGTAATGTCTCCTATGTACAACATTTTTGGAGATAGAAAAACATTATCTTTTTCTATTACTTTCGCTTTTGCGATGGTAGATAGTTTTCCTGATTTTTTAGATGCCAACACTTCACCGTCTGCAGTAATTTCAGAAAATTCGAAACTTCCCATTTTAATGTTAAATGTATCCAAACTAACATTCACAAATTGATAAGACGCGTTTCCTGAATAACTTAATTTGGAGTTTATGGTAATATTAGCATTGGCCAACGTGTGAAACTTATTTAGTGTATCCACAATGACCTTGGCATCTACAAATGGCTCCAATTTACCTTCCGACTTGATAGCTACCTTACCATCTTTCGGTATTATTATCGCATCAACAGAGTTTATTCCAGGTACACCATTTATATTTAATGTATTAGCGGCAATATCGTATAAAGCTGAGGTTCCTTTAAATGATAAGCTATATTGGTTTGGAGCAGTGGATGTGAAAACTGAATTTTCTATATCCCCTTTCATGCTAATGGTTTTCTTTTTAATGTTCCATTCTGCATTATCAATGGTTGTTTTATATGCTGCATTTGGAAAGGAAATAGATGAACCCAGTGTGTCATTAAAACTTTCGCTTTTTGGTGAAATATTAGCCAGTTGTTGGTCAATGTTAAAATTCACTTCAACCCTTTGGCCTTTTAAAACGGGCTTGCTTTTTTGGTTATCAGATTTTACTTCAAAAGAAGATTCAGAAGCCAAAAACCCAGTTTTGTTAAATTTAATTGCTTTTGAATTCGTTTCTGAGTCCATTCTGTTTATTTGCCCTTTTCCATAGAGTCCGGTATTTCGTACCACCAATCTGCCTTTTAACTCTGTACTTGCATTATAAAAACTATACGGAACAGGTGATTCTATAATTAAACTATCTTCTTTAGGTTTCCATTTCGCTTTGAATTCACCTATAGCCACATCTGGGAAATAGGAGTTTGAAGAAAAGAAGGTTTCTTTAATTATACCTTTCTCTCCTGAAATTTTTAGTTCTTCATCACTGAAAGATGCATTAACAGCATTTAAACTAGCAGCTAAATGTATAAATGACCCTTCAGAAACAAGTCCTTTCTTAGTCATTTTTAAAGGTTGGTTAAACTTAAAGGCTGAAGTTGTTTTGTAAAGTTGATAGGGTACTTTGGGTAAATGAACAAACCCAATGCTAGTATCTGGCATCGTGATTAATGTTTCTTTAATGGGAGGTATTATTCCACCTGAACTAAAGATTCCTTCATAGGCCAGGTTTCTAGTATTAAGGCTATCGTGGTCAATTCTATCTATTTTAAAAAAGACATCGTCATTGTATGCAAAGTCCTTTCGGGAAGATTCATTAAATTTCACAATAGCCCCATCAGGAATTAACAACCTGGGATACTGAGGAAGATTTTTTCTGCCCGACTTATTGTCTGGTGAATTTAAAAACAGTGTACCCGTTTTGCCATACACTATATGTCCACCTATTTCAGATCTGCCCCCTTTATTATAAATTTCAAAAGGTGTAAAAATGATGGAATCTATGCGGTTTAGATTGACAAGAAAACGTTCATAATCAACTTCGAAATCACCTATAATTCTATAGTTTTTGACCACTACTTGACCTTCAAACTTGAATGATTTACTTCCTTCCATTTTTAGGGATTGGTTTTTAGGCAAAAATCTAATTCCAAGAGAGTCTGATAATTTAAACTCCTGTGTGCCAGCAATATCCAATGAATTTGAGTTTCTATCTATTGAGGCATTATCATTACCACCTTTTGATATCGAAGTGAAAACTAGATCGTCATAATCACCCCTTCTGGTAGCGGCCTTATAATAATGAAGCCCCTTCCTACTAATACTATAACTTTCTGTGTAGGGATCAAAATCAATAAAGCCCATTTGTCGAGCAACGTTTACGCCATTTCTAATTTGAGTAGGTGTTTTCGCTATTTTACCCTCAATTTCAAATAGCTTGAATTGATTTCTTTTTTTGGTGTAAACATAATTTCCTAAAAATATGAGTGGATTAAAACCAGCCACATTGCTTAGTTCTCTCAGACGGTCTGCATTGTAGTAATTGAAAGATTCAAAAAAGGCTGGAATTTCAGATTTGCCGGCTATGATATAAAAGTCCATTTTACCCGTTTCGAGATTCCATTTCATCGCATCGCTTCTAATGTCCATTTTATGAAAAGTATCTGAAAACATGGCATTTCGGAAACCGCCATTTAATTGTTTATATAAATTAAGGTCTTTAGCATAAAGGTTATAATGTAGTCTTACTGCTGGATGATAAATGGAATCTTCTTGAATATGTGTAGTGAAACTCACAAAATCTGAAGTGATGAGTGAATCCGTAAATTCAATTTTTTTGCCTTCCACTTTGAATGAATTTGGCAATCCTTTATTGACCCATAATGTGGAGACATTATGATAAACTGAGCTGGAAAAAAGCCTATTTCCAATAAGTGAAAAGCCACCTTTATAGTTTAAACTGTTTTCCAGATTTTTAAAAACGGCATCGTTTTCATAACTCTTAAATCTCGGGAAATCACTTAACTGGTTTGGGTTTCTAACGCCCGCTTTGAATTCAAAAACCCCTTCAATAGGCTCTTTAAAGTACTTTTCGTACGTAAAATTTACTTTTTCTGCCGTTATGAATGGAGTAGTTAGCTTGAAAGAATATTCAGAAAACTCAGCCATGGCTTCTGAAATTAAAACATTGGCCCAATCGAAAGTACCCTTTGAGCCTACCCAAACGTTTTGGACAAGGTCTGCTGCACCTGTGGTGCCTGTTAATGTTATGGAATCTGATTTAGTGACAAAGACAAGATCTACATCTTTGAATTTTATAATGAAATCGCTGATGAGGGGTAATGGTATTAATCTGAAGAATTCATCGGGATTAATAGCCAGACTAGGGTCGTCCCAAGGATCCACTTCTTCGTCTTCAGCTTGATTCCAATCATCAAAAAGACCAAAATCCTCTTGTTTTGAGTCTTGAATAGCTACTTTTTTAATTTCAGGTTTAAAATAATCTTGCTTTTGGTTTAAATATTCAAAATCAAAAAATCCATTAAGAACATAGAGTTTACTAAAGTTTGACGTATATAAAACTTTATGGCGAATAAGGCTATTCAGCTGATTAATGATTGGAAGCGTGGTGTTTAATGGGTGCTTTTCTGTTAATGTAGCAAGAGACATTAGAAGTTTAATCCGAGTTTCTTTTGGGAAAGTTAAAGGGTAAAAAGTATTGTTAATAAGAACCAAAAGTCTGTAAAACTCTGGCATTTGATACCTTCTGTTCGCTACATTTTGAAAAAGAGCTTTTGTTTGTTTTTGTTCTGCTTCATTTATGTCTGAATTGTAATGATTTTTAAACGATTCGAATTCAGCAATGGAAATAGTATTTTTACCTTCTATGAAAACATTTTCTAATGTTTTCATAAAGGCTTCGTTTTCCAGGGGAAAGGAAACGATTTGAGCTAAGGAGGTACTAACACAAAATGAAATAAGAAAAAGGATTAGCGTTTTTCTAAGCAAATGCATTTGATAATTAAGAATTAAATCAATGGCTTACTTACAGAAAACGATAGCAGCCCAGTCCTTCTTGCTTATATGTCTCACTTTTTTTAAATCGTTTTCATTACAGCGGACTTCTATTTCTGCTATGTCTTTTTCATAGAAACCACTTAAAAGCATTGTTCCACCTTTTTTTAAGTAATTATTATAGAGTGAAATTTCATCCAATAATATGTTTCTATTGATGTTGGCAACTATAATATCATACTTCTTTAGAGGCTCATCTTGAATGGTACCTTTTGAAACATGAATATTTTTGCACTCATTTAAAGCTATGTTTTCAATAGTGTTTTCCACGGACCATTCGTCAATGTCAAATGCTTTGACATCTGTAGCACCCAGTTTTTCAGCCAAAATAGCTAATATTCCTGTACCAGTTCCTACATCTAAAATAGATTTATTTTGGTGGTCTATCTCTAACTGCAATTCCATCATTTGAGCGGTGGTTTCGTGATGGCCTGTACCGAAAGACATTTTTGGAGTAATGATTATTTCATGTAAGAAACCTTCTTTGCTTTTATGAAAAGAGGCACGAACTAAAATCTTATTTTTCACTTCTATGGGTTCAAAACTATTTTCCCATTCGGCATTCCAGTTTTGCTTCGCAATTTTCTTTAAGGAGTAAAACAAACTAGTTTTTGATGCATAATGCTCCATCAATTGCTTGAAGGCTATATCATCAAAGAGGTCTTCTGTCACATAAGCTTGCAATCCATTCTCGTTTTCTAAAAATGAATCGAAACCTATTTCGGCCAATTCGGCAATTAGTATCTCACTGAATTCGGCATTAGCTTCTATATTGGCTTCAAAATAATTCATTTGTATGTACTTAAATGTTAAGAAGTAAGTCTTTAAGTTTCTTGATTTTTACAGTGCTTAGTGTTTCGTCTGGATGATCAGTTTCTGTAAAATGTATGGTATCCCAGCCTGCATTTTTCGCTCCTATAATGTCTGCTAAATAGCTGTCGCCTATCATAAGTACCTCATACGTTTGAGATTTTGTTTTTTTTAATGAATAGTCGAAAATGCCTTTTTCAGGCTTGCGATAGTTCGCGATGTCATTGGTAATAACTTTATCAAAGTAATTGTCAATACCACTGATTCTTAGTTTTTTAGATTGGATTTTGGCGTAACCATTACTCAAAATGTGTAATTGATACTTATCCTTTAAGCCGTCTAAAACGTCCACACATCCATCTACTAATTTGCTTTTTTGGGGGAGAAGTTCTAAGAATGTATCATTCATTGCTTCCGAAACTTTGGTGCCAATAATGAGTTCCAAAGCCTCCAAAGTCATTTTGAATCTTCTTTTTCTGATTTCATCATGTTCAATTAGGTTGAGTTCTAGTTGGTTCCAAAGCGACCTGTTGATTTGTGTAAAATTAGAATAGAATTTCTTCATGACAATGCCATTGTTTTCTAGCCCAAATACTTGATAGATTTCAAGTAGACAGTCGAAAGCATTGGCATCAAAATCCCAAAGGGTATGATCTAAATCGAAAAAGAGATGTTTTTTGTGTTGAAACAAAATTAAAAGTCAAGTTTTAACCTTTCCACAGTCTCGTTGCCTATCAAATGTTTGGTAACAATTCTTCCACATCTTGAAGTTTTACATGGCCATAATGAATTCCTTCTGGATAAACCACCAAAGACGGACCAAATGCACAGGTATCTAAACAGCCTGCTTTTTGTGCTCTAATTTCACCTTGAAGGCCTTTTTCTGTTAAACTTGCTTTAAAGGCATTTACCAGTTCCATTCCAGCCTCACTGCTACAGCATTTTTTAGGAGCTGGCTTATCGTTGGTACAAATAAATATGTGCTTTTTATATTTCATTTTCTTTGTTTATGTTATTACTAATTATTCTTGCCAGATTTCCCAGGATTTTTCTGCCTGATAAACTAACATATCATATCCATTTTTTATGGCTGCTCCATTTGCCAAACCATTTTGTAAAAACAGAGATACTGGTGGATTATAAACCAAGTCAAAGAGGAAATGATCTTTGCTTAATTTATTATAATCTATAGAGGGACATTGGTCTGTTTTGGGATAAGTACCTAATGGAGAGCAATTAATAATCAATTTGTGGCTTTCAATGTACTTGTCGCTTTCTGCATAATTAATAGCTATTTCGCTTGACTTTCTGCTAACAAGCTGATTTTTAACTCCTAAATCTTCTAAAACGGCTACTATTGCTTTTGCAGCTCCACCATAGCCAAGTACCAATGCTTTCAATTGAATTAATTCTATATCCTTTCCCAAAAATTCTAGTAGAGAGCGTTTGAAGCCATAATAGTCTGAATTATAGCCTATTAATTTGTTGTCTATAGTTCTTTTCACCACGTTTACTGCCATTACCTTTTCTGCTGAGGAATCAAGGCTATCTAAAAAGGAAAAAACGCTTTGTTTGTGCGGAATGGTGATATTGACACCCTTTAGTTCAGGGTTTTCAGCAAACAGCTTTGGGAAGTTGCTGGGATTTTCCATTTCGTATAGTTCATACGAATGCGAGATGGCCAAACCTAATTTTTCAAACTTCTCCGTAAAATATTTCTTTGAGAAGGAATGAGTTAAAGGGAATCCAATAAGGCCAAATAAATGCATATGAGTTTGACCTATTAAGTCCATTTACTTTTTAGGAAATTTTACCTTTATGATACCCCATATCATTGGAGCTATAGAAACGAAAACTATACCTAAAACTACTTTTTCGAAATTATGTTTCACAAACTCATTATTGCCCAAGAAATAACCCAATAGCGTAATAGAAGTTACCCATAGAATGGCACCTATAATACAGTTAAGGATGTATTTCCCATAAGTCATACTGCCTGCTCCAGCCACAAAAGGGGCGATAGTACGAATGATAGGCATAAAACGAGCTAGAATAACCGCCTTGCCGCCATGTTTTTCGTAAAATGCTTCCGTTTGAGTAATGTATTCTCTTTTTAAGAAGAGTATTTTTTCCTTTGATTTTATGAAATTTCCAAATTTACGCCCCACAAAATAATTAAGGTTATCTCCTAAAAGGGCGGCTACTATTAAAAGAGGAATAACAATAGTAAGAGCAATTTTTCCTGTAGTAGCCGCCAAAAGCCCAACGGCGAATAGAAGTGAATCTCCAGGCAAAATGGGCATGATGATGAATCCTGTTTCCACAAAAATGACAAGAAACAAAATGCCGTATGTTAATTCTTGATATTGATCTAGAAATCCTTGTAAAACGGTCAAAGGATCCTTTAGGAACTCAAGAAGAAAATGAATTAAATCCATAATTTAGAAGAAAGCTTTTAAAAATAGGTGTTAGTCATTTTGAGTAATTCTATCGTCTTGATAGTATTTTCCCAATTTATATTTTTGCTTAATGTCCTTTGGTAAGAACGTAGCGAAAGTGTCTCCTCTTAAGCCTAAACGGATGGTTTCAAGTGGAATAAGCTCATGAGGAGCAATGTTTCCAAGATTGACATTAGTACCAACTAACTTTACAAAATAGACTTGCTGTCCTTTTATCGGTGCTTCCCAAATAATGTTTTCAGGTGGGATAGCATGTATTATTTCATCTACAAGGCCTTGACGAACTTCACCAGTACTACGGTATAAACCAATATTGCCACCTTCACGAGCTTCACCAATAACTTTCCATGCACCTGCGTCTAATTCGGCCTGCATCATTTCTATCCATTTGTAAGGAGCAAAGATTTTCTCCGCATCTTTAGAACCTACTTCTGAAAGAACTTTAACGTACTTCGAAAGGGTTCTTATGTATTCACATTTCTCATCATGTGGTAATGTAATAGAGCCATCAGATACTTCAGCATAGCCTAAGTTGAATTTTTCTAAGACCCTTATATAATCTTCAAATTGGCCTCTAACTGTGAAAGCCTCGAAAAGCGTT
>Ga0105054_10013222_pt1 | contig 9981 bp, 9 predicted proteins | sample BON02_FD_78091 | JGI IMG/M metagenome (GOLD analysis project Ga0105054, IMG submission 78091) | Freshwater microbial communities from Lake Bonney liftoff mats and glacier meltwater in Antarctica - BON-02 (megahit assembly) | ecosystem: Environmental > Aquatic > Freshwater > Ice > Glacier... | reverse complement strand
TATATATATATATACATATTTATATATATATATATATATACATATGGTCACAAACCGAAACGGGGATGTGGCAGAACCGGGAGTCGAGCCCACGACCTCGTGGGGGAAAGCATGGGGACCGAACCACTGATCAGAAAAGGGCAGCTGTGATCAGTAGTCGGGAGAAGCAGCACCCTATATATCGGGATATATGTGTGGCTTCGACTGCTCACAACAGGGCACGTGGTTCTTACGTACTTGGACTTTACACGATATTGTTATTACCAGTATTGTATGGTGTATGGCATACAAACGGGAGGTCGGAGGGGGGTCGTATACTGCCCAATACTCGTGTAATAGTATTGCACCAGGGTGGGCAATTCAGGTGGGCGCGGGGAATGATAGGATGGTTGATTCGTGCACAAAAGTCTCGAGGCAAAAGAATATCTTGTAAAGGCCAATTACGTACGTACAGAAGCTGCCACGAGCGCAGACACATGCGCACGCGAGAAGAGACACACAGAAAGACAGCATGCGCCAATGGGCGCGACCCCGGGGAGACTCTCAGGTTGTGAGAGTCTGAGTGCACACATTCGCCTTTACGCGATATTGCAATGCACAATATTGTATAGTGTATGGCGTGAAAACGGGCGGTCGGAAGGGGGGCGAATATTGCGCAATAGTCAGGTAATAGTATTGCAACTGTGTGGGCGATGCAGGTGGGTGGGGCAATAACAGGATGATTAATTCGTGCACAAAAGCCTAGAAGTGAAAGAATATCTTGCAAAGGCCAATGCACACACCTGTTCGGCGATCAAAGCAAGAAAGGGGAGGCCGGGCAAGGAGTGCGTATTTCCGCCGTACCGGCTCCTTTTCCGTCGAATCCACCAGGGGTATTTCAGAGAGCTCTTCCCAAACGGAATTTCCGCGCTTGGCTACTTTTGGGGTTGGGGTAAGCTAAAGTTTAGCTTAAGAGTTAAGAGTTTACCCGGAGATAATCCGAACCCCCCCTCTGGTGCAATTCTGGATCCGACGGTTGTTTGTTGCTAGCGGAATATTAAAAGACAACGCCTCGACCAATCGACTCGTGACGCCACTGATGGCTCTCTCGTAGCTCTCGCGTCGCAAAGAGTTTGCGCCCGCCGTGGTCGTCCAATCGTGTTTGTGACGACTCGCGTCTTGGCCTTTACACGATATGGCCACTGCCAATTTTATATGATATATGGCATACACAAGGCGGGTCGGGTGCGTGTCGTATATTGCGCAGTTGTCGTGCAATAGCATTGCAACAGTGTGAGCAACACAGATGGAGGGGGCAATACAAGGATGATGGACTAGTGCAAGAAAGCTTTGGAGTGAACGAATATCTTGTAGAGGCCAACTCGCGTCTCGCGTCTCACGGACCACCCACTGTGGCGTCCAAACGTGCTTGCGCCATGCGTAATTTGGCCATTACACGATATTGCCATTACCAATTTTGTATGGTGTAGGGCATACAACAGGGGGGTCCAGGGGCCGTCGTATATCGCGCAATAGACGTGCAATGGCATTGCAATAGTGCGGGCCATGCAGGTGGGAGGGCCAATAAAAGGATGATTGGTTAGTGCACAAAAGCCTTGAAGTAAAAACATATCTTGTAAAGGCCAATGCGTAATGGTGTTCTATATATTATGCATAGAACGCCTCGACCAACTGCAGCCAGTCGGGCCGAGCCAGTGCGGCCTGGTGTACGCTTACAGAAAGAATGATCCTTATTTACGTACGTACATGAGGAGCGCGTGGTTCTGACTGACTGGCTCCTTTTGTTGTTTGTTCCTAACTGGATACGATCAGACAACGCGTCCAACTGCAGCCCGTCGGACCGAGCCAGCGTGGCCTGGTGTACGCGTACAGAAGGAATGATTCTGATTTACGTACGTACATAAGGAGCGCGTGGTTCTGACTGACTGGCTCCTGTTGTTGTTTGTTCCTAGCTGGATACGATCAGACAACGCGTCCAACTGCAGCCCGTCTGGCCGAGCCAGCGTGGCCTGGTGTACGCGTACAAAAGAGCAGATGTTGCTTGCTTACTTACGTACAGAAGGAGCGCGTGGTTCTGACTTACTGGCTCCTGTTGTTGTTTGTTTTAGCCGGAGACTAGATGGAAACAGACTCCGACTTCCGAACTGACATCCTCTCCTACCGGGTAGGCGCTGGATGTTTGGCTCCGAGCGTGACCTGATACACGTACAGAGAGAACCGTTTCTTCTTCTTCTTCTTGCGGGTGGTTCTTACTAACTCACGTACTTACTTAGAAGTCTCTTACTAATTTACTTCCTATAGGGTGTGCGTTAGATGTTCGGCTCCAAGCGTGACCTGCATTGCGTTCCGATAGAGTGCGCGGTCGGCCTGGACCCGCGGTCCGCGCACCGCCGCGCCCTTGGAGCGGTTGAGCACCCGGAAGTGAATGGCCGCCTCGTCAGCCACCTATCGGGAGCAAGGGGGTGGGTGGGCGTTGGGCGCGTGGGGCGTGGGCACGTTTGGCGCTTGGGCTATACGCGTCAAACGCACCATGGCCATCAGCCCGTCCATGGCGTCAATCTCGCGTACGAGGTGGCCCTTGCCGACGCCGCCAATCGACGGGTTGCAGGACATCTCGCCAATCGTGTCGAGCCGCTGCGTCACGAGCAGCGTCCGGGCGCCTGCCCGACAGGCCGCTGCTGCGGCCTCGCAGCCCGCGTGGCCGCCGCCCACGATGATGACGTCCGCATCGAGAGACGATGGCGAGGTTGTGAGGCTCCGTGAACTGACGAGGCGCTGGGCTAAGCAGCGTCGCGCCACTGATATCGTGCTCTTTCTACGCAAAAGCATTTTCTGAACAACACGAAGTTGTTCACAGCTTCCAAAACGGATGTGCTATTGCTGTGAAGGCGCCAAATTTCGACCGATCCGATCCGTCCATACTCAATCCCTTGTTGCCGACCTCCTCGCCGTCCGTCGCACGCGCCGAGCGGGCAGGCTGCGGGACGAGCATGCCCACTTCCAGCGCTCCACGAACTCGCGGCACCAGCAGCGCGCGCGCCCTTTTCCTCCTCTTCGCCGGCCTCGCGCGCACCGTCAAAGCGGTGGACTGCCTGGAAGCGGTGATCATCTCCGATGACGCATCGTACGCGGCTGCTCGTGCCTGCACGACCATCGACGGCAGTCTGTTCGTTGACCCGAACTACGAGGGCGTTGTTTCGATCCGCCTTGCTCAGCTCGCCAAGGTGGGTGGCGGCATCTTCGTGGAGCGCACGAAGAACCTCCGCTGCTTGGACTTGCCCGAGCTCATCTCGGTGAACGGCAGCTTCTCCGTCGAAAACAATGAGAAGATTCGCTCCATAAATGTGGCCAAGCTTAACTCGATAGACGGCAGCCTCACCGTGCGTAATAACGACAAACTCCCATCCGTGGTTTTCCCCGCTCTGACCTCGGTGGGCGGCAGCCTCGTCGTGGCCGATAACACTATACTCAACTGTGCAGGCTTCCCCGTGCTGACCTCTGTCGGTGGCTGAACTTACGTTATCGTTCTTGTGTCGGGGGGGGCGTGTGCCGATCTTCCTTGTCTTTCTAGCACGTGTGCGCCCCCTCCCAGTGCGTGTGAGCCCTTGCCACCGGCCACGCCGCCATCTCCGCCTCCCGCTCTGCCGCCCTCGACACCGCCCGCACTGCCACCCTCGACGCCCCCAGCTCTACCGCCCTTGACCACTCCCGCTCTGCCCCCCTCGCCGCCGCCATCTGCGCCGCCTTCCACGCCGCCCTCAACCCCGCCCTCGGCGCCGCCCTCTGCGCCGCCGTCCACGCCGCCGTCCACGCCGCCCTCGACGCCGCCCTCCTCGCCGCCGTCACTGCCCCCATCAACTCCGCCCTCGTTGCCGCCGTCCCCGCCATCGCCGCCATCGCTCCCGCCGGCGCCACCATCTCCACCGTCGCCCCCCTCGCCCCCGCCACTGCCGCCTTCCACGCCGCCCTCGACGCCGCCCTCGACCCCGCCCTCTGCGCCGCCTTCCACGCCGCCCTCGACGCCTCCCGCTCTGCCGCCCTCGACCCCGCCAGCACTGCCGCCCTCGACGCCTCCCGCTCTGCCGCCCTTGGCCCCTCCCGCTCTGCCCCCCTTGACGCCGCCCTCGACACCGCCCTCGACGCCGCCTTCGACGCCGCCCTCGCCGCCTCCGCCCTCGCCGCCGCCCTCGCCGCCGCCCCCGCCGCCGCCGCCGTCGTCGCCGCCCTCGCCCCCAACATCGCCGCCTCCCCCGTCGCCGGCATCGCCACCCCCACTATCACCGCCGCCGCCATCCCCGCCGCCATCGCCTCCACCTTCACCGCCACCCCCATCACCCCCACCTTCACCCCTATCACCGCCCACGCCGCCCAACATCCCCGCGAGCTGTACGGAGCCTCCGACCGTGTCTGGCGCCGAAGCCCGCATCGTTGGCGGCGAGGAGATCGACTACCCGCGGCAGTACCAGTGGCTTGTCTCGCTGCAGACGGCTTCCAGCAGGCATTTCTGCGGCGGCACGCTCATCGCGCCGCAGTGGGTGCTCACGGCGGCGCACTGCGTCGGGGATGGAGTCGGCCAGGTGGCCGTGGGGATGCACGACAAGACGGACGCCAACGACTTCTGCAAGCAGATTCGGTTCGTGGCTCAGATCAGCGTCCACCCCGAATACACCGCTTCCCCCGAGTCGACGAACGACCTGGCTTTGCTCTACCTCGACTCGCCCGTCACTGACTACGTTCCCATCGACGAGCTCTCGGGCTTCAGTGGCAGCCGGCAGTTTGAAGACGCCGGTGACCTCCTGACAGTGGTGGGCTGGGGCAATCTGTTCTACGCCTTCGTTGACAACTCGCCGAACACGCCGCAGCAGGTGGACATTCCGGTGGTAGAGCAGGGCGTGTGTATCGACAATTACGATGGTCTCGTCACCGCCGACATGATCTGCGCCGGTGAGGAAGGCAAGGACTCGTGTCAGGGTGACTCCGGCGGCCCACTTTTTGCCATGGATGGCACCTCGGGCAACTTCGTGCTTGTGGGCGTAGTGAGCTGGGGCTAAGGCTGCGCGTACCCCAACTATCCGGGCGTCTACGCGCGCGTGTCCTACCAGGTGGCCTGGCTGTGCTCTGTGCTCGGCGATGTCTTCTGCAATGCCCCTCCATCGTCGCCGCCGACGCCGCTCTTGCCGCCGTCGCTGCCGCCGTCGCCGCCGTCGCCGCCGTCGCCGCCCTCGCCGCCCTCGCCGCCGGCGTCGCCGCCGTCACCGCCCTCCACGCCACCCATTTGTTATGATGAATGCTTCTCCGCGTTTGATGAAGAGTGTGACGACGGCGGCCCGGGCGCCTGGTACAACTTGTGCGAATACGGATCCGACTGCTCCGACTGCGGTCCCAGGCCGGTGCTCGTGCCCTCTCCCTCGTCTCCGCCTAATTTCCCCTCGCCACCCTCGCCGCCGCCAACGCCCCCCTCGCCGCCCTCGCCGCCGGCTTCGCCGCCGGCACCGCCCTTCACGCCGTCCGTGTGCTCTGACGAATGCTTCTACGCGTTCGATAGCGAGTGTGACGACGGCGGCCCGGGCGCCCAGTACAACGTGTGCGAATACGGATCTGACTGCTCCGACTGCGTCCTCAGGCCGGTGCTCGTGCCTGCTCCCTCGTTGCCGCCTAATTTTCCCTCGCCGCCCCCGCCGCCGCCGGCGCCGCCATTGCCGCCCTCGCCGCTGGCTTCGCCACCGGCACCGCCCTTCACGCCGTCCGTCTGCTCCGACGAATGCGCCTTCGCGTTCGATAGCGAGTGTGATGACGGCGGCCCGGACGCCCTGTACAACTTGTGCGAATACGGATCCGACTGCTCCGACTGTGGCCTCAGGCCCGGGCTCGTGCCTGCTCCCTCGTCGCCGCCTGATTTTCCATCGCTGCCCTCGCCGCCGGCGTCGCCGCCGGCACAGCCCTCCACGCCGTCCATCTGCTCCAACGAATGCGTCTTCGCGTTCGATAGCGACTGTGACGACGGCGGCCCGGGCGCCGAGTACAACGCGTGCGAATACGGCTCCGAATGCTCCGACTGTGGCCTCAGGCCGGTGCTCGCGCCTGCTCCCTCGTCGCCGCCTAATTTTCCACCACCGCCGTCGCCGCCGCTGACGCCACCCTCGCCGCCCTCGCCGCCGGCTTCGCCACCGGCACCGCCCTTCACGCCGTCCGTCTGCTCCGACGAATGCGTCTTCGCGTTCGATAGCGAGTGTGACGACGGCGGCCCGGGCGCCGAGTACAACGCGTGCGAATACGGATTCGACTGCTCCGACTGTGGCCTCAGGCCGGTGCTCGTGCCTGCTCCCTCGTCGCCGCCCAATTTCTCATCGCCGCCCTCGTCACAGCCGACGCCGCCGTCGCTGCCCTTCACGCCATCCGCCTGCTCCGACGAATGCTACATCGCGTTCGATACCGACTGTGACGACGGCGGCCTGGGCGCTGAGTACAACGCGTGCGAATACGGATCCGACTGCTCCGACTGTGGCCTCAGGCCGATGCTCGTGCCTGCTCCCTCGTCGCCGCCCGCACTTGCCCCCAGCGTATTTCCTCCTGTGCCAGCATCAGCGAAAGAGGCTCCGACACCCCCGCCGCCGCTTGCCCCCAGCGTTTCTCCTTCTGCATCCGCGCCGGCAAAAGGGGCTCCCCCACCTTACGTTCCAGGTTTCGTTGCCGATAAAAAGACGGATTTACACACCCCAAAAAAACACAGCCTCGGCGCGCCGCCCGCCCTGCTGCCATTTGCGCCGCCCAAGGTTTAACCCACCACGGCGCAAAACCACAAGGAAGTGGGGATAGTAGACCTCCCCTGCTTGGCTGCATCTCTGTTACTACTCCTTAGCTGCATCGATACATTAAGGCTAGCTAGATTGAGGGCGTTGGCAGCGGCCCCAGACATCACCCACAATGCCACAATGCGCAAATTTGGGTTCGGACTCCGCGCGCGCCGCTTGCAACGGCTCGACTAGTGTGAGCAAGCACTCCAAATAGGCAATATACCCGAGCCCCGCGCAGGTTATTTGGTATGAAGACATCCGCCGTGCGCACCGCGGCGGGACACGTGTGCTTCCTCTTGCGCCCCGACCCGCGTTTAGGCTTGTGTATGCGGCTAGCGGTGTGTGGTGTGCCTAAGGGCCTGCTTCGCACACACTCTGCCTAGCAGGCTCCCCTATGGGGTATTAGCCTAGTTGCTTGTGTAGAGTATTGTTTGCGCATGCGCCAGTATTAGGGCTTTGTTTCTTCGTCTCTGTGACGGCGACAGGGACCTCGCAGAAGAGCTGATTCTGCACGTGGCAGAGTTGGTGTGAGATTGTGTGGATACTCGTACAGTAGGCTGCTGCGTGGAGAGCTTGTCTCTTTTGCCGTAAGGGCCACCTGTATACATAACCCCATCCCGTCCTTTGGTATATATTATTTGTAGCAACATGGTGCTCGTACGAGTACACATTTGAGCTGCAAAATTTTTTGGATGCAAAGTCTATATGCTATATGTATCTGCTGTGCTGTAGTCATCTGTCTGTCTGTGTTGAGTTTTGTACAAAAATAAATTAACCATAAAAAAATAGATACACCTCTTTTGGGTTTGGGGGATAAAAACCTGGTTTTGCTGTTATATGTTATATATGTTATGTATATATTATAATGATGATTGTTATATTAGAAGCTAATAATAATAATAATAACACTCAAACCCCCGAGGCGCATGCCACAGCTGCACAGGGCACAACCTGGTGCGACGGGGCGAGTGCGGCTATTATTTTGCTATACAAATCACAGCACTCTACTCTTTCTTCCTGCTGATTTCGCACATATATGCTATATAGACAGTATACACATTGCACATTCACATTCACTCATCGGGTTAACCCTGTGCGTGCGCTGCACGCTGCACGCGTTTGCTGGTGACTGACCACGCCGAATATGAATATACATATTTGCATCATTCATACATACATACATTCACCTAGACCTAGATATAGATACATACTGTACATGCAGAGACAGACACAAAAACCGCAAACCGCCGCCACAGCCACAGCCGGGCTGTGAACCGCCCCCTTTATACCTATATATTAAGTTCCAATCAATCATTCATTCACATTCATGTGAGTGAGCGAGCGGGTCTCGGCGTAGGCGTAGGTGTAGGTGCGTAGGTGCGGCGAGTGTGCAGTGTGTGGGGAAGCGGACCGCGCTGTGCGCCCGCGGCTGCTTGCGACGCCCCGGAAAATAGTGTACATACATGATACGTGAGACATACACGTATATATATACAAATCACAGGGGCAGGGGTGTGTATGTTGTATGGTGACGGTGTGACGGTTTATTTAACCCGAATCTAAATATGGGAACAGTATACTGCATACTGACATACTGCAGTATGCATGCAGTATACTGTATACTGTTGGGTCTATTTTGCGATTGTGAGTTTTTTTTTTATAAATTGTGAGTTTTTTAACACATTAGGCTTTTAACCGTAGAACCTGGTCATAAGCGTCACGGAGATACCGTCGGTATCCCCGATACCGTCGGTATCCCAGAGGCTCCTCTCCGGTATTCCACATCCTGTTGTCGGACCCGCCAGTGTAGGCGCACGGGCGAGCTGCCCGCTATCCCATCGTACTCGTGTACGTACCGCTAGACGCGGTCCCGCTAGACGCGGTCCCGCTAGACGCGGTTGTCACTCCTGTGACGTGGAACCTGATACTCGGAGCCCTCGTGACCTACCAACTTCTACAAGATCAGTCAAGATGAGCCATACCAAGAACTACAACATGCCCACGCGCGGCGACGATGCCTACTACGGCGACGCTCGGGCCGCGCTGCCCGATGCCTTCCCTCTCTTCATCGACCTCCCCGCGCCTGCTGTCGTGCCCGAGCCCGCCGAGCAGCACGAGCATGCTCACGACGACACCGACCCCTTTGAGCTGCACGACGGCGTGCTCCACGCGCACGACGGAGACCCCGACGCGCAGTGGGCCGCCTCGGTGTGGGCCATCTGCATGTCCAACCTGCGCGCGACGGCGACGACGATGAGAACGAGGCGCTGCTGCTGGCCGCGCGGCCTGAGAACGAGGCGCTGCTGCTGGCCGCTGGCGACGCGCCGCTGCTGCCTGAGAATGAGGCGCCGCTGCTGGCCGCTGGCGACGCGCTGCTGCTGCAGGAGAACGAGTCGCTGCTGCTGGCCGCTGGCAACGCGCTGCTGCTGCCGGAGAACGAGTCGCTGCTGCTGGGCGCTGGCGATGCGCCGCCACTGCCAACAGAGGAGTCGGTGCCGCTCGTGGGTAACGTCGGCGCGCTGCGCGTCTCGGGCGAGAACATGCTCGTGCTCGGTGCTGGCGTCGCCCCCCTCCACCAAGTGGCTGTCGTGCCGCCCAAGCAGATCGTCGCGCTCGCCGAGCCCGTGCTCGCCATGATCGGGAAGGCCGTGCCGGTCGTGATCGGGCCCCTACTCGACGCCGAGGTGCTGCCACCGCTCGACGGCGCCGTGCCCGCCTCGGTGTACGTCAAGGTGGTGCGCGCCTCTGACGACTTCTTCCACAAGGCGCAGCTGTTGCTCGAGAAGTCGCCGCTGCTCGACGGCTACATGCTACCCGAGCTCGCCGCGCCCGAGGTCGACATGCCGGTCGTGATTGAGCTCGCGCTCGACGCCGAGGTGCTGCTGCAGCTCGACGGCACCGTGCCCACCTCGATGTACGCCGAGGAGGTGCGGCTGCTGCTCGCCATGCTCGAGAAGGCCGTGCCGGTCATGATCGGGTCCCTGCTCGACGCCGAGGTGCTGCCACCGCTCGACGGCGCCGCGCCCGCCTCGGTGTACGTCAAGGTGATGCGCGCCTCCAACGACTTCTTCGACAAGGCGCAGCTGTTGCTCAAGAAGTCGCCGCTGCTCGACGGCTACGCGCTGCCCGAGCTCGCCGCGCCCGAGGTCGACATGCCGGTCGTGATCGGGCCCCTGCTCGACGCCGC
>Ga0105054_10013213_pt1 | contig 9988 bp, 9 predicted proteins | sample BON02_FD_78091 | JGI IMG/M metagenome (GOLD analysis project Ga0105054, IMG submission 78091) | Freshwater microbial communities from Lake Bonney liftoff mats and glacier meltwater in Antarctica - BON-02 (megahit assembly) | ecosystem: Environmental > Aquatic > Freshwater > Ice > Glacier... | reverse complement strand
GCCATCCGCCACCTCAGCCCCCGTTTGATCTCGGAGACCTTCTGGCAGACGGCTCGCCCCTCAGAAACTCGCATAATCAATGGGGCGGAAACGGCGCTTACTCTGTTCCTGAAGAACCATGTCGTTGCCTCAGCCGAATGTTCCTGGTGGATTTCACTCCCGCAGGACCGAAGTTTGGACGGGTATTGCGATAAACTTGCCTCAAGCGAAACACAAAGTGGCATAGCAGGGCGGGAGTCAGTGTCTAGGTGTGGGAGCATGCAGCGCTAATCGCCGTCATAAGTCCAGCGATAGGAGGGCGGTGTGGGGCCCTTGTTGCGGCCACCCTGCTCGGTCTGCTCCCACGCGTGGGCAAGGATCCCGACAGAGCGCGACAGGCAGAAGAACCCGCGCGCCAGGGGCGCGGGGCAGCCAAGCTCGGCGTAGATGACCGCCGTTGCGCCGTCGATGTTGAGGGGAACGGGTTTGCCGCGTTCCTGCGCCAGATGCGCCTCGATGGCGCGGGCGATCTGGGCGTAGACGCCGGGGATGGCGCCGGTTTCCGCTGTGTCGTCGACGAGGTGCAGCAGGCGCGGGCTGCGGGGATCAGTGGGTTTATGGAAGCGGTGGCCAAAGCCGGGGAGGTAGGGGCCGTGGTCTGCCCGCCACGTGCCGAGCGCGCCGGAAAGGCCTTCGGAACCAGCGCGTTCGACGTGGTGGTATAGCGCAATGGCCTGCTCGCCCGCGCCGCCATGGACGTCGCCGAGCATGTTGAGGCCCGTGGCCATGGCGGAGTTCAGCCCGATGCCGCAAGTGGCCGCCATGCGCGCGGCGGCGATGGAGGGGGCCTGGGGGCCGTGATCGACAGCGGAGACGAGGGCGGCCTCGAACAGATGCGCGCGGGGGCCTTTGATCGGCGTGCCCATGACCATGAGCCAGTTCATCTCGGCGAAGGAGGTATGGCCGATGAGGTCCTGCACCGGGTGGCCGCGCAGGTGGATGCGGCCGGGTTCCATGTCGATGATTTTCGTGCGCCACCAGTCCGCGACGTCTGTGGTGTCGGTCATATCGTGCCCTCCTCGGCCATCCGTTGGATGTCCTGCTCGCCGTAGCCCAGATCGGTCAGGATGTCTTTGGTGTGCTGGCCAAGCGCGGGGGGCGGTGTGGCGACGCAGGGGCGTTGGTTGTCGATCTGGAAGCCTGTGGTCAGCAGGTCGATGGGATGGTCGAGGCCGGGGATGCGGTCGAATTGGGCGATGAGGTTGCGGGAGGTGATTTGGGGGTGGGCAAGGATTTCAGGGACGGTGAGGACGGGGCCCGCAGGGATGCCTTGGGCGTTGAGCGCGTGGACCCAGTGGGCGGCAGGTTTGGAGGTGAGAACGGTTTCCAGTTCCAAGCGCAACGCGTGGCGGTTGGCCTTGCGGTCCTCGCGGGTGGTGAAGCGGAGGTCGGTGAGGAGATCGGCGCGGTTCAGTATGGTGGCGAGGGCCTGCCACTGCTCGTCCTTGTTGGTGGCGATGTTGAGGGGCGCGTCCTGCGCCTGAAAGGTGCCGGAGGGCGCAGAGGTGGGGTTCTCGTTGCCGTTCGCCTGCGGCGTGACGCCGCCGATCAGGTGGTTGGACACGACCCAACCCATGGTGGCAAGCGTCGCCTCCAGCATCGACACGTCGATGAACGCGCCACGCGGGGTGGCGTTGAGGGCGGCGGAGATGGCCATGGCCGCCGTCAGCCCGCCGATGGTGTCGGAGATGGGGTAGCCGACGCGGGTGGGCTGCGCGCCGTCGCCCGTGATCGACATGACCCCGGACGCGCCCTGGATGATCTGATCATAAGCGGGGCTGGCCGCCCATGGACCGTCCTGCCCGAAGCCGGAGATGGCGCAGTAGATCAGGGTTGGGTTGTCGGTTTTCAGGGTGTCGTAGCCAAGCCCGAGGCGGGTCATCACACCGGGGCGGAAGTTTTCGACCAGCACGTCGGAGGTGGCGACGAGGCGGCGCAGCGCCTCTTTGCCCGCCGCGTGTTTCAGGTTCAGGGTCAGGCTGCGTTTGCCCGCGTTCTGGGCGAGGAAGCTGATCCCCATGCCCTTGGCGCTGAGATCTTGCGAGGCCCCGAGATTGCGGGCCAGATCGCCCCGCCCCACAGCCTCCACCTTGATGACGTCAGCCCCCAGGTGCGCAAGTTGGTGGCAGGCAAACGGGCCTGCCAGCACGTTGGTCAGGTCCAGCACCCGCACCCCTTGGAGGGGCGCGGAGGCAGTTATTTCAGTCGCCATCGGCCACGCCAGCCTCTGCTGCAGCACGACGGCGGGCGCGCAACGATCGCAGGCTTGGCAGCATCACCAGGAAGCCTGCCAGCAACAGCAGGGCCAGCGTCATCGGCCGCTCCAGCAGGAAGCCGAAACCGTGATAGAGTTGCATCGCGCGGCTGAAGTTATCCTCCAGCATCGTGCCGAGGATGAACCCGATCAGTAGCGGCGCGAGGGGATAATCCGCGAAGCGCAGGATCGTCGCCACGATGCCGAAGCCCACCAGGATCAGCAACTCGGTCGAGTTGTTCTGGCCGATATAGCTGCCCATCAATGTGAAGAACAAGATGAACGGGATCAGGTAGTTGCGCGGAATGGCGAGGATTTTGGCGATGTATGGGATCAGCGGCAGGTTCAGCATCAGCAGCACCAGATTGCCGATATACATCGAGATGATGACGGCCCAGAACACGTCCGGCTCGTCGACCATCAGACGGGGCCCTGGTTGCACGTTGAGCGCCAGGAGCGCACCCAGCAGGATCGCCGTGGTGCCGGAGCCAGGGATGCCCAGCGTCAGCAGAGGCACGAACGACCCGGTGCAGGCCGCGTTGTTGGCGGTTTCCGGCGCGGCGAGGCCTTTGATCGAGCCTTTGCCGAACTCCGCCTGCTCCTCCTTGGACGCAAGGTTGCGTTCCACCGCGTAGCCAAGGAACGACGCGATGGTGGCCCCTGCTCCCGGCAGCACACCGATGAAGAAGCCCTGCAGCGATTGCCGACCGATCACGGGCGCAATCGTGCGCGCTTCCTTGCGGCTGATGCGCAGGCCGGTGATCTTTCCGGCGGCCTGATTGGCGGCACGGGCGGGGTTCATCACCAGAAACAGCGCCTCGGGCAAAGCGAACATCGCCATTGCCAGAGTGATGAACGAGAAACCCGATTGCAGATCGAGGATGCCGAAGGTGAAGCGCGGGGTGTTCGATAGCGCGCCCTCGCCCACGGTGCCGAGGATCAGGCCCAGCAACGTCATCATTAGCGCCTTGCCAACCTGCCCCGAGCCCGCGAAGGCCGCGATGGCGGACAGGCCCACGACCATCAGCGCGAAGTATTCGGCTGAGTGGAACAGCAGTGCGACCGTGGACAGGGCGGGGGCGAAGACCATCAGCAGGACCACGCCGATGGTGCCGCCGCAGAAGCTGGAAATCGCGGCGATGGTCAGCGCCTTGCCCGCCATGCCCTTCTGGGCCATCGGATAGCCATCGAAGGCGGTGGCCACGGTCCCCGCGACCCCCGGCGCGTTCAGCAGGATAGATGAGGTGGAGCCTCCGAAGATGGCCCCGTAGTAGACGCCTGACAACAGGATCAGGGCAGAGGTCGGATCGCCAAGGCCGATGGCCACGGGGATCATGATGGCGATGATCGACATGGGCCCGAGGCCGGGCAACATGCCGATTAGCGTGCCGATCAAACAGCCCGCGACGACCATTATCAGGTTGAACGGCGTGACCGCGGTGGCGATGCCGATCATGATACCTTCAAGCATTGTCCCGGCCCCTCAGAAGAACGACGGCAGCGGGCGAAGGAAGATGCCAAGCACCTCCTGCACCAGATACCAGATGGACCCGGTGGCAATCGCCGCCACGGGAATGAGGATATGGAGCTTGCGCTCACCCAGAAGGATCGCGCCCAAGGTGATGAACCCGATGGTCGAGCCGATGAAGCCCAGCGGCCGCAGGGTCATCGCGTAGGCCGCCATCAGGGCCAGCAGGCCCAGCGCCTGCCAGATGTGATAGTCGCCCAGCCGGTTGATATCCATCGCGCCCGCCTTGGGCGTGCTATCATCTGGGGTGGACTTGCTGAACAGAACCATCAGCCCCACGATCACGCCTGCAACGGCGAGCATCTTCGGGAAGGTGGAGGGCCAGACCGGGTTGCGCTGCAGGATCGGCGGCAGCAACTGGTCCATGGTGAAGAAGGCTGCGTAGCCGTAGGCGCAACAGAGACCCACGAAGATCAGCGCGATCCAACGATCAAGCGCCATTGTGTCCCCTCCCCCAGCGTTTTTTTTGAGTTGGTGGGCTGGCCCCGGATCAAGGGGCCAGCCAATTGTTGCAGCGTGCGCAGCGGGGTGAACCCCGCCCTACGGCACGACGGTTGCCTGCATCCGTAGGGCGGGGTTCACCCCGCCGATCTTTCTTTACAGAAAGCCCAGATCGCGCATCAGATCACCGATCTGTTTTTCCTGGTTGGTCAGGAATTGCTCGAACTCGGCGCCGGGCAGGTAGATGTTCACCAGACCCATGCGACCGCGCACTTCTTCCCATTCGGGCGTCTCGTACATCGCGGCCAGCGTCGCCTGATAGGTGGCAACCAGCTCGTCGGACATGCCCGGTGCGGCAAAGAACCCGCGCCAGTTCACGAAATCAGCGGTGATGCCCTGCTCCGCAAAGGTTGGTGCCGCGTCATAGGCGGGCACGCGCTCGGGCGCGGTGACGCCGAGGATGCGGATTTCTCCCTGTTCGGCCAGTGCGATGGCTTCCGAAAAGCCGGTCGACAGTGCGTCGATCTCGCCCGAGAGCAGACCTGCCATCGCCTCACCGCCGGCGTCATAGCCGATGTAGTTGAAGGCGGTGGGGTCTTCGCCGGCACCCTGCATCACGATGGCCGCAACGAGGTGATCCATGCCGCCCGGAACCGAGCCGCCGCCGATTGCGAAATCAAGCGGGGCTTCTCGATACATCGCCAGCGCCTGCTCCATGTTCTCGATCGGGCTGTCGGCCACCACGACAAGCGCCGCATAGTCGCCCACGGTGCCCGCGATCAACGTCAGGTCGCGGAAGCTCTGCGAGAGCTCGCCGGTCAGGGCGCGGATCACGATGGGGGTCGAGTTTACCATTAGCACGCCATCGTTGGAGGCCGCGTTCTCGATCAGGCTGGCGATCGCAACACCGCCGCCGCCGCCCGAGAGGTTCTCATAGGTGGCCGAGCCGATCAGGCCGGCATTGGTCAGCGCCTCACCGGTGCCGCGCGCGGTGCCGTCCCAGCCGCCACCGGCGCCGCCGGGGATCAGGAAGTGAATGCTGTCGAGCATCTGGTGGCCATCGGCCTGTGCAGAGCCAGTAAATGCAATCATTGCGGCAGCCGCCGTCATAACGACGCGACGGGTCATTTTCATTGAGTATCCTCCCATTTGACAGAGCGTCCTTCGACACCCATTGGTTCACTATGGCACATGAAGCTGACAAAAGCCTGACACGGGGGGAGTGACGGCCAGATGCGGTTCCTACTCGTTGAAGACAATACGGAATTGGCCGAAGCGGTGGTGCAGCGGCTGGGGCTGGATGGCCATTCCGTCGATCATGCGGCCACGCTGGCGGCGGCGGAGGATTGTCTGGCGGTGGCGGAATACGACCTGATTCTGCTGGATGTGATGCTGCCCGACGGGGACGGGCGTGATTTTCTGGCGCGATCGCGCGACAAGATCACCACGCCGGTGATTGTGTTGACGGCACGGAGCCAGATTTCGGACCGGGTGGGCGCGCTCGATCAGGGCGCGGATGATTACATCACCAAGCCGTTCGATTTTTCCGAGTTGGAGGCGCGGTGCCGCGCCGTGTTGCGCAGGCGCGGCGGCTCGGCCAGGAACGAGGTGACGTTGGGAGCGGCGGTGTTCGACCCGATGGCAGGTACGCTGCGGGTGGGCGATGCGGTGCTGGACCTGCGCAACCGGGAGTTGCGACTGCTGGAGGTGTTCGCGCGCAATCCCGGCCAGATCCTGTCGAAATCGCAGCTTCTGGACCGGCTGTTCAGTGCCGATGCTGAGGTGACGGAAAACGCGATCGAGGTCTATGTGGGGCGGTTGCGGCGCAAGCTCGATGGCGCGGGCGTGCGGATCGAGACGGTGCGCGGTCTCGGCTACAGGATGTCGGTATGAGGGTGAACCTGCGCAAGCCGTGGTCCATCGGGCGCAAACTGACGCTGGCGCTGGCGGCGATTGCGGCACTGTTGGCGCTGGTATCGTGGGGCATGATCACCAGCTTCGCGCGCGAAGCGGCGGGGCGGACGCAGGATAACATCCTCGCGGCTTCCGCCACCTCCATCGCCGAAACGCTGCGGTCCGAGGCGGGCGCGGTCCGGTTGGAATTGCCCTATGCTGCCTTCTCCATGCTCGGCGCGATCAGCGAGGATCGGGTATTCTACCGCGTCACGGCGGGGGCGGAGGTACTGACCGGCTACGCCGATCTGGAGGGGCCGGGCGCGCGCCCCGGAGAGGCGCAGTTCGCCACCCTGCCGTACCGCGACACGGTGGTGCGCGCGGTCAGTGTGATGCGCGTGATCGGCAGCGGCGGAGAGGCGGTGGCGATCACTGTAACGGTGGCGCAGACGCGTGCCGGCGTGGAGGGGATCGCGGCGGGCCTGTCGCGGCAGGCGGGATTGGTGTCGCTGGTGGTGTTCGCCATGGCGGTGGGATTGTCGGCGTTCGCAGTGCGCGCATCATTGCGGCCGCTGACGGTGATGGCGCAATCGGTAGCCGCACGGGGGCCGTCGGATCTGCGCCCCCTACGCAGGCCAGCACCCGCCGAATTGGCGCCGTTGGTGGCGGCGTTGAACCGGTTGATGGAGCGGTTGGGGGGATCCATCCGCCGCTCGGAGGATTTCATCACCGAAGCCGCGCACCGGGTCCGCACGCCCTTGGCGATCGTGCGCGTGCAGGCTGAAATCGCACTGCATTCGGTGGAGGAGGAGGCGCAAAAGCAGACCCTGCGCCGGGTGATCCGGGCGGTGGACGAATCCTCGCGCTCCGCCGGTCAGTTGCTGGACCATGCCATGGTGTCGTTCCGGGCCGACGATCTGGAGCGTGAGCGGGTAGATCTGCCGGGGCTGGTCAGCGGTGTGGCGGAGGCGTTGCGGCCCACGGCCGAGATGAAGGACATCGACATCGCGCTGGACCTGTCGCCAGCTGCGGTGCTGGGGGATGCGATCCTGTTGCAGAACGCGCTACGCAATGTGCTTGATAATGCGATCAAGTATTCGCCTGCGGAAACGGTGGTACGGGTGAGTGTGATGACGGACGGTGGCGAGGTGCGGATTGCGGTGAGTGATGAAGGGCCGGGGTTTGGCGAAGGCCCGGCGGCGCATCTGACGGAGCGGTTCACTCGCGGCGAAAAGGTGCAAGGGATTGTCGGCTCGGGCCTTGGGCTGACGATCGCGGAGGAGGCGGTAGCGGCCCATGGCGGGCGGCTGGATTTGCGCGCAGCGGAAGGGGGTGGTGCATGTGTGTCGTTGATTTTGCCCGGAGTTTGAGGGTTGCAGCGGGCGCGGCCTTCCTTGCCGTCCTTGCCGTCGGCGCGGTGTCAGCGCAGGGCTTCGAGATAGAGGGTCGCAGGCTCTATCCCGGCACCGGAGAGGTGGTGTTGCGGGTGATATCGACCGCCGATCTGGAGGTGTTCGAGCCGTTCGTCTTGCGGTTTCAGGCCGCCAACCCGGGCATCGGCATCGACTATGTCACCGCGTCGTCCGCAGAGCTGAACCGCGCGATAAGGGGCGGGGCCGCGTTCGATCTGGCGTTGTCGTCCGCCATGGATCTGCAATTCACACTGGCCAATGACGGGTTGGCGCAAAGCTACCGCTCCACTGTCACGGACAGCCTGCCGGACTGGGCGCGGTGGCGCGATCAGTTGTTCGCCTTCACGGCCGAGCCTGCTGTGATCGTGATGAACGAGGCGGCGTTCGAGCGGTTGGAGGTGCCGCGCACGAGGGCCGAACTGGTCACGGTATTGCGCGACAATCCGGGGCGATTCGCGGGGCGGGTTGGGACCTATGATCCGCATACAAGTGGGCTTGGCTATCTGTTTGCGACGCAGGAGGCGCGGGCATCGGACGCCTATTGGCGGTTGACGGAGGTGATGGGGCGGCTTGATGCGCGACTCTATTGTTGCTCGGCGCAGATGATCGACGATGTGGCCTCGGGGCAGCTGGCTTTGGCGTATAATGTTCTCGGATCCTACGCCGCGCAGCGGTTGGATGGAGATGAGGGGTTGGCGGTTCTGGTGCTGGAGGATTTTGCCAATGTGATGCTGCGCACGGCCTTGATCCCGGCCACAGCGGTGGAGATCGAGGCCGCGGGACGGATGCTGGATGCGTTGTTGCGCGAAGGGCTGTCGCAGGGGGCAGAACCGGTGTTGCCGCCGCTTCGTGCAGGCGGGCCGGAGGAGAGCGGCGCAGACGGGTCACCGTTTGGGCCGATCCGGTTGGGACCAGCCCTGATGGTGTATCTGGATCGCCTGAACCGTGAGAGTTTTCTGGCGGCATGGGATGCGGCGATGGAACAGTGACGCCCCTTCCGGGGCGATGGAACAGTGACGCCCCATCAGGGGCGATGGAACAGTGACGCCCCTTCCGGGGCGATGGAACAGTGACGTCCTTCCGGGGCGATGGAACATTAGCGACGCGGGCGCGCAGGTGGCGAGCGGCGAGTGCCGAGTGGCGGGGTGAACCCCGCCCTACGACGTCACGCCATGGCAGCAGAAGGGCCGCGTTGCCGCCGGTGGCGGTGGAGTCGATGCAGGTATGCCGCTCGACGGTGAGGCGCGGCGCTGGATCGGCCTCGGTGATCAACGGCAGGATCGGCCCGTGGCGGGGGTAAAGCGCCTGAAGATACCGGCGGGCATGCGCCGCGTTTCCCCAATAGATCATGGCATCGAAGGGCGGCAGACCGGCCAGTGGCGCTGGCGGCGCGGGCCTGGGCGCGGGCGGCGTACATGCCCGGGCCGAGGCAGAGGACACGGGGGGTGTGTGGTGAGGCGGTTGGTCTCACCGGTCGGGCCGGGGAGATCGGTGGTGGTCAGCGTGCGGTTGGCGGCACGCGCCACGCGCAGGTCGCGGGCGGCTGCGGCGGGGTCCGAAGGGGACCGCCTTGATGCCGCCTGCAATCGCGCCTTGGAGAGTTCGCCATGTGGCCGCCATCGGTCCGAGGCCCATGGCGGACGCCAGATCCTACTCATCAGTCCATTCGATCCTGAAGAATGGGCTGGACAGCAAGCCCCGCACCCGCGCCACGCCCTCTCGGCAGCATGCATTCGCATGCGCCTGCCGGGTAATAGAGGAGCCTGCCATCAACCACCCCAACATCCGTCACACCAAAGGTGTGCCCCTCACAAAAGGTGGCGCGCCTTTGGCGCGACGCGCCGACTACTTCCTTTGATAGGACATCCATGCTTACCCATCCAACCCTCGATAACCTGAAGACCATGCGGCTGGACGGTATGGCCGAAGCGTTCTGCGAACTGCAATCTCAGGACGGTGCGACAGACATGAGCCACGCTGAATGGCTTGGCCTGCTGGTTGACCGTGAGGTTGCCAGCCGCGAGACCAAGCGGCTTGAGGCCCGCATGCGCTCGGTCAGGTTGCGCCATGTAGGGGCTTGCCCAGAAGATGTCGATTACCGTGCGCGGCGCGGCCTCGACAATGCGTTGTTCCAGAGCCTGCTCAGCGGCAGATGGATTACCGACAGGCGCAACCTGATCATTACCGGCCCCTGTGGGGTCGGTAAAACCCGGCTTGGATGCGGCCTGGCGCAAGCGGCCTGCCGTGAGGGCGTCACCGTGGTTTACAAACGAATGCCCCGCCTCTTTGAGGAGCTTGAACTGGCCCATGATGACGGCCGCTTCCCCCGCTTATTCCGCAGCATCACCAAAGCGCAGCTGCTGATCCTCGACGACTGGGGGCCGGACCGGCTCACGGCCACGCAACGCCGAGATCTGATGG
>Ga0105054_10013210_pt1 | contig 9989 bp, 8 predicted proteins | sample BON02_FD_78091 | JGI IMG/M metagenome (GOLD analysis project Ga0105054, IMG submission 78091) | Freshwater microbial communities from Lake Bonney liftoff mats and glacier meltwater in Antarctica - BON-02 (megahit assembly) | ecosystem: Environmental > Aquatic > Freshwater > Ice > Glacier... | reverse complement strand
GGAGTGTGCAGGATGCCATTGCCCTTGACTGCTGGTGATCCCGTGTTCTGAACCGCAAATATCGCCTCTTCGCTGTCCTCGTCGATCGGCACCTGGTCTGTGTGCGAAGATGTCAATTCCAGCGAGACTGTGGCCGAACACGCGGGAAGTAACATGTAAATATTATGTTTCACAAAAACAAAATGGGTTCAATAATAAGATTCACTGGTACAGCATTTTACTCACTTTTGTATTTAAATTCACGGCTAAGCTTTTATGGACTACAATATATGTAAACAGTAATCTCAGAAATTGTCAATTCACTACCGGGCAATACTAAAAATCGGGAATCGACCCGTTCGTGGACGGACAGATTGCGATTAGTACATTCTTGAGCGGATTGCGGTCAATTGTTTTCTCTTGCACCTGTTGAGTCGTTTTCATCCACTCTGTGGAAACGGTTCCTTCAGCAAGCGGGTGACCTGCCCAGGCACTTTCTGGAATAGGTGCAAAGGGTGCGGTTAAAGACCCTCGGGTCTGTAGTCTGATGACGTCGAGTTTCATGACGTCGCGTTTCATGACGTCACGTTGATGACGTCGCGTTGTGTCACTTGCGTGCCTGCAGGTTGTATCAGGCGCCCGCTTGCGTGCTCACACGTCACGTTGTTTCAGGCGCCCACATCTTGGACAGATGAAGTAAGTTCTTAACTACATGCCCATCACGCGACTTCTGAAGCGCATGGCAATCGAAAAGGTCAGTTTGACAGGACTGGCAGGCCCAGCAAAGGCAGAATGGAGGCGCGGTGTTCTGGGCAGCGTCGGTCTGCTGACTGTTGACAGCAGACCTGTGGCTTCACAATTGTCATCTGTGCCCTTGATTGGCTAACATCTGTCATGGCCGTGTGTTGCCTCGATGCGTCAACACCCGTACCAGCCGTCTATGGCCTCGACCAGCTGCTACCTGGAAAGGGTCTTGATGTGTCGCTACCTGCGCCGTTGCAACACACTTCTGCTCCTCCCGCACTCCCTCCTGTGCCTGGCCGCATTCTGACCACACGACTTGTTGATGATTGTCTTGTTGACAATTGTCCTGTTGACAATTGTCTTGTTGATGATTGGCCCGTGGCAGGGCGACTAACAGGATGATACATGGCGGAAGTGACGTGCCGCAAAGGATCGAGACCGCATTGGAACGCGGCACCAAGGCATGGGTCAAGACCCTTTCCTTCCTCCAGTATCTATCTGTGCACCTGTACCACGCTCTGGCGTTCTGTAGCCCTACCTGCTTCTGCAGCAAACTCTTGATCAACCTGCATCCACACCAGTGCGCCTACAATGACTCGTGTCTCTTCCTCTACGCGCTTGTCATCCACGTCCATGTTTTTACCAATCATTTGTTTGGGAGTAGAGGGTGTAGACGGCTTCTCGTTTGCAGTCAATGGTCGCAACATGGGCACATGACTCAACGGTGCATAACTATAGGCAGAGTGTGACGAGTCTGACGAGTACTGTTGAGTAGGGAGAACCACCCTCCCTTTACCCGTCTTGACCCGGCTGGTACATCCTCGACCACAAGACCCCCCACAGTTGGGGCGCGACCCCGGGCTTACGAGACATATCGTGTCGGCGATTATGTTCGCTCCCCCTTTTTCAACCCTCAATCCTGGGATATATTGGGTGAGGGGTACTGTTGAGTATGGAGAACCACCCTCCCTTTACCCATCTTGACCCCAAAGGTACATCCTCGACCACAAGATCCCCCACAGTTGGGTCGCGACCCCGGGCTTACGAGACATATCGTGTCAGCGATTATGGTTGTTCCCCCTTTTTCGACCTTCAGACCTGGGATATATTGGGTGAGGGGTACTGCTGAGTAGGGAGAACTACCCTCCCTTTACCCATCCTGACCTGATGGTACATCCTCAACAACAAGGTCCCCCACACCTGGGGCGCGACCCCGGGCCAACGAGACATATCGTGTCAGCGATTATGTTCGTTCCCCCTTTTTCGACCCTCAAACCTGGGATATATTGGGTGAGGGGTACTGTTGAGTATGTAGAACCACCCTCCCTTTACCTGTCCTGACCCTGTTAGTACATCCTCAACCACATGTTTTTACCAATCATTTGTTTGGGAGTAGAGGGTGTAGACGGCTTCTCGTTTGCAGTCAATGGTCGCAACATGGACACATGACTAAACGGTGCATAACTATGGGCGGAGTGTGACGAGTCTGACGAGTCTCTATCGAAGTCAAGGGTACAAAAACGCATGCTGGCAGGTGCAGCACACTCATGCTTGTGTCAAGTTTGTACACTTGAGCGAAGCCTCAGTGTGGACCCCTGTGCGTTGGGATCCAACCATTGCTTTGCAGTTGCCAGTTGGCCATCGACCAACTTTTTTAGGTTTGGCGCGCAAAAGCCCAAAATTGACTGTGACGACATCCATCTGCTGAAGGAACTGTTGAACTGTGTACGCAAGGCACGGCTTGATACGGATCAACACGCTGCGCGACGGCAACGTCGTGCGCAGGCTACCGGTGAAGTCGAGCTTCCTTCTCGAACAAGCTTCCAGTCAAGACAAGCTTTTAGTCAAAACGAGGCGGACACTTCCCCATCTCGGCGTTTTTCACGTGAGACTGTCTCCAGACTGTCGCCCGGCCGTGAGCGTTGTGCGGAGCGACTGTCCGCGGGCGCCAAGCTTCTGTGCGGGGCGAGCTTGCGTGGAGGGCGAGCTTTCGAGAGGGGCGAGCAAGTGAACTTCCGGAGCCTGACTTGCTAAGATGGAGGGCCATTCTGGAGCCTCGGCGGGGCATTGTGCGTCGGAGGAGCGTGCGGTGGGCGTGGTCGTCGGGAGTGGGGCGCTGAGCGAGCACCTGGCAAAGACTGCAGATGCCAAGGCTGCCATCAACAGCTGGGTCTCGCAAAACTCTCTAGAGACAACGTCGTGCATTGCGGCGCACGAGTTGCTGGACTCCATGGGATTTTCGCGTGCAGAGCAGCACAAGGGTATCATGCTGCAGCTAAAGGAGAGGCTGATGGTGCGCATCGACAACCTCACGCAGGACAAGAAGCTGGCGCTGCTTGAAAAGTGTTTCCCGTACATTTCGATTCCCGAGCTGCGCGCGGTGCCGATCAAGATCCTCTCGAAGCTGCCGCGCGTGCCAGTTGCATACATTTCAGAGATTTCTAAGGATTCCAATCTCATGTCCGAGCTGCCTCTCGCGGTGAGGCGCCAAGTGTGGGCGCAGAAGGGGAACCCGGAGCTGTTTCGGACGTACATCCTTTCGCTCATCCGTCTTTACTCATTGCAGCCCCAGGTGCTGGGGCTTGTGACAGGCATCAAAAGCACCAGCTCCAAAATGAAAAAGGCGCGCGCAGCCAACAAGGTGCTGCAGGACATGGTGGCTGCATGTGCTGACATTGTGTCGCTCTATCGCGAGACCCTTGACATCATTGGGCAAGCGTATTTGGATCGGCCAAATGATCTGGCGCTGTGTTCATTGCGGTTGCAGCTTCCGATGGCCGCCCTGGAGGCTGGCACCAAGCACGTGTCAGACACCGATCCGTGCTACAAGCTCGCGAAATGTCTCTCAGACGCGGCCCGCGACAAGGACACGAAAGATGCACAGGATCTCAAGACCCTCACAGAAGCACAGGACTTGGCCAGAAATCTGCGACCGCTGCAGACGGCAATGGTGCTGCGAGCCCCCGAAACCACAGAGTTTGTGACAAACGCGCTCCTTGCGGCCTGCCGACGCGTGGCTGAGAACGAGAGCATCCCGAAGCAGGATAGTGCGCTGAAAGTGGGATCGACGCTCTTGAGCTGGAGTGCTATGGAGACGCTGCACAGACAAACGCGCTTTCCGTCGTCGGATCCCGTTGCCACGCTGCTCGACGAGTTCTACCCGGCACTGCTCGTATGCGTTGTGGATGACCTGCTGCGCGAGGGGGAAGGTGATTGTGAGGAGCTAGAGCCAGCGCTCCACGCGCTTGCGTGCTTGCACGCCGAGGCCCGGCGACTGTTGCTCCAGTATATGCAGGAGTCCGTCAGCAAACAACCAATCGACGGTAAGCCATTTTGTTTTTAGTCTGGGCGCGCGGCGGTCTGTTGAGCGTGTCTGTTGAGCGTCTGCCAGGCTCTGTCAATGTCTGTGGGCGCGCGGCGGCGAAGGGGCCCCGAGCTGCCGCGCGCCACAAGGTGACGACCCAATTTCGGGAGATTTTGCGGTTTTTTCTCGATCTTTCAAAATTCGACTTGCGGCGGCCGCAAGTTGCCTATTATGCCACCGTCGCAGGTGAGCGTGTGTGCCGACTTGCGGCTGCCACAAGTCAGATTTTGAACCAAAATATTAAATGGGACCGCAACCACTGCAAGACGATTTAAAAAAATTCGACTTGCGGCTACCGCAGGCAGCAAAAAAATCAACAAAAAATCAAACAAAACAAAATAACCCTCACTTCACAACGAAAAATATCCAAAAATTACTGAAAATTTCGATGTGCGGCTGCTGCAACTCCTCGATAATGAATAAAACAAAGAATACACAAAAAGTTTATTCGATCTGAAGCTGGCCAAAAAAAAGACAAATTTGCCGCTGCACAAGTCGCACAACGAAGCAAAAAAAAAATTCATACAATGGCAAAAATGTCAACAGGCGATTTTGACTTTTGCAAAAAAATTCTTTTTTTTTCGATTTTCGCCCTTTTTGTTAAACTGTTGTTTTGCATCTTCATTTCCTCTTTTTCCTGCGCTCAAAACAGTGCCAAACATCCCGAAAATACCCCTCCTACACTACGGGGAGAAAAGGAAAGAAAAGGAAAGAAAAAGACGATTAAAACGTATCGTGGAACACCCGAAACCCCAAGGGTTGAAACGCGTGGCTGATCCCCTTAAAAATTTGTTGTTCAAATTTTTTTTTCAATTTTTTTCCAACCTTTTTTTTTCAATTTTTTCCATTTTTTCAACTTATTTTTTTCCAAGCTCACAATTTGTCGAATTGCTTGTGGGCTCCATTGGCATCCTCTCAACACTCTTTCATCATGTTTTCTACCCAAAAAGCCAGGTTGAGCTCCCTCTCTCCCGGCTCAACCTGACTTAACCTGGCTTTTTGGGTAATATATATTTGGATACGGAAAAATGTTTGTTGTGAGACTGTCCGTATGGACTCTGGCTGACTGCAAGGGGCGCGCGGCGGCTCCGGGGCTGACGCCCCTCCGCTTGCCGCGCGCCCCAATTAAAAAAAGCGATAATTCGCGCCGTAGTCTGGAGGTTGGTAATGCGTTAAAGGATTGAACGTGTGCAGGCGAGCGGTTTATGACGCTGATGCCTCTCTACACGACTGCTGCTGCTGAAGCTGCGACTGCTGCAGCCGATGTCACACCCGACGAAAATTCGCAAGTACCAGCATGCATATATGTGAGCGAAGAGACGCGACGGTTGGCCTCGATCTCACGGCGTCTCATTGAACGTCATTTTGAACGGCCGGAGTCTGGCAGCGCCGACGAGGGCACCGCCAACAGCTCCAATCATGTTTCCAAATGCCTTGCCGCCATGCTGCCTACGCTATGTGATTCGTTGCGAGATGGCTGCTCTGTGGGTGCCATCCTTGCTGCCCTCGCCGTGGCAGACCACGTGGCCAGCAGCGATTGTGCTCCCTGTCCCGACCTAATGCACGCACACATCGAAGCCTTGTGTGATGCAGCACAGAGGGCCGACGCTGCTGTTTTGACCAAGTGCTTGTCGATGGCGCAGGCATGGCTCACTCTTGACGTGCCTGCATGCTGCCGCCGCCTGGCCGCAGTCGCACCACAAAGTGCCGACAATCTGTGCACTTGCTTTGCCCCTGCCTCTTCGGCAGCGTCGGGCGGGAACAAGGGAGGAAAAGATGGTAAGGCTGCGAAAGACGGCAAGGAAGCCGTCGAGGCCACCCAGACAATGGATGAGACGTGAGCTTGTCTGAGACCACCCCTCCCCGAATTTAAATTGTTTTAAAGACCTTTACAGAAAAACAAAGACAGCGTTGGCACGATTGGTGCGGAACACACGGTGTGAGCCTTACAACAAGATGCCTGCGTTGCCTTGAAACAAAGTGCCTGCGTTCGCTATCACGTTTGCATCAAGCGGCTGTTGTCTCTCACGTTGCCATCAAGCGCCTGCTGCAGCGTTACCGTTGGCTCTCACGATGTGCGCGCCAGGCTCATTTTTTTCTGATTTTTTCCTCAAACATAGTCACACACCTCAAACAGCTTGGACATGATTGGCATATACCCAATCGGCACACCGCCAGGAGCATCCCAAAGCCTCGGGCAGCAACCCGGAAATATCATGCCCAATCATGCTTCTGTGACATGTTGGGCATATAGTCTGAGGTTCCTACATGTTGGGCATATAGTCTGAGGTTGCTTGGTGCACATCAGACCCTCGAGGGTCACTCGAGGGTCACTCGAGGGTCACTCGAGGGTCACTCGAGGGTCACTCGAGGGTCACTCGAGGGTCACTCGAGGGTCACTCGAGGGTCACTCGAGGGTCACTCGAGGGTCACTCGAGGGCAAGTCACCCTTGCCCACACATTTGAGCAATGAGCATTTACAAACGCGTCTTCCTTGTCTATGAGGCAAGCGAAAGGGCAAGGCTGGCAAGGCTAGCAAGGCTGGCAAGGCTGGCAAGGAAAGTTAGACCTCGTAACTAGGCTGTCCCACACTCTGGTAAATGACTCATCTCATCGGTGCTAGACCTCGGAACTGACTCACCTCGTCGATTAGCGCTGCCATCCTCACGCAGAATGCATGCATCGGGAAACCCATGACGTTGTAAAAGCAGCCCGCGATGCCTGACACGAACTGCCATGCAACACCAACTGTCATACAACACCAACTACCATGCTTTGTCCACACATTCAACAAACATGCATTGTCTACACACTCAACAAACACAAAGTGAGGCGATCGCGTGGCAGCACAAATAAACCCAAAACACACATACAAAATATCCAAACACGCATACAATGCACAGAAGATCAGCAAAGACTTGTCAAGACAGTCGTCAGAAAACACTTGTGCCGAGAGTGAAGCTCGAAATCAAGCGCCCCCTACACACCAGATTCACCCTCCAGATTCACCCTCCTCCCAGTTCCGCCCTCCCCCCAGGAAACACACGAGTTCCCAGGAACTATGTGTGTTTCCTGGGGCGGGGGCGGGTCTGGGCGCTCGGCGGTGCTGGGGGGCGCCGGAGTCTCAACTTGTGCTGGAACTGGGAGTCTGTCTAGACTGGGCGGGGTGGAATCCTGGCCGCCCAGACCATCTGGGAGGGGGTGAAATCTGGCACGGGGTGCACCCTGGGAGGGGGGTGAAACCTGGGGCGGGGTGAAACCTGGGGCGGGGTGAAACCTGGGTCGGGGTGAAACCTGGGCCGGGGCGAAACCTGGGCCGGGGTGAAACCTTGCGTTTTCCCCCTATTTCTTTCCACTTTTTCGACCTCCGGTAGCCGCAGGTCGAAATTTCCAAGAAGATTTCTTCGATTTTTCCTTTTTAATTTTCTGATCATTCCGGTTTTCTTCAATTTATCTTATTTTTTTTCAACCTGCGGCAGTCGCAAGTCGGCCAAAAACGCGACCTGTCACGGAATTGAGTGTCGCAGGTCGAAGAAAAGGTCGACTTACGGCTACCGACTTACGGCTACCGACTTACGGCTTACGACTTACGGCTACCGCAGGTCGGAACAAAATCGTTCAAAACTTCTCCCTGACTTGGTCCTGACCTTGTGGCGCGCGGTTGCTCGGGGCTAAAGTCCCTTCGCCGCCGCGCGCCCATGCACACCATTCCCGCACATTATTCCAACACTCTTTTCTCTTTTTGTTTGGCACTTTTGGAGGGAAATGAGGGAGAGAGGAACCTGACCACCGGCAGCCTGAATGCCGTAGCTACCCGCCTTATCCATTGGTTCGCCTGGTACATTGCAAACACACGGCGGCAACACGACGGCAGCCTTTTGTTGTCACAGACGAGGTATATCAAGACGAGGTATATCAAGACGAGATGTATGGAGACATATAGACGAGGTGTATGGAGACATAGAGACGAGGTGTATCGAGACATGCAGACGAGGTATATCGAGACGAGCTATATCAAGACACACTTGCACATGGCAGCCAGCTACATCAAGACACATCAAGACACATCAAGACAAGACACATGACGGCACATCACGACACATCAAGGCACATCAAGGCACATCAAGACACATCAAGACACTCTTCCACATGGCAGCTAGCTACATCAACACACATCACGACACATCAAGACACATCACGACACATCACGACAGAGATCCAAGAGACAGACGTGCATGCGCCAAAAGACAGACGTGCATCCGCCAAAAGACACACACTATGCGCACTCGAGCTGTTCTTAAACACGTGGAGGGGCAGTGGCATTGGCAGCAGGAGGCGGGTGTGGTGGCAACAGCAGGCAATGTCTTGTTGCAAAACCACCACGCAATGTCTTGTTGCCAACACCACGCAATGTCTTGTTGCACCGCAACCACTCTTGCACTCTATCTTGCACGCCATGTTGCACGCCGTGTTGCACGTCATGTTGCACGTCATGTTGCACGTCCTGCTGCACGTCAAGAGTCATGGGCAGGGGGCGCGCGGCAGCAGAGGGCTTTAGCCCGATGTCGCCGTGCGCCCACTGGATTGGACCAGAGGCATAAGGAATGTGTCAATAGGTCATGGGATGACACTCCCCTATCGATAGTCTGATGACACTCCCCTCCCGATACATTCATGACACTCCCCCCTGGAAAGAATCATGACACTCCCCTCTCCAGTGATTTTGGGACCACAGATGCTCCCAAGAGCGCACACGCGGGCGCGGAGAGAGAGAGAGGCAGATGTGACTGGGCATACAACTGACCAGACTGGACATAGGCCTGAATGCTCGCATCAGAGAGCGTCGCAAAGGTGACCTCAGTCGCCTCACAAAAGGTTTCCTCTATCACTTGTTCTGAATCCTGTCACATGACATGTACATTGAGGAATGTTTCCTCTATCACTTGTTCTGAAGCCTGTCACATGACATGTACATTGAGGAATGTGAAATGACATGCACTCAGCAATGTCAGTCTGAGCATTGAGGAATGTCACGTGACATGCATTGAGAAATATCACATGACTCACACATGACGTGTATTGAGGAATGTCAGTCTGAGCATTGAGGAATGTGAGTCTGAGCTGAGAAACATGACATGACATGCATTGAGAGATATCACCTCACGCGCATTCAGAGATATCACGTGACGCGCATTCAGGAATGTCAGTCTGAGCATTGTCAGTCGTGTCACACCACATGTCTTGTCACACCACATGCCTTGTTGAACTCGAGACACATGAGTTCGTGACACATGAGTTCGTGACACATGAGTTCGTAACACATGAGTTCGTGACACATGAGAGTTGTTGACAATGGAGAGTTGTGGAATGTACGTGTGGTGCGGAAAGGCTTCTGGGCCATGCCTAACTAGGTCCAGGACATGTCGTGGCCGCTGTAGGGCAAATGCAACAGCATGGTGGTGGTGCAGTCCCTAGTGTGCGCGCCAACCACTTTGCGCGCCATGCGTGCAAAGCGGCACGTGTGGAAAGGGGACACAGACTGGTGCTTGGAAAATCAAAGGGGGGTGACATAGGAGGTTGACATAGGAGGTTGACACAGGAGGTCGTAAGATCAAGGCGACGCCGCTAAAGATAGAGACAAAGTGACAGAGGCAGGAGCTTGCAAGATCAAGGCGACGCCATTAAGAGTGAGCGAGAGAGAGAGAGAGAGAGAGAGAGAGACAAAGAGAGAAAGAGAGAGAGAGAGAGAGAGAGAGAGAGAGAGAGAGTGTGTGTGTGTGTGTGTGTGAGAGAGAGAGAGAGAGAGAGAGAGAGAGAGAGAGAGAGAGAGAGAAAGAGACAGAGAGAGAGAGAGAGAGAGAGAGAGAGAGAGAGAGAGAAAGAGAGAGAGAGAGGGAGAGGG
>Ga0105054_10013209_pt1 | contig 9989 bp, 8 predicted proteins | sample BON02_FD_78091 | JGI IMG/M metagenome (GOLD analysis project Ga0105054, IMG submission 78091) | Freshwater microbial communities from Lake Bonney liftoff mats and glacier meltwater in Antarctica - BON-02 (megahit assembly) | ecosystem: Environmental > Aquatic > Freshwater > Ice > Glacier... | reverse complement strand
GATTCCCACCCCAGCCAGAGCCTCACGGTCGGCCCCGTTTCGATTGGCTCGAATGAGCAATACTTTCATTGTGCGAGAGCTCTCTGACTCATCGGAAAAGCGAGCAGTCGTTCTGCCAGGGCGAGTCCGAGCGATTGCGCCTGCTCCAGTGGAGCATCGGACAAGAACACTCGTTCACTCACTAACTCGGCTTCACCCGTTTCTGGCACCGCCAATTCGGCGTGGAGCTCAAGGACGTTCCCTTCCCACCGCGCATGGGCGCCGACGGCAACATGACAGCCAGCATCCAGCCCAATTAACACCCCCTGTTCAGCAAAAGCAGTCACGCGGCCAGGCAGGTCATCCATCAGTCTGACAAGCGCAGAGATCTCCTCATCGCCTGCTCTGCACTCGATTGCCAGAGCGCCCTGTCGAGGGGCAGGGAGAAACGCTGTCATGTCTAATTCCTGGCGGATACTCTCGGTAAGGCCTGCCCGCACGAGACCGGCTTTTGCGAGAATTGTGGCGTCAAAATCCCCTCGCATCACTTTCTCAATGCGTGTTGTAATGCTCCCTCGAATGGGCTCAATGATGAGGTCCGCTCGCACTCGTCGAACGCTCGCTTCCCTTCGAGGCGACGAGGTGCCCACCCGAGAACCGGGTGGGAGTGCAAGAAGCGTCTGGGCGCTGGGGCACACCAGCACATCTCTCGGGTCTTCCCGGACGGGAACAGCGGCGAGTTCAATATCTGGGTGGGGCTTGGCGGGGAGATCTTTCATCGAGTGCACGATGACGTCCACCGATCCGCTGAGCAATTCGTCCCGAAGCGCCGAGACAAAGATGCCCGGCGTGTTGAGTGTCGAAAGCGGCGCATTGGTGAGGTCACCCTCGGTGGTGACCAAATGCTCACTCCAGGAGAGGCTCGGGACAAGCTCTGTCAGTCGATCCATCACCAATCTCGTTTGTGCTCGTGCGAGGAGGCTCGCCCGGGTTCCGACCCTAAGGTGCGCCACGATGGTGAACCTCGAGACCAAAGAGCAGGTTGACCGCACGGAGATATTCGTCTTGTTGACCGTGCACGGCGAGTTCCCTCGCGCGAACCGATGGGGTGTGAAGGATGGCGTTTGCGATTCGCCAACCTGCCTTTTCGAGGTTGATGTCCTGAAATTCTCCGATTCCGCCTTGGATCGAGCGCAATTCCTGCTCGATCCGCTCATTGATGTGCGAGCGCAGAGCGGTCACAACCGGGTCCATTTCGCGAGCTCTTTCTTCCGCGTCGAACTGTGCGGCCTCACGATCAATGATGACGTCTGCCTCCCTAATCGACTCGGAATGCTGCGGGGGGACGTTTTGGCGCAGTGTTTCTAAAGCGATGAGGGTGCACCCTTCGAGCAGAGTCACCCGAGGATCAATGTCCGGTGAGAGTGCAACATCAATGAGCGTGAGGGGCGTGCCGTTGTGGCGGCGGGTGAGCGCGTCACGGACCGTGTCGGGGCTTAACACGTAGCCGTGTTGGCCGCTTGCGCTGATCACAAAATCCACCTCGGCGAGGACATCGAGCAGCTCTTCGCTGGTAATTGCTTCAATGTTGTGCGAGGCAGCAAAATCTTGACCTCGCCCTGACCGTGAAAAAACTCGGATGGAGTTCAGCCCCCTTTTTTTCAGAGCTGCAACAATCACCCGCGAATATGCGCCGGTGCCAATGACAAGGGCAGACCGAGGCTGATGGCCCTCCAGTCTTTCCTCAGCTAGCGCCAGCGCGGTATGAATGATGGACCGCCCTGACCGCCCGATGTCGGTGCTCGCCCACACCTTCTTCGAGACGCGTTGGGCGCACTGAAAAAGCCGATTGAGCGTCTTGTTCGCGTGTGTATTGTGCTGGGAAACGGCGAGAGCTGATCGAATTTGGCCGGCAATTTCTGCCTCCCCAATCACCATGGACTCCAGACCAGCGGTCACCGCAAAAAGGTGTCTCGGAACTGCTGGGCCAGTGAGCACGCGGAAGAGTTTCCCAATCACCTCTCGTGATTCACCAAGATTTTCGGAAAGGCTAGAAATGATGTGATCAAGAGCTTGCTCAATGTCGGAGGTGTCGACGTAAACCTCAACTCGGCTACACGTGGCCACCACGACGACGCCGTCGATGATGTCGGTCAACGCCGCGAGGGCGTCGCGCACGGCGTCCGTGCGGCGTTCTGCTGACTCAAGGAGCGATTGTGGGGCATCACAAAAATCGGTGCCCACAAAAACTAATGTCATGACGCCACCGTAGTGACCAAGTAGCTGTGGGGGCTGACACTCTGTCGGGCCCCCGTCGCTTCCGGTCGTCACAATGGTCGTATGAGTCTCCCGAGCGCCCATCCGCTGTCGACGGGTCTCACGTCCCGGTCAGCCTTGGTGTCGCAATTGCGCTCCGATCGCACACAAGGAACCCCCGTGTGGTTTATGCGCCAGGCCGGTCGTTCCCTCCCGGAATATCGTGCTCTGCGCAGCAACTACGGGATGTTGGAGAGTTGTCTCACCCCTGAAGTCGCCGCCGAAATCACCCTCCAGCCTGTTCGGCGACACGGTGTGGACGCGGCAGTGTTCTTTTCCGACATTGTGGTGCCCCTGTTGCTCGCCGGCATTGATGTCGACATTGTCGCTGGAGTAGGGCCCGTGGTGGCAGCACCAATAGCAACTCACGCAGACACTGATCGCCTTCGAGAACTAGACCCCGAAGCGCTGGCGCCCATTCGCCAGGCGATGGCGGGCGTAGTCGAGGAGCTGGGTACTACTCCCGTGGTGGCGTTTGGCGGAGCCCCTTTTACCCTGGCCTCCTATCTTGTCGAAGGCGGACCGTCCCGAGATGTGCCAAAATCACGAGCCATGATGGCGGGGCACCCTGATCTCTGGGCGACAGTTTTAGAGTGGTGTGCGGATATCACGGGGATTTTTATCGAAGCCCAAGTAACGGCCGGCGCGAGCGTTCTTCAAGTTTTTGATTCTTGGGCTGGAAAACTCACCGCTGAGGAATACCGGCGCTACGCTGCGCCGTATTCGACGCGGCTTTTTTCCCAGCTGCACCATCTGGTGGACGCCTCCGGACAGCCTGTTCCGAGGCTCCACTTTGGGGTGGGGACCGCGGGTATATTGCCCGAGATGCTGGCCGCCGGTGCCACGGCGATGGGAGTAGACGGGGCGCTGACTCTCGCGCAAGCGAACACGATCCTGGGGGGAAAAATCCCGCTCCAGGGAAACATTGATGTGGGTTTACTCGAGGCTGAATGGCCGATCCTTAAAGATCATGTCCTGGCAGTGGTCGAGTCTGGCCAGGTGGCACCGGGTCACGTCGTGAACCTTAGCCACGGTGTGCCCAAAGACACAAACCCGGATGTGTTGACAAAAATTGTTGAGCTGGTTCATGAGGTGACCCCATGAAGCGAGATCGCATCATCATCGGAGGGGGCCTTTCCGGACTCCTTGCTGCAAGGCGAGGGTGCCTCGCGGGGGAGAGTGTGGTGATCCTCGAAGCGTCAGAGCACATTGGGGGGGCGTTGAGTTCACTGATGATTGACGGGGTTGAAGTGGATGCGGGCGCCGAAGCTTTTTCCACGGTGTCCCCGGCTTTCCTCGAGTTTCTCGACAGTGTGGGGCTTGCGGATTCGGTCGAATATCCTGAGCCTCTTCCGCCTCGTATTGTCTCCGCATCGGGTGCTTACCCTTTGCCGCGCGGAGTGATGGGTGTTCCAGCAGACTTGGATGGCCTCGACATCGCCGGTGTGGTGTCAACTCAGGGGCTTGCGTTGGCCAGAGAGCTCGACGCTATGCCCATTCCCGCGCAGTGGTCCCAGTGGAGCGTGGCAGAGCTGATTCGAGACCGGCTTGGCGAGGAATTCCTGCGCCGGCTGGTGGAACCTCTCGTCCTCGGTGTGCACAGCAGTGCGGCAGAGTCTGTATCGGCCCAGTTGGTGTTTGGGGATCTCATGGCTCGGGCAGAGACCACCGGAAGCCTCGTGTCTGCAGCCAGGGAGCTTCGTGGCACTGGGCCCTCGATGGGATCAGCCGTCGCGACCCTATCCGGTGGCCTCCACAGAGTTACCCAGGCACTTGCGAGTTCGGTGGTCGAGCTCGGCGCCATCATCGAGGTGTCCACGAAAGTGCTCTCCCTGTCTTCCCACGGCGGGCTGTGGCGGGCGGTGACGGACGGGCGGACGTACATAGCTCCGCAGGTCACTATTGCAACCGGACCTTCGGCCGCTCGCTCACTGACCACAACAATTACTCCTGTTAATGACGCACTGAACCCTTTTATTTCGGTGCCTTCGGCTATCGTCACGCTCAGCCTCGACTCACCAACACTGTCCCAGTGGCCTCTGGGTCCCGGGGCTCTCTTGGCGCCAGATTTGGGGCTAGAGACGAAAGCGACCACTCATGTGAATGGCAAATGGAAATGGTTGCGGGCTCACATGCCTAAAGACCGGCACGTGATTCGTTTCAGCTTCGGCCGAGACGGAGTCATACCCCCTGGTTCCCTCACCGAGCACGCCTTGGTCGGTCTCGAACGAATCTATGGCGTGGCACGCTCGGCAGTGAGGGCCGCTGTCGAGACCACGTGGCCCGACACGCTCGTGCGCCCAGGCCTCGGGTACTCAGACGCCGTGAATCGCGCTCGAGAGGTTTCCACCGAGAATGGCATCGCTTTGGAGGGCGCGTATCTCAGCGGCAACGGAGTGCTTGGCCTCGTCGCCTCAGCACACCCCACAACGAAAGGAAAGAGTCGTGTCCACTGATCTTGACCACATCAACACCACTATTCGCTACACCAACTGGACAGCGTTTCACCAGGTGCGGGGTCTTTCGAACCCCGAGGAGGCGCAACGCGCATTTGACGGGTTCCTGGAAACGCTGAAAGACAAAGGCATCGAATGCCGTGGTGTCTACGACATCCGGGGTTTCCGCGGGGACGCCGACCTATTGCTGTGGGTGCACGCGCCAGAGGCCGAGGCAGTTCAAGAGGCGTTGCGCCTCTTTCAGGCCACCTCTTTCGGTTCGCATTTTGCCCCCACCTGGTCGGGGATGGGGATACATCGCCCCGCCGAATTCAACCGACGCCATGTTCCTGGTTTCATGCTCGGGAAAAAACCAGCGAAATGGTTGTGTTTTTATCCATTTGTTCGCTCGTTTGAGTGGTACCTACTGCCCGAAGGAGAGCGCCAGGAAATGCTCGTCGAACATGGCAAAGCGGGGTCCCAGTATCCGCAGATCATTTCAAACACGGTGGCCTCTTTTGGGCTTGGCGACTACGAGTGGCTTCTCGCGTTGGAATCAGATGAACTGCACGACATCGTTGACATGATGCGTGATCTTCGTTACACCACAGCCCGACTGCATGTTCGTGAAGAGGTTCCGTTTTTCACGGGCCGCCGCATCAACACTGAAGAAATTGGAGACCTTTACCGATGAGCTACGACGCAATCCTCTTGACCTCTTTTGGCGGGCCAGAAGGTCCCGATGAGGTCATGCCTTATCTGGAGCGGGTCACCGCGGGACGGGGGGTTCCCTACGAGCGTCTCGTCGAGGTCTCCCACCACTACATGGCTTTGGGGGGAGTAAGCCCCATCAATGCCCAAAACCGCGAATTGCTCCAGGCCATGCGCGCGCACCTTCCCGGTCGAGGGATTCACCTGCCAATTTATTGGGCCAATCGCAACAGTGAGCCCTATTTCGCTGATGTTCTTCAGCAGATGTCTGACGACGGGCATCGCAGTGTCCTCGCCTGGGTTACTTCCGCCTATTCGTCGTACTCAGGATGCCGGCAATATCGCGAAAACCTGCACCGCGCCCTGGAAGATGCCGGGCTGCTGGGAAAGATGACAATCGACAAAGTGCGCCATTACTTTGATCACCCTGGATTTCTGGAGCCGGTTATTCAGGATCTGACCGAAAAGCTCGAAGAGCTTGCTCAGCGGGGTACCCCGGCCGAGGACACGGTGGTGTTGTTTGCGACTCACTCTGTACCCAACTCGATGGGAGAAACGAGCGGCCCTCCCGCCCGACGCGCTGAGTTCGATACGCCAGGGGGGACCTATGCCGCCCAGCATCTGGCCGCCATTAACATTGTCATGGCGGGGGTCTTCGAGCGCACCGGCGCGACTGTGCCGGCCTCCCAGTTGGTCTATCAATCGCGCAGCGGTAGCCCAGCAGTTCCCTGGCTTGAACCAGACGTCAATGATGCCATCCGTGAGGCCAAAGCAGTCGGCAAGCGGGCCGTTGCGGTCGTTCCGATCGGTTTTGTCAGCGACCATGTTGAGGTTATTTGGGATCTCGACAACGAGGCAAAGGAAACGGCAGACGCCGAGGGACTGGACTTTGTTCGAGTCGCTACAGCAGGCGTTCACCCGGCCTTTGTGGACGGAATCGCCGACCTCATTTTAGAGCGAATTGAGGGGGCCGAGCAGAAAGCACTGTCTCCACTGGGCCCTTGGCCGGGTGTGTGCGCCATCGGGTGCTGCCCCAATATGCGCAAAGAATTGCCCACAGTCGCCGGGGTGGTGGGGTGAACCGCTGAATAAAGTAGGTGTCGCACAAGTCGCTCCAGGCCACCAGAGAGTCTGAGGTCGTTTACGGGCTCTTCGCAATTGAGAGTGTAGGAGGTTTTGGCGCGTCGCTTTCTGGGCCAGGGTCGAGGCCTGCCGATGCTGGAGGTTCCTGCACCGTCGACCCGAAACAGCTCGGCGTGCCAACGGTACCTTCGCTCGCCCTGACCTGACCACGTTCTGCCGCCTGGACGGTCTCGGCCTCGAAGCCGTCGGGCAACGTCGTGAGCCCGATCGGGCAGTCCAGGAATGCCGCGTCGTGAACCGTGACGAGGCAAACAGTGGACGTGCTGGCATCCTTCGACCGCCCGGGACTTCCAACGGGCCGATAGAGGCGATCAACGGCCGACTGGAACATCTCCGAGGCAGCGCCCTGGGCTTCCGGAATCTCCGCAACTACGCCGCCCGATCACTGCTCGAGAGCGGCGGCTTCAGACCCCTCCTACACTCTGGATTGCGCTGAGCCGTTTTAGTGACATGTTGTGAGGCTAGATAGAGACCGATAGTGCGCAGAAGGATTTATCGTGACTCACAGTCAATGCTCGGGTTGCCGGGCACATGGGGGCCGTTAAGCATCAGGAGAGACCCTCAAGTGAACTGTTTTCCCAGTACTGTGTGGCCTGGATTCTGCAGCGGGAGTGGCGCTCGATTGTCCTGATGAGCCCTCCGGAATGCAGTGAGGGGCTGACCGTCTCGGTCACGGCGTTCGTGCGCAGGGGGAGTCCGTGCGGTTGTCCCATACTCGGGTTTGACACGATGTAGGGGACTGCTGAGGGTCGCAAACAGAGCACCTGAGCCCGCCAAAAGATGGCCGCTTTTGATCACTCCACGCTGTGTTGTTCCTGGAGGGACTCAGACATGATGAGGTGTTTCTTGAGTCAAAAAAGTGCCACCATCAACGCCGCAAAAATAACGGTAAAGATGGCGGGCGTGACGTATTTGACCACGCCCAGCCAGGAGGCGCCAGAGGCGAGATCTTCGGTTTGTCTTGCCAGTTTTTGAGCCTCCGTGGCGGACTGAAATTGGACCAGTGCGCCGAGAATTCCCGAAGCCAACAAGATTCCGGCCGTCGCAACCCGCAGCGCCAGAGACGTATCGGCAAGACCGAACTGAATCAGGGCAACGGTGGTGATCAAGAGGGCGGTGGGCGCTATTTGCGACACGACGATCATGTGGCGGTGAGCGAGCCAGGCAGTGTGTAGCTCGGATGTCATGATGTCTCCCAGGGGCGGTGTATTTCTAGCCCCATGGTATCCAAGACCCAGAGGGGGTGGCCGTGTATCGCTCCATTGCGCTTGTTCTTCTGGCGGCATCGCTGTGGGGAACGACGGGCACGGCCGCATTTTTTCTCGGATCCGAGGTGCCCCCGGCAGCCATAGGTGCCGCGACCATGGGAATCGGCGGCAGTATTTTGGCGCTGGTCGGTAGTGGGCGAACCCGTGCGGTCGTAGCGGACCCCGGGGTCAGGGTGTGGCTTGTCTTTGGCGCCCTCGGTGCAATCGTCTATCCCCTCACTTTTTATCAGGGCATGGCCTTGGCCGGTATCGCGCTTGGCAACATCATCGCCCTCGGGCTTGGACCACTCGTGGCCGCACTGTTGGAGTGGGTGGGGGAATCGCGCCGCCCCGCGCCTCTCTGGTGGGCGGCAGTGTCGGGAGCTATCGCTGGCATTGTGCTTATGAGCCTTTCCACGGTCGAATTGGGTGGGGGAAGAGTTGGTGACCTGGGCTGGGGAATAGTGTTTGCCGTCATTGCCGGTGTTTCCTATGGGCTCTACACTTACGCGTTTTCTCGAATCATTAGGGCTGGGCATCATCCTGCGGGGGTTGCCGGTGGGGTCTTTGGGGTGGCTGCCCCTGTGCTTCTTCTGGTCGCTTTTTTTCAGGGCGGGGAGCTTCTGGCTTCCACCGAGCGCATCGGTTTGGTCCTCTATCTGGTGGCGGGGCCCATGGTCATCGCCTACACCGCCATCACCTCGGCGTTGAGAAATCTTTCTGCGAGCAGCGTCACCTCGCTATCGCTGCTGGAACCGGTGGTGGCAACACTTTTGGCAATCGTCGTTGTGGGGGAAAGACTTGGGGGTTACGCCCTGTGGGGTATCGGGTGTGTGCTGATCTCGCTGGTGGCCATTGCCTGGTCCCTGAGAGAGCGGCCCTAGTCTGATTCGCCTATCCTTGAGGGATGGTCGAAGAGCACCCTGAAGACACTGCCCCGGATAGTCTGCGCCGAAAAACGTTTGAGGCGCCCCAGGATGAGGTCACCTTTACCGGGCCTTTCTCTTTGCCCGAGGAGGCCCACCCCTCGGCGGTGTCTGAACCGCAAAAGAACTACCTCTCTCCGCCGGTTCGAGAGTCCCGCAGCGAGGCCGAAATTCTTGGCATTTTTGGACGTAGCGAGACGGGCGCAAGTGCAGAGATGCTTGTTGAACTTGAGCGGCAGATGTTCCTGAAAACCGAGGAAGCACTTGCTTTTGATTCGTGGGCGAACATTATTCGTGAGACCCGGCCCGACAAAGCTGATCTGATTATTGCCCATGAGCGCATCATTTTTAACGGCGGCGACCCTGGGCCCCTCGATGAGGGAGAGAGTGCCCCCGAACTGGTTGTGCAGGAGGCGCCAGGTGGTCCTTTTCCTTCGGACACGGCGCCTGCCCTCGATGCGCACGCACCCGGCGATGAGTCCCTCGCCGACAACGCTGAGGCTGAAATAGTCGACGCTTCCGGAGCGGGCGAGGAGCCTCCAGCGCGTGTGCCAAGCGAACCGGAAGAAGAGATGGACCACGGTGGGGATACCGTCCCGGGAATGGAAAGCGACGCCCGTCCCGAGGAACCACCCGCAAGTGCTCCCGGTCTTGCTGACACGGTCCTAGCGGATGACACGTGGCCACTCGCTCAAACCTCCACAGATCAGGTGGCAGTCGGTGTGGCAGGTGGGCCCGCCCCTGTGGGAACCCCCTCGGTCTGGCCTCTCCTTGCCACCTGGGGTGCGGTGCTCGTTCCCTTTGTTGCTGTTACCGCCGGAGCGTTTTTGGCTTCTCTCGGCTTAGGCATTAGTGAAAGCCTGGCGGTGGTGGGCGGCGCAGCCCTCGTGGTGGGGCTTATCGTTGCGGCCATCGCTCGCCAAGCAGCACTCCATCGCGGGTCGGGCTTTAGTCTTGGGGCGGGGACCTTTGGGTCCCACGGCGCGACTGCCACCGGTGCGCTCCTGATTCCCTTGCGCATTGTGGTGATTGCCGGTCTCTCGTGGCTTGCAGGGACTGTTGCCACTGGCATTGTTGGCGCAGCGGGGTGGGGGCCATTTGAGCCCTGGAGCGTGCGCGCTGTTACAGCGGGGGTTGTCGTGGTTCTCGTGGTGGCGCCCGCTGTAGTTGGTGGACTCACCCTTCGCGTGGCGCTGTGGGGTAGTGCCGCACTCGGTCTTATGGGCAGTGTT
>Ga0105054_10013204_pt1 | contig 9990 bp, 9 predicted proteins | sample BON02_FD_78091 | JGI IMG/M metagenome (GOLD analysis project Ga0105054, IMG submission 78091) | Freshwater microbial communities from Lake Bonney liftoff mats and glacier meltwater in Antarctica - BON-02 (megahit assembly) | ecosystem: Environmental > Aquatic > Freshwater > Ice > Glacier... | reverse complement strand
TCCGGAATCGGGCGGGGAGAAAGGCGTCTGTCCAAGCGGATGCTGGAGAGAAAGCAGGGACCAGTTTCCGGTGCCCTGGCTGCATCGCCGGTTCGGTCACTGCTCGCCGGCGGGGCCAAAGGTCTTTTCAAGAGCGGTCAGACGATCACGCCACCTGGTGAACGCTACATGGGATACTACGAAGACCCGGGTCGCAGATACGCTCCCGCACCAGGACCCCAGCGCTCGGCCGCCGAGAGAGATAACGACAAAATCGGGTGGCTGGTCCGGGATATCGAGAATGTGTTTCGTGGGCGGGGATTCGAGCTCGCGGCGGATTACCTCGAACGCTATCGCCACGGACACGGAGGCGTCGTTCAGTGGTCATGGGAACGTCTCGTATCCTATGACGCGGCCAAGAAGGCGGACGCCGCCGTCACGGCCCACTACGAACGGTGGTTCACCGGCGGACTGAAAGACACGAAAGTGGGTCAGGCTTTCCTCAATCTCGTTGACGGCCAAAGCCGCACGGAGGGAAGCCTGAACCCGGACAGTGATGGATATAAGCGGCTCTATTGGGACGGGACGTGGTCTTTTCAGGATCACACCGCTGGAATGGAGCGCCTGCCTGCTCCCGTGCAGGCGCACAAGAAGCGGCAGGCGGACTTCGGCTTCGCGGTCGGCGACGCCGCCATCATCGGCTGGGGCGAGATCACGTTTACGCGGGACGGCGACCGCATCCTGGTCGATGGTCTGGTCGATTTCCGGTTTGACGAACCCTACGACTACGAGGCCGGTCTCTCCGGTCTCCTCATTCTCGGTGGCACGCTGTTTGATGATGACCTGCCGACAGTGAGCGGCAGCACGTTGAAGCGTTATGCCGATGAAGGTCCGGCTGAAGTGTTTCGTACCCAGGCCAGCATTCTGCGGCGCGTACAGGGCGTCATCGTACTCACCGATGGCAAGCCCGACCCCAAACGTTCCTCGTTCCATTGGCAGATCGTTTCCGAGGCCGGCTGATGCACCGGAATGACGTGCACCTGCTGTTTGCGCCTGTCGCCATGGCGTTCGCGATCCTTGTTGCGACGCGGGGCGGGCCCTTTGTGCAGGTGGCGGTTCTCGTCCTGCTCGCCGGCGCGGCGATCCGCTGGCCCGCCCCGGTCGGGCGGCTTCATCCGCTGACGAGGGCGATCGTGCTGCTCTGCCTCTTTGTCGCATTGCAGGCCGGCTGGTTTCTCTACGGCTGGACCGTGTACAGACCGATGTGCCTGAACAGCACCGGTTGGTGGGGGCCTTCCCATTACGAGCTGATCGGGCCGCTCTCGCCCGAAGCGGTGGCCTATCTGACACGCGACGATTCGCCGGGCTGGCGCGCCAACGGCGAGAACGGCGTGCTGGTACGTCCGGCTATGCGCATGATCTGGCGCGAAATTCTCTGGAACAACACCTCGCAGGCTGCCGGTGGTATCGCTGAAACCTACGGCCTTGCCGGGCTCGACTGGGGCGCCTCCGACCGTTGCGATGCCATTGAACGCCTCATGATGAAGGACGGCAGGGCGCTCTATCGCAGCGAGGGCTGGGGCCTTTGGCCCTACACGACGATCGACGAAAACGGCCCCCTGGGCAGATGGATCATCGACCGTGAACTCAGGGAGCGTCCCCTGCGGTGAAGCCCTTCGATCCCTTGCCCGATCGTCTGCCACCGGCGGACCTGTGCACCATTCCCAACTGGGTTTTGTGGGTGCTCGCCGCGGCGCCGCTTGCGATCGTGGTCTTGCTGGTGCTCAGTCCGGTTCTCGCGCTCTTTGTCATCGAGCAGGACCGGCGCAGCCCCTTCGTGGTCATCTGGCTCACCGCTTGGCTGCTACCCTGGCCGGGAAGGCCCGGCCTGTTGCGGCGCATGGCGCTCTCCTCGGCCGTCGGCCTTGTCGCGCTGGGGATCTTCATGCTGTACCTGCGCTATGGCTGGTTCACAGGCCTTGTCGAACTATTCCTGCCCTGATCGTCGCAGTGGCCGTCCGCAGGTCTTCTACGAAAGGTCCGCTTCCTCGAAATGCCAGGCGCGGCCGTCGATGACGATCACTGCGTCCTGGGGGGCGGCCAGATCGAGCAGGGTTTCGGGGGCGAGCCCGGTGAGCGCGGCCACCAGCATGCGGTTGAAGACGCCGTGGCCGACCACGACATGGCGCGTGGCGACATCACGTTCTGCGGCCCAGCTTCGTGCGCGGGCCAGCGCATCGACGTAGCTGTCGCCGCCGGGTAGCGGGTTGCGGAACTTGTCGCGGTAGCGCTGCGCCCAGACTTCCGGCTCATCGCGTTTGATCTCCGTGAACGTCCGTCCTGTCCAGGTGCCGTAGTCGATTTCCTGCAGGCGGACATCGCAGCGGATGGTCTCCGGCTTGCGGCCCAGTGCGCCGGCCACGATCGCGGCGGTCTCGCGTGCGCGTCCCAGCGGCGAGGACCACAGCTCCAGATCGTCGGTCTGCCCGGCAAGCGCCGCGATCGCGCGACCCATCGCGGCGGCCTGGGCGCGGCCCAGCGCCGTCAGCGGCGAATCCTGCTTGCCCTGGAGTTTGCCCAGCCGATTCCACTCGGTTTCGCCGTGACGCATGACGTAGAACATGGCGTCAGGGCATGGCATGAAGTCGGACAGCCGTCCAGCCGCCCTGGAACGACCATGACCATAACCACAACGTGAGTTGTCGGTGACCAAACGCCTGACCACACTCTGGACCATGACGCGAATCGTCCTGGCCCTCATCGCGGCTGTCCTCACGGTCATCGCCGCCGCCGCTCCCGCGCATGCGCAGGACGAGCGTCCCGTGGTGGTGGAGCTCTACACATCCGAGGGCTGCAGCTCGTGCCCGCCGGCCGACGCCCTGCTCTTCGATTTGCGTGACCGCCCCGGCATCATCGCGCTGGCCTTCCATGTCGACTACTGGGATTACCTGGGCTGGAAGGATCGTTTCGCGCGCCACGATTTCACGACACGTCAGCGCGCCTATGCCCGCGCCCTGGGTTCGCCCATGGTTTATACGCCCCAGATCGTGGTCGACGGCGGCGCCCACGTCGTGGGTTCCAACCGCAGCGCGGTTGATGCCGCCATCGGCGAGGCACGGGCAGAACTGCCCCTGGTCGATATCGGGCTTTCCTGGGCCTCCGATGATTCCCTGCTGATCTCGATCCCGGATGCTGCCTACCAGGGCAAGGCGACGATCTGGTTCGTGCGTTATGCCGAAGGCGGCCAGACCCAGGTCGGCGCCGGCGAGAATGCCGGGATGGTCCTCAAACACGCCAACATCGTCGAGGAAATTGCCGCCATCGGCATGTGGGACGGCCAGGCCATGGTCATCAACCTGCCCTGGGAGGCGATTGCCCACGGCCACGGCGAGGAAGGCTTCGGCTGCGCCGTGCTGCTCCAGCCCGAGGGCCTGGGCCCCATCCTTGCTGCGCGCGAGATCGACTGGCCGGGTGCCATGTGAGCGCCGGCCGGGAGGCCGATCAGGCCTTCAGATAGTCATAGGCCGAAAGCGTGTGGGCCTTCACGACGTGCAGGTAATCGGCAATCTCGACACTCTCGTCGATGCCCGCCGTGCCTTCCATGGTGGTGCCGTAGACAAAGGCCGGAACGCCGGCGTAACGCCACAGGCGGGCGTCGGTCATGCCCAGGCAGACGATGGGGTCGGGCAGGGTTCCGGTCAGCGCCTGCGCATTGGCCTGCAGGATGGCGGTCAGCGGATGCACGGGGTCGCACCAGTTGGGCTCCAGCGTATCGCCGTGTTCGATCGAAACCTGCGGATGGCGCGCCACGATCGCCTCGATCGCGGGCATGACGTCGGCCTTGCTCATGCCGATCGGTACGCGCACATCCAGCACCAGTTCGGCGCGCGAGGGGATCATGTTGTTCTTCACGCCCGCGTTCACCATGGCGACGTTGAGCGTCACCTTGTTGAGCATCGCCGAGGCGCCCTTGCCGTGGCTGGCGTCGATGCTCGCCGTGGCATTCGCCAGCACGGCCGCAATGTTGTCGCTGGGTTTGCCTTCGATCGTCTCGATCTCGGCCAGCTCCTCGATCAGGCGGGCGGCGATGCGGCTGGCCGATGGCGTGACATGGCCATAGGCGCCATGGGCGCCGGGCGTGCGGATGACCAGCGTGAGCCAGAAGACGCCACGTTCGGCAAAGTAGATGGCGTGTTTGCCCGTCGCCTCGGCCGAGAGCAGCACATCGCCCAGCACCCGTTCGGGCATGTTCTCGACCAGCCAGCGCGCGCCCCAGGGGCCCACGGTCTCCTCGTCGGAGACGCAGGTCAGGGTGACGCGGCCGCGAAGCCGGTCGCGAACGCCGTGCAGGTAACGATAGGCATGCAGCAGGGCGGCGGTGCCGCATTTCATGTCGATCACGCCGCGGCCCCAGATGCGCCCGTCTGCGACCTCGCCGCTCCAGGGATCGCGCGACCATACCGAGGGCTCCTCGACCGGGAAGACGTCGATATGGCCGTTGAACACCAGATGCGGTCCGGCGCCTGCGCCGCCCTCGAAGCTGGCCACGATGTTGGGCATCTCGGGGTGGGGCGAGACCACCTCATGGTCGAGGCCCGCCGCCTTGAGCGCATTGCTCAATATCGCCGCCGCCGCGCGCGTGTCGCCGGGCGGGTTGGGGCTGGGTGTGGCGACAAAACGCGAGAGAAAGGCGACCAGCGCGTCTGCCTCGTCGTCGATGGCGGCGGTCAGGGCGTTGCGGGTGTCATCCATCGGTTGGCCGCAGGCGTTCGAGAATGGACGTCGTTTCCTCGACCAGCAGGGCCACCAGTTCACCCGCCGGCATGGCACGCGACAGGGCAGCGCCGCCGCCCGCCCACATCACGGTCAGCTCGGGATCGCCGGCGCTGCCCAGCGAACGGGTCAGCGCGTTCTGCATTGGGAAGGGGGCGGCTTCGTGCTCCAACGCCTTGACGGCAGTCATCAGGCGGTTGGCAAGGCCGCGCGCGGGACGACCCGATACGCCCCTGGTCAGGACGGTCGGCGTGCCCTTTTCGCGGGCACCCAGAAGGGCCTGCCGGTGGGGCTGGCTCACCGAGGCTTCGGGGCAGGAAAGGAAGGCGGTGCCAAGCTGTACGCCCGAGGCGCCCAGCATCAGGGCCGCGGCAATGCCGCGCCCGTCCATGATGCCGCCCGCGGCGATCACCGGCAGGGAAATCGCATCGGCAACCTGGGGCACCAGGGTCATGGTCGTCATGCCGCCGCTCACGGGATCGGTCAGGAAGATGCCGCTGTGGCCGCCGGCCTCGAACCCCTGGGCAATCACCGCGTCGACGCCGCGCTGCTCCAGGACGACCGCTTCGGCCGGCGAGGTCGCAGAGGCCAGCACGGTGCAACCGGCAGCCTTCACGGCATCGACCATGCCTTGCTCCGGCAGGCCGAAATGAAAGGACACGACCTGGGGGCGGGTCTCCTGCACAACGGCGAGCTGGCTTTCACCGAAACTCGGCCACGGGTTGGATGCGGGCGGCAATGCGCCCATGCCCTGGCTGGTCCACAATTCTTGCAGCATGGCGCGCATGGCGGGGCCGGCCTCACCGCCCTCGGGCGGTTCGGCGTGGGCAAAGAAGTTGAGATGGATGGGCCGGTTGGTCGCCGAGCGGATCGCGGCGATCTCGGCGCGCAGCTTGTCGGGCGCAAAGGTCGTTGCGCCATGGCCGCCCAGCCCGCCGGCGTTCGAGACCGCCGCAGCCAGCGCCGGCGTCGTCGCGCCGGCCATGGGCGCCAGCAGGATCGGGTGTTCGATGCCCAGCAGCGCCTGCAGGCGGCCGTTGCCCCAGGTGGTGCTCATGCCGCCACCCCATAGGGGCGCTCGCGCCCGGCGGTGGTGCGGTGCAGCAGGCGGCGGTAGCCGTCGTAGTCGTTGACCGCGAGATGGACCACGGCACGGTTGTCCCACATCAGCAGGTCGTGGTCCTGCCAGACTTGGCGCAGGGTGAACTCTGGCCGCGCGATGTGCTGGTAGAGGAATTCCAGGATCGGCTTGCTCTCGGCCTCGGTCATGTCCTCCAGCCGCGTCGTATAGGTCGGGCTGGCAAACAGGGCCTTGCGCCCGGTCGGTCCATGCACGCGCACCAGCGGGTGGGCCCGCTCGACATCGGCGTCCGCATTGCCCTTGGAGATGACGACACCGCGCGTCTGGTTGCGGCCGCCGTCATCGACCACCTTCGTGCCGTAAACGAAGCCCGAATGCATCACGTTGAGCGGTTCCAGCAGCGCCTGCATACCGGGCGACAGGCCGTCCCAGGCCGCGCACATGTCGGCAAACAGGGTGTCGCCGCCCCTGGGCGGCAGTTCCTTGGCATGCAGGATCGAATAGACCGGCGGTTCCTCGAGATAGCTGAAATCGGCATGCCACCAGGAGCCGAAGGTCGAAACCTTGACCTCGTCGGCCTCCTTCAGCACGGCGATCACCTCCGGGTGGCCGTCCAGGGGTTTGACATAGGGCAGCGCCATCAGCGGCCCGAAGCGCAGCGAAAAGGCCTTCTGCTCGTCTGGGGTCAGGTGCTGGTCGCGGATCACCATGACGCGGTGCTCGGCCATGGCGGCCTTGACGGCCTGCTCGGTCGCATCGTCCATCGTCCTGACGTCGATGCCGTGGATGGCAGCCCCCAGGCAGGAACCCATGGGGCGGATGTCGAGTGTGTTCATGGCGGGAGTTAACACCGGGAAGGGCGCGGCGTTAAGAGTTCCGTCGCCCTAATTCGCTGTCGCCTGCACGTCCTCCGCGCGGGGACCCAGGCCATGCGGCTTGCCGTAGAGCCCCAGGTTGGCGTCGCCCCAGGATTTCAGCGCCAGCAGGATCGGCTCCATGCTGCGACCCAGCGGCGAGAGGCTGTATTCCACCTTGGGCGGCACCTGGGCATAGACCTTGCGCTCGATCAGGCCGTCTTCCTCCAGCTCGCGAAGCTGTTTGGTCAGCATGCGCGGCGTCACGCTGGCGATGTGCCGGCCGAGTTCGTTGAAGCGCAGCGTGCCCGAAAGCAGGTGGAATAGGATGACCGACTTCCACTTGCCGTCGATCAGGCCGATGGCGGCCTCCACGGCGCAGCCGGGGCTGCAGTCGAAGCGGGAATGGCTGGCCTTGGCCATGACAGTATCCTTCTTGATACTACATGCACATTTTGTGCGTATTGCGTTGTTGCGCAGGTAGGTCCAGATACCGCCCATACAATCACAAGGCAAGGACCTCAGGCATGAAAGCCATCGGATACAGGACCATGGGCGCGATCGAGCGTGACGATGCCCTGGTCGACATCGAACTCGAACGCCCGGTTCCCGGTGCCCGCGACCTGCTGGTCGAGGTGGCGGCGATCTCGGTCAACCCGGTCGACGCCAAGGTGCGCGCCAGGGCCTCGGCCGAAGAGGGCGCCTGGAAGGTGCTGGGCTGGGATGCCGTCGGTCGTGTGGTCGAGACCGGTGATGCGGTACACGCATTCAAGGCAGGTGATGCGGTCTTCTACGCCGGTTCGCTGATCCGCCCGGGCGCCAACAGCCAGTTTCACCTGGTCGACGAGCGCATCGTCGGGCGCAAGCCGGCAACGCTCTCGGATGCCGAGGCCGCAGCCCTGCCGCTGACCGCCATCACCGCCTGGGAAATGCTGTTCGACAGGCTCGACGTCGCCAGGCCCGTGCCGGGTGCAGCGAACGCCATCCTGATCATCGGCGGCGCCGGTGGCGTCGGCTCGATCGCCATCCAGCTCGTGCGGGCGCTGACCGATCTCACGGTCATCGCCACCGCCTCGCGTCCCGAAACGCGGGAATGGGTGAAGAAACTCGGCGCCCATCATGTGATCGATCACCGCAGGCCGCTGGCCGCACAGGTTGCCGCGCTGGACATCGGTGCCCCCGGCTTCGTCTTTTCCACGACGCAGACCCAGCAGCATCTCGCCGAGATCGTCGAACTGATCGCACCCCAGGGGCGCTTCGGTCTGATCGACGATCCCGCGGAACTCGATGTCCTGGGCTTCAAGCGCAAGTCGGTCTCGGTCCACTGGGAGCTGATGTTCACCCGCTCGATGTTCGAGACGGCCGACATGGACGAACAGGGCAAACTCCTGAATGCGGTCGCCGACCTGGTCGATCAGGGCAGGATCGCCACCACCGTCACGCAGACGCTGACGCCGATCAATGCCGCAAACCTCAAGAAGGCCCATGTCCTGATCGAAAGCGGCACGGCCAGGGGCAAGATCGTCCTCGAAGGGTTCTGATCGCGCAGCGCCGCACCACACACTGTCGTCCCCGGGCTTGTCCCGGGGACCCATACGCACCGACGCCGCGTTTCTGCTTCGTCCGTGCGTATGGGTTGCCGGGACAAGCCCGGCAACGACAAGGCGTGGTGGTTGCGCTGGAGCCTTATCCCACGGCCTTTGCCATCGCCGTGCTCATGCGGCGGGCGAAGGCGGCGATGTCGGCGGGGGGCTCGCCCTCCAGGATGCGGGCCTGGTCGAGCAGCAGATAGGCCATGTCCTCAATCTCGCGGCTGGAGCCGCCCTTGGCCTTGTCGGCCAGCGCCTTGATCAGCGGATGCCTGGCGTTGATCTCCAGGATCTGCTGGCCCGCGTCGTTCAACTGGCCGCTGGCCTTGAGCATCTTCTGCAGGCGCATGTTCATCTCGCCCTCGTCGACCACCAGGCAGCAGGCCGAGTCCGTCAGGCGCTTGGACTCGCGCACGTCCTTGACCTGTTTTTCCAGCGCCAGCTTGACCAGGGCGATCAGCGCGGAGAGTTCGCCCTCGGGTGCGGCGTCCTTTTCCTTCTCGGCCTCGGCTTCCTCGCCGCCGATGGTCGAAAGGTCGATGTCGCCACGGCTGACGCTGGCGAAGCTCTTGCCCTCATAGGCATCGGCCGACATCGTCCAGAATTCGTCGACCGGCTCGTCCAGCAGCAGCACCTCGACGCCGCGGGCGCGGAAGGCTTCCAGTTGCGGGCTCTGCTTCATGGTCGCGGCGTTGTCGCCGGTGATCAGGAAGATCTCGTTCTGGCCTTCCTTCATGCGCGCGATGTAGTCGTCCAGGCTGGTGATGCCGTCGACGGCGGTCGACTTGAAGCGGGCAAGCTTCAACAGTTCGTCGCGCCGTTCGTGGTCCTCGTAGATGCCTTCCTTGATGACCTGGCCGAAGGCGCTCCAGAATTCGGTGTAGGCCTCCGGGTCCTTCTCGGCCTTCTTCTTGAGTTCGGCGAGCACACGCTTGACCAGCGCCTTGGAGATGCGCGCCACCACCGGGTTGGCCTGCAGCAGTTCGCGGCTGACGTTGAGCGGCAGGTCCTCGCTGTCGACCACACCTTTCAGGAAACGCAGCCAGCCCGGCACCAGGCCTTCGCACTCGTCGGTGATGAAGACCTTGCGCACGTAAAGCTTCACGCCGTGGCGGCGCGCCGGATCGAACAGGTCGAAGGGCGGGCGCGAGGGGATGAACAGCAGGTTGGTGTAGGTGACGACACCCTCGGCCTTGTTGTGCAGGGTCATCCAGGGTTCGTCGAAGCCATGGGCGACGTGGCGGTAGAACTCCTGGTACTGCTCCTTGGAAATCTCCGACTTGGGCCGTGTCCACAGCGCGGCCGCCTCGTTGATCTGTTCGCTCTTGCCCTCGGCATGGAGCCAGACCGGCAGGCCGATGTGGTCGGAATAGGTCGTGATGATGTGGCGGATGCGGGTTTCTTCGCTGAACTCCTTGGCGTCCTTCTTCAGCTTCATCACGATAGTCGTGCCGCGCGGCGTCTCGCCCTCGACCGGCTCGATCTCGAAGCTGCCGTGGCCGTCGCTGATCCAGCGCCAGGCCTCGTCCGAGCCGGCATGGCGGCTGGTCACGCTCACCGATTCGGCGACCATGAAGGCGGCATAGAAGCCGACACCGAACTGGCCGATCAGGCTGACGTCGGCCTTTTCCTTCTTGGCCTTGTCCTTTTCGGCTTCGGCCAGTTTGGCGGCGAACTTGGCCGTGCCCGAGCCGGCGATGGTGCCCAGGTTGTC
>Ga0105054_10013202_pt1 | contig 9991 bp, 6 predicted proteins | sample BON02_FD_78091 | JGI IMG/M metagenome (GOLD analysis project Ga0105054, IMG submission 78091) | Freshwater microbial communities from Lake Bonney liftoff mats and glacier meltwater in Antarctica - BON-02 (megahit assembly) | ecosystem: Environmental > Aquatic > Freshwater > Ice > Glacier... | reverse complement strand
TAACTTGAGTTCGATATAAAATCTTGCTAGGCTATTTTGAATTGAATAATTTTCTTTTGTTTTAGAAAGCAAGGTCTGTGCTTCTTCGGTCACGCCAGTCCCGTGTTCTGCCGTTTTTTTGCATCAGATTTAAAAGATATCATAAAATTCAATTGCAAAAAGCTTCAGCTGCCACCCGGGTTTATTCCAAATGGCTTTGGTTCTTTTGCCGGGCTTCCCCTCCCTATGAAATACTGCTTTGGGTAATATAAACCTTGCCGAAGGAGGTAGCTTCCGGCTGCTGGCCATTTGAAACGGTATGCTATTTCTTGCCGGAACTACTCCGAAGGAAAGGACTGAACAGACCTATACTACACAGGTATTGCTTTCAATATTATTCTCATTTTCCAAACCTCTTTATCACTTCTTTTTCAAGCCATTCTCTATGCATGGGGTGGGCAATATTTAGCAATGCTATTGCCCTTTGTCTCAAATTCTTTCCAAACAGGTTGGCAACCCCAAATTCTGTTACAACATAGTGTACATGTGCTCGGGTAGTGACAACACCTGCCCCCTCTTTAAGAAAAGGAACAATCTTGGATTCGCCGGTTTTAGTTGTTGAATTAAGTGCAATGATAGGCTTTCCCCCATCTGATAAGGCAGCACCTCTCATGAAATCAATTTGTCCCCCCACTCCGGAATACTGATAAGTTCCAATTGAATCAGCACAAACCTGACCGGTCAGATCTATCTCTATCGCAGAATTAATAGAAACAGCTTTGGGATTGGCACGAATAATCTTTGTATCATTCACATAATCAATCTCCAGAAATACTACCTGGGGGTTATCATCAACAAAATCATATAATTTTCGAGTGCCAATTGCAAAACCGGTTACGATCCTTCCACGGTGTTTCTTTTTGAATTTATTGGTAATAACACCACACTCAACAAGAGAAACAACACCATCTGAAAACATTTCAGTATGAATTCCAAGGTCCTTATGATCACTAAGGCATGAAAGAACTGCATCGGGAATGGCACCAATACCCATTTGAAGAGTTGACCTATCTTCTATAAGTTCAGCGCAAAATCTACCAATAATCATGGCTGTTTCATCAACCCTGCTTCCATAATTCACTTCCGGTAATGCCTCATCCACTTTAACCAGGGTATGAATTTCACTGATATGAATTATTCCATCTCCATGAGTTCGAGGCATTTGCTTATTTACTTGTGCAATGATAAGCTTTGCATTCTTTACAGCTGAGCGAGCTATATCTACAGAAGTTCCAAGTGAACAGAAACCATGTTTATCTGGTTCTGAAACATGAATAAGAGCAACATCCAAAGGCAGAATACCCTTATCAAATAAAATGGGGATTTCACTTAGGAAAATAGGAATATAATCACCATGATCTCCATTAACAATATTTCTGACATTTTGGGAAACAAATAGTGAATTCATGAAAAAACTCTCACCAAAATCCCTGATATTAAACAGATCTTCTCCCAGAGTAGTAATGCTAACCAACTCAACATTCTTTAATTCAGTACTTCTATTAAATAGTGCCCTTAAGAGGCTCATAGGAGTTGATGCGCTTCCATGAACAAAAACCCTCTGACCACTTTTTATTTCTTTGACCGCATTTTCGGCTGAGCTATATTGAACTACCATTTCCAATGATTACAGATTAATTTAATTATTTCTGGAAGTTAATCAATCCTAATTTAAATCTATTAACAGATCATTCTGCATATTAAATGTTGAACGATAAGAAGGATTCAGCATAGAAGTATGTTAAAATTATGCTTCACATATTTTACATATAAGGAATTTTTTTACACAAAACGGGGAAAAAAGTACACAGTTTCACATTTGAAGACTACAAAATGAGCATTAAGTTAAAATACTTTAAATTAAAATCATCCAATGATATGCGAAATTATATTGCATACTGCTTAAAAAGCGAATTTCATCAAATGACCTAAAAATCAGTTATATAAGGCATTACTATTGTATATATTAATTTTGATGCGAAAGAAGAAATATTATTTATTCTGCTTTTTAATTGTCTTGTCGGCGATCAGGGTTTTTTCTCAAGATGCGAAGTTCAACCTGAGTACTTTAAATAGTACCATTGATATCTCTCAACACACAATACTGAGCATACATAAAGACAAATTTGGCTTTATGTGGTTCGGCACACAGGATGGTCTGAACCGGTATGACGGATTTAAATTTGATGTTTATAAGTACTCTGAAAATAAAAATAGTTCATTGCCATCAAACTATATTAATACAATCACTGAAGATATTGACGGTAATCTCTGGCTTGGTACAAGAACTGATGGCATCAGTAAATTCAAGAGATCTGACCGGACTTTTATTAATTACAGGCATGATTCCAAAGTAAAAGAATCTTTAAGCAGTGATAAAATTAATCAGGTCTTTGTAGATAAAACCGGGAAACTATGGGTAGCTACAGATATGGGCTTAAATCTATTTAACCCAAAAACGGAAAAATTTGAGAAGTTCTTCCACAATCTAAACGATAAAAATACCCTTAGTAGTTCTACTATTATTTCAATATACGAAGATTCAGAGAATAATTTATGGGTTGGAACTGATTATGGTTTGAACCTTTTCAATCCGGGTTCCGGCAAATGGACCAGATTTTCTGATAAACGAGATGGGCATCAAAACAATAATTATATCTACACGATTATTGAAGATGGCCAGAATCAGATATGGGCAGGAACTTATGAAGGACTGAACCTAATCGATAAAAAAAGTGGCGGATTTACTTATTTCGCCATTGATCCTGAAAATAATTCTTCTTACAAGATTAATCCAGTATTTACTCTTGCTCTAGGAGATGAAAATAAATTATGGATTGGATCAAATACAACACTTCAGTTATTTGATACAAAAATTAAGCGTAAAATCAGGTTTGACGATAAATACCAAAGCAATAATTTAATTCCAAATGATGGCATTTACTCATTGTTATTTGATGATACAGGTATCCTATGGGTAGGAACTGCAAGTCATGGAGTTCTAAAATTTGATAGGAATATTTCTTATTTCAATCCCTACAAATATTCTCTAAACAATGTACCGTCTGCAAAGAATATAATCAGAGGAATAGCTGAGGACAAAAATGGAAACCTCTTTCTCGCTACCGATGCCGGGCTTGATTATTTTGACCTATCAAAGGGCAGTTTCACAGTTTATAATCATCAAAGCAATAATCCAAACAGTCTGGCAAGTGATTTTACCACAAAGGTTTTGGTTAATAAAAGTAATGATGGGGTTTGGGTTGGCACGGCAAGTAATGGACTCGATTATCTGAATCTGAAGACCGGTAAATTTAAACATTACAAAGTCGGTAAAAAGGACATTGAAATCAATAATTACGGAATTTTTGCCCTTTTGGAAGACAAAAACGGCAAAATATGGATTGGAACAGACGGTGGTGGAGTGAATGTTTATGACCCAATTACTCATAAAATTACAAAATATCTTCATGATGAAAAAAATCCTGCAACCATTTGTGATAACAGTATTAATTATCTCTATGAAGACAAAAGCGGCAGGATTTGGATATCTGGATACAATAATGGTATCAGTATTTTTGATCCTGGTTCTGAAAGCTTTTCCCATTTAAATACTTCGAACAGTAAGATCAGCAGTAACATAAGCAGTGTTGTTTTTGAAGACAGAAAAGGATATATATGGATTGGAACCATGGAAAGAGGTTTCAATAAGTTTGACCCAAAATCAAAAACATTTAAATCCTATAATGAAGATAATGGTTTGATCAATAATTCAATCAATTTTATCAGTGAGGATACTATGGGTTATATCTGGATTAGCACAAACATGGGAATTGTGCGATTTGACCCATTAAAGGAAATATACAGGAACTTTGGAAAACACAATGGCTTGAAAAGCATGGAGTTTAATGTTGCCTCGGGTGTAAAGTTAAAAAATGGAGGATTCGCCCTTGGAAATATTAACGGATTTAATATCATTGATCCTGCCGATCTTAGCACAAACAAAAATAAACCAAAGGTTGTACTTACCTCGCTCGAAATACTAAATAAGCTAGTATCTATTGGGGCAGAAAATTCTCCATTGAAAGAAAGCCTGCTGTTAGCTGATGAAATAATACTTGAACACGGGCAATCTGTTTTTACATTATCATTTGCCGCTCTTGACTATTCTGTTCCCGAGAATAATAATTATGCCTATAAACTAGAAGGTTTTGATCAGGATTGGAATTATGTTGGCAATGAACGAAAAGCGACCTACACGAATCTGGATCCGGGAACTTATATATTCAGGGTGAAAGCATCAAACAATAATAATATCTGGAACAATGATGGAGTTAGTTTACGGATCATTATTAAACCACCATTCTGGATGACCTGGTGGTTCAGAACAATCATTGTCTTTGTTTTATTAGGAATGGTTTATATGATCTTCAGGTTCAAAATGCGGACAATACATAAGCAGAAAGCAGAACTCGAAACACTTGTTAATGAAAGGACCTCACAAATATTAAAACAAACCAGTAAGGTAGAAAATCTTAACCAGGAACTTCAGAAGCAAACAGAGATCCTCCTTGAGCAAAAGAACCAGGAATATAATGCCCGTTTGCTGGCGGAGGAAATGAAAAAAGAAGCAGAAAGAGCTAACCGTGCTAAAACCACATTTTTAGCTACTATGAGTCATGAAATAAGGACGCCAATGAACGGGGTTCTTGGAATGGCAACTTTGCTTTCTGAAACAAATCTTGACAATGAGCAGCTTGAATATACAAAAGCTATACAACAAAGCGGAGAGTCTTTATTAAATATCATTAATGATGTTCTTGATTTCTCAAAGATCGAATCCGGAAATATTGAACTGCAGGAACATACTTTTTCACTTGAAAAATGTATTGAAGATGTATTCCGTTTATTTCAACCAAAAATCAGGAATGAGAGGGTTGTCATGCGATACAAAATCGATAATAATATACCAAATTATGTTATAGGGGATAGTTTACGCCTTCGTCAAATCTTAATTAATCTGGTTGGAAATGCTGTCAAGTTTACAGAATCAGGAGAAATAACTATTAATGTCCACGAAATTAATTCAGATACTGAAGGTATTAGGCAACTGAGATTTTCAGTAAGTGATACCGGGATTGGAATTCCGGAAGAGCAACACTCTAATTTATTTAAGGCATTCCATCAATTGGATTCATCAATTACAAGGCAACATGGAGGTACCGGGCTGGGATTGGTTATATGTCAGCGACTTATTACCATGATGGGTGGTACTATTCAAATAGACAGCAGTAAAGGAACAGGAACCAGGGTAAGCTTTAACTTAAGTTATAAAGTTGGAGAAAGCGAAGAAAATGAGCAGCATGATGGGTCTAAAAAATCAGAAAATGTCTTAAATGAAAGTGATAATCTAATCAGACCAAAATTTGCTATAGAATACCCTTTTAATATTCTTGTTGCTGAGGATAATCTAATGAATCAAAGAGTGATCCTTATGGTTTTGAAGAATCTTGGTTACAGTCCGGATTTAGCAAATGATGGACAAGAGGCATTAGATATGATGAATTTAAAACAATATGATCTGATCTTGATGGATATACAGATGCCAAAAGTAGATGGTCTGGAAAGTTCACGAATCATCAGAAAGCTATACGGAAAAACGCCAGTAATCCTTGCATTAACTGCAAACTCAGCAACTGAAGACCGGGAGGCTTGTTTAAATGCCGGAATGAATGAATTTCTGACAAAACCGATTGACTTAAAACTACTTATCCATCAACTCCAGAAAATTTACAGAAATAAAATGCTAAAGGTATCCGCCTAAGGTATCTTTTTTTTAAACATTCCAACCCTCGCAGGTTTTCAGATAACTGAAATTTATATTAAACAATCCTATTAGCCATTCGAACTAAATTTATTATTGGGACTTTTCTGCCTGCTTTTGTCTTTCCTTCCTTTTAAAATAGCCTCTAAACAAAAAACTACTTTTAAGAGCCTCCATATTTTGATTGAAACCATCAGTCCCTTTGCGGAGATTATCAATACTTAAATTGAGGTTTCTGACCATTACAGAATCTTTCAGAAATGCATTTGCAGGGCCTTCGCCGGTATTTATATCCTTTTGAATACCTTTTACTATACTTCGGATATCAGTAGTTAACTGATCTGCCTGGCTTCCAACTTTATTCATTTTAAGAACGGCTTCATTCAGATTATATGCAAATGCTGTGTCTTTAAGGAGCATGCCCACAGAACCCTTACCTGCCTTAATATCGGTTATCATGTTATGCAAATCATTTGCCATCAATCCTGCTTTAGATGTTGTTTGACGAAGATTTAAAGCTGATTGCTGAAGTTCTCTTGGAAGTGTTTCATCATTCATTAGCTTCCATAAGGCTGTACTGCTATTGATACGCTGTACAGTTAACTTCAATCCTGCTACAATAACTGCAACGTCCTTGTTGGTCTTTGATAATGTTTGTAGAATTTCATCGGTGTCTATTGCTTTTTTGGAGAAAATGACCTCTCCTTCCCGGGCAAGTTCTAAATGCCCATTACCGGGAACTATATTGATAACCTTATTACCAACAATACCATCAGTTCCGATCGAGGCAATCGCATCTTTACGTATAATTTTCTGCATTTCTGTGTCAATCATCATTGATACTTCTATCGTAGTATCATTTAAGAATTTTATACTCTTAACCGTACCTGCTTGGATACCTGAGTAACGAACATTATTTCCGGGAATTAACCCCTGTACATTTTCAAATTTTGCTTTTAACAGGTAAGTGGAGCCAAAAAGACTTTTATTTCTTCCTATCATAAAAAGCAGCAGGATAAGAAATGCCAAACCACTAAGTACAAAAATGCCCAATCTAACGCTATTTACTATTTTCTTCGCCATAATAATCTATTCAAAAAACAGCTTCACTTTTGGTTCAAGTGATTTTGTTATTTCATCAAAAGTACCACTCATATAACACTTCCCATCAATCAGCATCACTACCCTGTCGCTTGCCATTCTAACACAATTCATATCATGAGAAATAATCAGTGAGGTGGTATTATATTTTTGTTGTATTTCCATCATTAATTCAATAATCTCTTTACTGGTTATTGTATCTAAACCAGTTGTAGGTTCATCATAGAGGATAATCTCCGGCTTTAAAATTAGTGTTCTGGCTAGTGCAACACGTTTCCTCATTCCTCCTGATAATTCTACAGGCATCATATCAATTGTATGAGCAAGCCCCACATCTTCTAGTGCATTGATTACCATTTTATCAACTTCCTTCTGGTTAACCTCCAACCAGTGCCTACGTAATGGGAATTCCAGATTCTCCCTCACAGTCATCGAATCATATAATGCATTACTTTGGAATAAAAAACCCACTTTAGCTCTGATCTGATCCAATTGGTCATGATTCAGAGTGGGAATATCCTGGCCGAAAATATGAATACTGCCTTTATCTGGCTTTATTAATCCAATTATACATTTTATGAGCACTGATTTTCCGGAGCCCGATTTGCCTAAAACAACTACTGCTTCTCCCTTTAGCAATTCGAGATTAAAATCCTTCAAAACATGATTATCTCCAAAGGATTTACACAATCCTTTAATTATCATAACTTTATTAGATTTAGTATCTAGTTTTAATTCAGCCTGCATATAATTTAATAACCCAGAATATCGGTAACCTGAACTGCCAGCAGATCGATTACAAAAATGATTACAGAAGAAACCACTACAGCAGAATTGGCAGAACGTCCTACCCCTTCTGTTCCTTTACTGCTATTATATCCTTTATAACACCCTATAATTCCCACTGCAAATCCGAAAAAGAAACTCTTTATAAATGCAGGTAAAACATCGCCGAAAGTAAGGTTATTGAAAACCTGTGTCCAGTACAATGTAAAACTTGTATTAGTGTGAATATTAACTCCCAGATAAGCACCATATAATGAAACTGCATCACCAAGCATTACCAGCACAGGAAGCATTAATGCACAAGCCAAAACCCGAGTTGCGACGAGATATTTGAAAGGATTGGTTCCACTCACTTCCATCGCATCGATCTGTTCTGTAACTTTCATCGAACCCAACTCAGCACCAATACTGCTACCTATCTTTCCGGCAAAAATTAGGGCTGTAATTACCGGGCCGACCTCCCGTATAATTGCAATGGCAACAATTGCGGGTAACTGAGTTTCCACGCCATAATCTGCCATTGATGGCCTTAATTGCATGGTTAAAACTAATCCCATGATAAAAGCAGTCAAACCTATGAGTGGTAGAGACTTATAGCCAATCACATAGCATTGTTTTATAAACTCAGAAAACTCAAATGGAGGACTTAAACCATACCTGAAAAAACGCAGGCTAAATCTAAATAACTCGCCATTAAGGGTTAAAAATGATTTAAAATCTGACTTTATTGACATGCTATTTCTTGATTCAAATTACCCAATAAATACAAAAATATAAATTGTGTGAATGATCAGCTTGACAGAAGTCAATAAAAAAAACTGATAAAACTCATATTCATAAGAATTTATTGATTAAATACAAAAACAGAGCCAGAATCTACTCAAATTAATTTCCTTTTACCCTTTCAATTAGGGCTTTGGCAGTTTTAACATTCCAGCCATCAAAACGCCCTCGCTGAACAAGCAGTTCATTATCTTCAGGCTGTTGCAGATAATAATGGAAAACAAATTTTCCTTTAGGATTATACCAGCCTACAACCTGACCAAATCGCAGATCATTAAAAACCAGAGTATCACCCTGATGTTCTACTGTGTAAAACTCCTGCGAGAACCGAATCAGTTTATGAACATCCGCATGATTCATTATTGGATTTAAGAGCGAGTCATTTCTGGAAAAATACTGAAATTCCATGGTTTTGCTGCTGTCAAACAAAGAGCGAAAACCAACATGATATCCTTTATCATCACCGGCAACTACAAACCAGAGCCAGTTTTGCAGTGGAGCAGGTGTGGTAAAATACCGAGTATATGAAATTTTCTTTTCATCCAGAATTCTCCTTACATCATTATCGATTACCACTTTATTAATCAAACAATAGATAAGATATACTGAGGCTAGCCCTAAACCTAACCTCCACCATATTTTCTTTTGCTGATTCATCCCGGCCTTTATATAAAACAGAGCAATAAGCGCAATTCCGGGCCATATTGAAAAGAATGGATCAGCAACATAAATTGCGTTAAAAGATACTCGCTGATGGCTAAATGGTTCAAACCACCCAACTCCATAGTTATTGAATGCATCGATAAAATCGTGAATAAATATCAGAGAAATGAAGAATAATGACCATTTGACCATACTTATGTTATGTGGTCTGTGCCAGCGTTCAGCCATTAATGCCAACATAAGCCCCGAAATTAAACAGAAAAGAAAAGAGTGGGTAAATCCGCGATGAGCCAGTAAATTTGATGATGTATCCATCCAGAAAGACGCTAAGAAATCAATATCTGGAATACTCTGAGCCAATGCACCCCAAAGCATTGCCTTTTTTCCTAATTGTTTACCAGCAAAGGCTTCACCCATGCACGCACCTAGAGCTATATGAGTGATGGAATCCATTTTTTACTGATTTGAAGGAATATGAATTGTTCTGTTAATAAATATAAGTCTAATAAAAGAATTTGCCTATGCTGCAAAATAAAATCCGTACAGAACCGGTAAAAAAAATAAGGCGGAAAAATCCACCTTAATAAATATTATAAATGCATTATGGATTTTATCTCATTCTAAACCAAATTATTTAAAGTTTATCTCTGTTCTCATAAACTTTCATAATCGCATTGATTACATCATCCATATCCTGTGTGGTACCCAGTAATGATGCGACACCTTCAAGAACCACCATTTCTTCATTACAAACCAAATCACAAATTGGCATTTCCATTTCCTCCTTGTAGCTTT
>Ga0105054_10013198_pt1 | contig 9992 bp, 8 predicted proteins | sample BON02_FD_78091 | JGI IMG/M metagenome (GOLD analysis project Ga0105054, IMG submission 78091) | Freshwater microbial communities from Lake Bonney liftoff mats and glacier meltwater in Antarctica - BON-02 (megahit assembly) | ecosystem: Environmental > Aquatic > Freshwater > Ice > Glacier... | reverse complement strand
CGACGGTCTAGGGCCGGTGCAAGCTCCTTCAGTTGCTTGTTTAAACAAAGAATAAAACGACAATTGGGTACTTGTGTCTAAACCTCCATTCTTTTTCGCTTCTGGGCTTTTCGAATATTCAACTGCAAGCTGGAACTTTCTTCTTAAGAGTTGCAGCTGCTGCTCTACACTCAAGTTCATATCAGAATGCAGCTCCAAGAAAGGTTAGGTCCCCTCATATTATGTTTTGTCGTTGTCGAGTGTTGTTGAGGGGTGGATTGAATCGTGGTTTGAAAACCGATACTAAACCAGCATCAGAAGAAGATACTTGTAAACTACTTATGGGATGGCTTGACAGGAAGGATGACAGCGGATACAGAGGACATTTTGTTAGTGGGAGGAAGCACGATGATTTACAGGCTCTTATAAACAACTACAGCGCTCCTGCACTTGCTAGAGCACTTAGAGACCGCGAAGAAACCCTTGCTGAGTGTGCTTATATATTATGTAGAAAAGATGAAGTCAACCAATCATCCATTGATAAAGTACAAGATATTCTAGCTCCTTTCTTGTCTCTGTATCACGAGAAGAATCCAGCCCATGAAGAGGTGGCTCAAAAGTTCCGCTTACCTGAATGGCAGGAAGATGGTTTATTTAGTCCCAAGATCCTCAAACGCCTTGAAACTCGGTTGCATCGATTGCCCCGTGAGATATCCAAGCGAGCAAGAAAGCGAGCCTGTGTAATACTACCCTTGTGTTTGGTGAACAAGCAACCGTGCATTTTATTTACTCAGCGATCGCATAAACTCAGCAGACATAAAGGCGAAGTTTGTTTCCCCGGCGGCATGGTTGACGGTGATGATTCAACCATAATAGAAGCCGGGCTTCGTGAATTGCGCGAAGAAACAGGTATTCATAGGCATGATGTGAAGGTTCTTGGCATTCTGAGATGTGATTGGAATGAAGTAACTTCTATAACGGGAATTGCAGTGACTCCAATCGTGGGGTTTCTGGGTGACTTGGAAAAATTAAATATCAATCCTGATCCTCGTAAGTATTTCTATTGCTTGTATGTTTTAACGCTGACTGTTAATTTAGAGGAGGTGCATTCATACTTTACAGTTCCTATTCAATCGTTGTTACGTCACGAGCATTGGGTTACTAGAGAATTCAGTCCTCCAGTATTCAGGGAACCTGGGGCAAAACCAGAACGGACAGTATGGGGACTCACCGGCTATATATTACACAGGTTCATGAGGGTTTTGCCATCTGTTGCGTTCGAAACCGAGTTTGCTAGAGAATTATCATTGTGAATGGTACTTTAGGAAAGCCCCCCTGATCGAGGCTGTGTCACCATTCGATGGACGGATTGCTTGGAAGTCTGGTGGATTCTGGGTTATGTGTATCAAATACAAAGTCGAATGGCAGTGGTGGTAATGCAAGCAAGAAACGCCTGGAGGAGCTGAAATCACAACGTGAAGAGAAACGATTTCACGGTGACGACCTGTTGGAGGCCCTACATCAATCGGTTTCAGTGTTTGATCAAGTATCCAGTGATTACGCCGAAGCAGCACTAGGAGCAAAAGGGTTATCTGTCATAGATCAGTTTGCTTTGTCGAGTCACAAAAAAGACTCCTTGTTAGAAACAACATTTTCTTTGAACGGTAACACTGTTGAAAGTAAGAAGAAGAAGCATTTATCGAAAAAAGGAAATCAGAGACTCAAGGCGAAACAAATAAAAGGTCAATCATACTCTGAAAAACAAACATCCAAATCTGCAGGACCAAAACGACGAGCAAAAAACAACGCTAAAGGAAGGTTCAAAGCTTTCTGATACCTATTTTGATTCTTATTCGTCAAGCAAACAAAGTCGGGTGATGAGCATATCTAACTAAAATCTTATTGGTAATTATAAAATTGAAAGCAATGAAAATAAGAACGTGACGGCAAGAGAGGCTGGTTCATAAAAAACCGAAGTACGTTCATTGTAGCAGGTACATTTTTTACTAACGGGAGGTCTGAAGCGTTTTGGTACGAATTTGAAATGAACGACTATGACTCCAAGTCAAACTGGTTCTTTCGAAATCACCTGCCTGAAATAACTGACAACTTCTTAGTGGGTGTTGGAGTCACTCTTGGAATTCTATCATCGTTCTTGGTCTGTCTTGGTCTTGGGATACAAAAAGTTTCGTTAACAGCTGTAAGTGTTTGCTGCATATCAGCATCCAATTCTAATATCAATTAGCCTGGCAATGAAAATGTACCTGCCGTAAAACAGCCTAAATGGGTCATCGGTTTCTTCTGCATGATTGTTGGAAACATCATAGATTTCATGGCCTTTGGGCTAGCTCCCGCTAGTTTACTAGCACCATTGGCAGCATTGTCTCTAGTTTGGAACCTAGGTGTTTCGTCGCATGTCCTTCACGAAGAGTACGATAGGAATGATGTCATGGCAGTACTTTTGATTTTTATTGGGACAGGCATCACTGTGCTTTATTCCAGTCATGAAGAACAGGCGTATTCCTTAGATGATTTAATGACTCTCTATACAGAACCTCGAATGAAATGGTATTATATTCTCTGTCCATTTCTACTTGGTAGTCACTACTATGCAACTGTCGTCGGTGAAAAGTATCGTCTCGAAGGATCAATGTGGAAACTAGTGGACTTAGTCGGATGGGCTGGGTTTGCAGGAATGACTGGTGGACAGAGTATTCTATTCGCAAAGTCTACTGTTGAACTAATTAAAGATGCAGCTCATGGACAAGATGTATTTTGGCATATACAAACATACCTCATAATCGTTATGTTGGTTATTTGTCTTCTCACTCAGATTACATTCCTGAACGGTGCAATGAAGCGCTACGATCAGCTGTACGTGATGCCCATATATCAAAGTTATTGGATTATATTTAGTGAGATCAGTGGTTTAGTTTACTTTGGAGAATGGGAAACCCTGTCACCTAAGCAAGTTCGATTCTTTATTCTTGGTACCATTATAACCCTTGCTGGGTTATTTCAGCTAACCAAGAAAGAAAACCACAATCTACAAAGTACTGGTCCTCAGCCAGATTTTGACGTTATATCAGTTAGGTCGCGACCTCCTAGCCTGGGGATCGCAGAAGACTTCAGTGACGACGAGGCCTTATTCGGCATTGAAATGGGAAGTTTATCATCTCCGAGAGGCACTAGTCCTAGGGATAGTCCAAGTGGAAGATTGAGGGGGAGCACCAGCAGCATGGATTCCGATGATCCACCACCACGCAAACGATCTTCCATGTCCAGCGTAGTACAAACATAAATAATTAATGGTATTAATCTTGATTAAACTAGTTCATCAAATGCAACACGAATTGGTCTTGGAGCCGTGCTTTCTACGTTTTCAGGGTTTAACCATGTAAACAACCTTTTGCGTACGTCTTGACTTGTATCCCTAACTTCCTTTTTCATGTGCTCCCCTATAGAATCACTGGGCGAATAGCGACTCAAATGTACTTGTGGCATATATTCATGATCTCCAATCCTCAGTTTATGTATTCTCAGTGAAAAGGTGGATTGCAAAGTTCCCAAAAAACGACCAGCTCTAGCACATATTTCTTGTTCGATTACCCCCCAGAAATCACTTGCGTGTTTCACCGGCAATGAATAGGATTCCATATCGGCAAGAAACAACACAGTTTCAAAATAATCAAGTAGCGGTGACATGAAAGAACTGCGTCTAGGACCTTTCTCATTGGTGGCTATATATACAGGAACATTCTTGGACCATCCTAAAATTTGAGCTCGTTTAACAAATGCTATACTGGAGGATCCGGCTCGATCCTTAAAATCCCCTCGGCGTATATGCATTGCGTTAAAAGCACCATCTTTGAATTTGTTTTCCACGCACTTTCTTCCAAGATCCTTGATAAAATTGGTGTGATGCAAGTAGAAACCTTCCGCGAAACGCTTGGGTGATGGGAACCAATAATTGAAAAACGAACCTGAAAAGTAAACTAGTCGTGAGTCAGGATGTTCCATAGCCTTCTTCAAATAAATCGCCTTATTTTGATGAGTATATGTTTTTTCAGTATCTATTATAGCCACATCATCCACCCGCTTAAGAAACTTGTCAATCGTTTCATTCAGCGCAACAAAACGCAACCCAGAGAGAAGTTCGATCTTTTGAAAATCATACAATACATCCATTGGGATTAAATCTTCAGATGTCAAATAACCTTGTCGAAAATTAGAATGCGCGGCAGCTTGAGGGACTACAACCGTGGTGCGATTTAGAAATTTCGCAACATTTATCGAGTTGATCAGCTCAAGTGCTTGGTTATTCAGTCCTCCAGAAGGTGTGTACATAAAATATCTTGAGCCATAGTCTATAGAATTGTATGGTCGCGTGCTGGTGGATGGCAGGAATTTTCGCCAAGGATTCCACATATAAATACTGGTTTCCTTGTCGTTAAATGTATCTGAAGTAGCAGTAGCAGTATCTTCAACCAGATGGTAATCGTTAAAATTATCTGAGGTAACAGAATCATCAACCGGATAATGATCGTATGTCACTTTGTCCGGCACCCGATAAAAGTAACGAACCCCAATGATCAAGATAATACCGGCAAAACACTTTTTTCCAATCATGTCATCCCACTTGAATAGAGCCTGCTGAAAAAGGATAGGTCCCAACATGCGACGCTTCTCAAGTAGAAAAGATGTCATCAGATGTCGTCTACAAGGTGTTGGTATTGGGAGAGCCAAGTACAGGTAAAACATCTTTGATAAAACGATATTGCCATGATCTCTTCAGTTCGCACCATAAAACTACCATAGGCGTTGATTTCGCTCTTAAGCACTTACCGCTTGATGGGACTCGAGTGTGCCTTCAATTATGGGATGTTGCAGGCCAAGATCGATTTGCCTCCGTCCAAAGAGTGTATTATAGAGATGCGGTGGGTGCAGTTCTTGTATTTGATGCTTCGCGTCATGATACCTTGGATTTGCTTTTGCAATGGAAATTTGAAATTGATGAGAAGGTTCGGTTACCTAACCACGATCCCATTCCTATTGTGTTAATTGGAAATAAAAGTGATCTGGCAGAAGCTGAGTATGATAAAGAACAATTGGATATATTTTGTGCAAAAAATAGAATTCATGCCTGGTTCCCTGTTTCAGCAAAGCGGGACATAAATGTAGAAGAATCATTTGTTTGTCTAGCGAAAGCGATTGCCGCAGTGCATGATTTATTTGATGGTATACTAATAACTGATGAAGACCAACTCGATACTAATTCCGCATACTTAGGTGACTTTGGTCACGACTCGGAATGTTTTTGTTAGATATGATTTTATTATGAGATTCCATTAATGATTTTCAATGCAGCTGCTTCAACATCACTTTCCTGTTTCTTCTTTTTCTTAGGAGGAGGAGCCCATGCTGGACGCTCACCTTCAAAGGATATCTCCGATTCATTATCCGATGATTCATCATCTGATTGATTCTCTGGTTCATTATCGGAAGCTCCTAATACCACCCCACTATCTTCTATCTTTCGTTGACGCAATTTATCTCTAGTCGCCTTATGTTTAGATTTGACGCGTTCTTGGTCTACTAGCTTATCTGCTGCATCGCCATCTTGAAGCTGTCTCGTGATCCTTTCCAAATACAATTGACGCTCCGATGCACCAACAGGCACAACATCCTTTTCATCTCCGGCCATTTCGGATACAAGTTTGGCAAACGGAGATATTTCATTGCCTTCGTCGTCAAATTCCTTCCTGGTGGATTTATACATTCCCTTTGTAACACCATCAGTATCAAGTCTAATGCGTTTCAACTGCTTTTTACTAGCAATCGGTGCGATGGTATCATCTTCTTCACTTGACTCATCACTTGCCAACGGTCCGGCGGTACTTTTTGGAATAACCAACTCCGAATCGCTGTCATCATCATCGCTACTACTTGCATTCGCCTTCGAAAGGTTATGCTGCGATACAGGGTCTCCAGCTTGCGTGTGAATCAATCGTTCATATTTGCTCTTTCTCACTTTTTCTTTCCTTCCCAGTTTTTCTAGAAGCTCCATGACGTCCTCATCGTCATCCACTTCCATCTTCTCCAAGTTCCTCAATTGTCTCGGTTTGTTCTTTTCCTTGCGCAACTCTTTTCTTCCTTTCTCGCCTCCATCATTGAGGAATTTAAGTCTAGGGGTCGTAGCTAGCCCAAATGACTGGGCGAAATTACCCATAGGCAATTTATGAATATCAAATAATTCCTTATTACTTTGCAGGTACACCGATCTCAAGTACGACTTGAATGCTTTTTGAGCAACCATTTGCAATTCAGTGTCTTTTGCAACTTCACTTTGAAGCTTGCTGGTGATAGATGTTTGTCTGTTGGGGTTGATGTGCTTTTCCTTTATAGGGATATTAGCATCATTCAATGCTTTGACCATTGCGGGTGCTTCGTTAGGAAGAAGCAACATCAAAGAGCATCCTCGGCTTTTATATCTTGCAGTTCGTCCCACGCGATGGATATACGTAGGAACATCTTCCGGACAATCTGCTTGCACGATCCAATCCACATTGGGAAAATCCAATCCGCGAGCAGCTATATCAGTAGCAAACAAAATAGCTGCCGGTTTCTTTATGAAATCGTAGTAGATATGCAACCGTTTCCCTTGTTTAATTTTGCCATGTATACACATCAACGGAATACCCGGGCGTAGTTTGCTGAAAGCATGGTTAACATAACGCACTTGATTACAACTCGACAGGAAAACAATAACCTTGCTCTTTAAATGGGACCGAATGAAAGAATATAAAATATCCATTTTATCCGGGAGTTGGCATAGAGAATACACTTGCACCAAACTAGCAGGGGTGGGAGCCGATCCTTTCGCTTGATCACCCTTTGCGTCATAAATAGAAATATATTCTGGATTTCGAAGGGACAACTTGGCCAATGCTTTGATCGACTTGGTCTGAGTTGCAGAGAAAAGCATTGTTTGGCGGTTTTTCGGCAAGTAATCAACAATCTGGGTCAACTGCTCTTTGAAACCAAGGTCCAACAGTCGATCTGCTTCGTCTAACACTAAAGTCTGCGTCTGAGATGCATCAAAGTCAGGGGTTTGTTCTAAATGCTGCAGCAATCTCCCTGGAGTTCCGACAAGAATCGCCACTTGTGAAATATGCTGCTGTTCTTTCCGAAAATCGCTTCCTCCAATTACGAGACCTCCAGGCATAGAATGCCGGTATCCAACAACACGAAGCACTTCGAAAATTTGAAGAGCAAGTTCTCTGGTAGGAGATATAACAATGGCACCGACACCTACACCTGCACTCCAATGGGCGCGAAACAGTCGTTCTAATACAGGAATAAGGAAGGCCAAGGTCTTCCCACTACCTGTTCTTGCTGCACCCATAATATCTCGACCATAAAGAGCATGCGGGATTGCCAATTGTTGAACCTTGGTCATAGTTGTGAACTTGCCTCTGTTCAGTCCACTCATGGTGTACTGTGATAATGCCACATCTTCAAAAGTAACAGGTACTCTACCATCCTTTCGGGTTACTGAACCACTAGGAGGAGCCTCATTTTCACATCTTTTGTTCAATATCTGAATCTCAGATTCGTCAATCTCCCCTTTTGTCAACTTTTTACGCTGCTGTTTGTCCTTCTTCTGCACCATCCCAAACTGCTGATGAATTTGAATGGTGACTCTCCTACTCTGGTCATAAAAAAATAGGCGAGCCCCACTCACGGTTCATAAAAAATAGGTAGCTGCTTATTTTGTGTGGTGGAAAATCGATGGCCAGGGATTTCTTGGTATAAATTTCATCCATCCATCATATTCTATCAGAGTCATCTCTATCAGTAGGTAAGTAGGGGGCAAGAAGGAGGCGAGGGTGTGATGTAGCTAACTATATGTGAATAGGTCAACATGGGTATCACTAGAGACACGATGCTAAAGCACCGGGAAACCGGAGGCAAGCGCAAGCAGATCAGAAAGAAGAGAAAGTTCATGCTTGCTCGTCCTGCTGCTATGACCAAGCTAGGACCAAAGAGAATTCATTTGGTTAGATGCATGGGAGGGAACATTAAACACAGAGCTATGCGTCTCGATACTGGAAATTTCTCATGGGGTTCTGAGGTATGCACTCGCAAGACCCGTGTGTTGGACGTAACCTACAACGCATCCAACAATGAGCTTCTTCGTACCAAGACCTTGGTAAAGAACTGTGTTGTTCAAATTGATGCTACTCCATTTCGCCAATGGTATGATGCTCACTATGGTGTAAGTGTTGTCACCAAAACCCGAAGTGGCGAAGAAGCTGAAGTGGCTGCTGGACCAAAGAGCGTTAAAGCCCAGGAAAGAGTTGCTGCTCGACAAAAGAACAGAACTCTTGATCCTCTTCTTGCTGATCAATTCAACTCTGGACGACTTTATGCTTGCGTTTCTTCTCGCCCTGGACAAAGTGGCCGATGTGATGGCTACATCCTTGAAGGGTTAGAACTTAAGTTTTACCTTAAACACATGAAGAAGAAGGGAAAGAAAGCATCTGCATAAAGGTAATAGTCTTAAAATGGAAAGATGCTTTTGAATTAGAATCTTCTCTCTTATAACATTAACTATTCTTATTTCATGAAACAGTTATTGGTAAAGATTATTTTTTCATTTATGATTTCACAAGTGTCGCAATCAGAACAGCCAATATAATAGCAACAATAATCGCAATGATAATGGTCAGTTTTCTACTCTTCCATTTCTCCCGGTTTTTCAGTTTCCCTGCTTGGTTGTCGAATAGAGCTGCTTGGTTTACAAGCTGCTCCGAGTCTTGCTGAATATGCTCCGTCTTATCCAGATTCTTAAGCATGCCGTCAATATTTGACTGCATCGTGAGTTTCACATCTTCCACCTTACTCTGTACAGCGGCGATCTTATCCTTCTTCGAGGGATCTTCATATTCTGTACTAAGACTTGCAAGTAAATTTTTAGCTTTTCCATTAAGACCACCTTCCCTGCAGGATCTTGCCTTCTCATCAAACTCGCTGGCAAACCGTGTAGAGAGTTCATTAAGCATGGCGAAGACGAGACGTTCCGGGTACTCTGAGCTAGTAATGGCAATATGAATTCTCTGCTGACTGTCCACCACGAAGTTAAAGGCATTGGATGCCCCCACTAATCGATAACGAGAACCAGTGACAACTTTGGAAGCAAATTCAGGAGCTGAGAGAACCTCCTCTACTGTAGAAAAGTATTGCGGTTGGTTCACATCTCCCTTTCGTGGGAGGTACGAAGCTACTATCACCTTGTCAGATGCTCGGGCCACTGCCACGAACATTATATTGTGTCCTCCATCCATGATCGACATTCTACCTTTGTGTTTGAGTAATGAACGAGTATTGGCTTCTTTGCTTACTGAATCAGTCAGGGGGGCTATACGTTTATGCATGAGTAAGGTTAGAGATTTCGTTAGTATTCGACTAGTTCGTTATTCGTTCGAACGAAAGTTCAGTCTTGGAAATAATTCGATCTGAATTTTAGGGCTCTTTTCATGTTCGCAACATTTTAATTAAATTGAACTCCCTTTATTAATAAAAGTGGAGTTAGGGAGGAAAGGGTTTTATCCGAGAGATCCTTCAACAGTAGAATCTATTAATTTTTAAAAACTGAATTGTTCTATTCGGTATAGAAAAGTTCTCTGGTCGACAGATGATATTGTAAGATTGATTTTAATCTTTCAAGGTTTCCATTAAAAGAACCTTCAGCGTTGTCTTCATGCAATGTTTCTGATTTTGCAATGATTGATTTTATAAACACCACAATAATCGATTTTTAATTTAAATAGAAACAACCAAAATCGATTTTCAAGCACTACTAGGATTCTTCTAGATAATTTGAAAGAATGGTTAATAACAGCATTACAGCTGATGGAGATGATCCAGTATACGCTGGTTCGCTCTATTCCAAGACTTTACGGGACAACAATATATCTCAAGAGGACTGGAAACATCTTTTGGTGAGTTAT
>Ga0105054_10013196_pt1 | contig 9994 bp, 5 predicted proteins | sample BON02_FD_78091 | JGI IMG/M metagenome (GOLD analysis project Ga0105054, IMG submission 78091) | Freshwater microbial communities from Lake Bonney liftoff mats and glacier meltwater in Antarctica - BON-02 (megahit assembly) | ecosystem: Environmental > Aquatic > Freshwater > Ice > Glacier... | reverse complement strand
TGTGTGTTTAGATTTGTTTGGTTGATATAAATCGCCATTACGCAATGCACTACTGGGATGTTAGGTACGGACGATAGTGAACTTGGTTGTCAGGGTCCTAACGTCAAATAAATGTCAAGAAAACCCGGCGATATTTCGAATCCAACAAAGATTTTGATTACATAGAGTTGTATACAACCCAAATCCCTAAAAGCAACTCCAATCAATCACAAGATTGGTACTCTCTCTTAGTACACTCCGTATAGGTGGCCGACGACTGCTTTATCAAAGGTGGCCCCGTGGACCAGAATCGGTTGCCCATGTAGAAGTTTGCTGGAATTGAGTGTATGTAAGTCAATTTTATACATTTTTCACAAAAAGGTGTGCCGGACAACCTTTTCCCGTCTAGGTTCGTTCGTTTCCTGTTCTCACACTTTTTATTTTGAAGGCACCGAATTAATATTGGCCCGGACCCTTACTGAAAGGGTAGTATAACCGGGAACTAAACCAACCCACGACCCACACCCCCCCAGGGGGTGCCTGTCCAACTCCCTCGGCCCAGTGTGGGCCAATATGTACTCGGACCTCTTCTCAACCACGACACCCACTGGCGTAGATATTAAGAACCCCGACTGCGTGAATTGGAGAGAGACCTTTCCTTCACAAGAAGAATCTGCAGGAGGAAACATTCCTATGGGACAACTTGTTACGAAGGTACTTGTGTGTAGGTGATTTTTTTTATTTTCGATTTTGGTGCACTTTTTTCGACGTTTTCGCGAATAATTTCACTATTTTTCTTTTTGACGACGATTCATCGTGAAGTCAGTTACCAAAATTGTACGATCTGACGATGCTCAAGTCGTGACATCGATTGCCAGGATGTCACGATTTTACACCTCTTACATCGTGACATTGAGTACCAGAATTTCGGGATATGATGATCACACAATTGTCTCGATTATATAATTGTCACGACGTGAGAATCATCTGAGTCTGTGTCGATCTAAATGTCAATGTAAATCTTGATCGATTTCACGGTTGTGACGATCTCACGCTTGCGTGATTGTCACGATTCCAGGTCAAACCTCTCCACAAAGCTGCATGAGTTTGAAAAAACATTCTTGGATGGTTTTGTGAAGAGGCATTTTGAATCACAAATGTCGACCGACCTGTAATATTTGATATGTTTTCGAAAACATATTAAAGGAAACGTAGGGGGCGAAGACGGCTGGTCTAAAGACATCGAGAAAATGCACCCGGGCCCCGAGGAAGATGAAGCAGCGCGGCCCGCCGCGTCAGCAGCTTGCCAGCGGGACAGAATCTCGAACAAAGGGGCCTCTGACATTGAGGAAGCCGATCGCGGAACCGCAGCACTGCAAAAACTGCGTCCGCAAGGCAGGGTGGAGTCGCCGGTCACCACACGATATCTTCTGGACAGTCACTCGGAGTAGAGTGCCCATGCTGTGTCAAACAAACATGCCGGAGCATTTTCTGAAAAAAATCAAGTCGGCGCACTTCGAAGAAAACGTGTCGGCAAATTTTTGGAAAAAATTGAAGATTAACACTCTTAAAAAGAAGCAGTTCTCCGCACTTTTTTCAAGTTACAAAAAGTATGAGTTTTGTAAAACACCTCTTTGACAAGATTAAACATGTCGGCGCACTTTTTTGACAAAATGCACAAAACAAGAATTCATGGTGCACTTTCTTGACAAAATATAACACACAATTCATGTCGGCGCACTTTTGTGAAATTAAAAGAATTCATATAGGCGTACTTGTTGTAAAAGAACAATTCACGTAGGAACATTTGGATTTTGACAAAAAACTGCGCCGACGGAGGAATGTAAAAAAATCGAATGTGTACTTTTTCTGTGAAAAGTGCGCCGGCAAGTATTTTTTTCGTACAAGGGCACTATTTTGTAGGATCGGGTAGCATGACAACCAGTTGAAGGTGGGAACAAAAAAATCTTTGCACACACTACTAGTACTAATAGGTGCATGTGCAGATGGGAAGACAAGGTACGGATGTGCAGACATGTGCAGACGGCAAGACATGATACGAGACCAGACCGAAATCACTCACAAGCAAACAAGAGGCAACAAGTGTTAAGCAGAAAGGAAAACAAATCTGAGAATTTCGATCTGCGGCAGCTGCAGGTCGGAAAAAACATGTTACACATTGTAAAAAATAAAAATAAAAACAGAGCATCTCGAATCACAATCATTTCAGGCACTGTTAGAGTACACCAGGTTATGTGATGCGTTTCCTCCTCCGACACCAGGTTGTCAGATGCCTTTCCGGCACTCTTTTGTGCACTTGGGGTTGGTCAACTATGGTGCAAATGGGGTTGGTGAGAGCAATATGCCGTGAAGCAAACAGATTTTGATTCTTTGAGATCATCATCTGTGTACATTGTCGTATATGGATGTTTGAGATCATCAATCTTTATCTTTTCTGGAAATTGCCTTTGTGCAAGCATTTGTATGTATGCATATATGCCTATGTAAACTTGCACATGTGTAACAGAACAGCAGGTGGGAGTGGGACTACAGCTTCATTTCTCTCGCCAAGGTTTGGGACCTGATATTGAGGTTGCTTTCTTTGTTTCCCTTTTTTTTTGTCTCTCTCTCTCTTGTTCTCTTCTCTCCCGCTCGTTCTCTTTCTCGCACTTTCTCACGTGTATACATGTGTGCATGTGTGCGTTGGTGTGCATGTGTGTGTTGATGATGTGTGCAGGTGAGCGTGTGTGAACGTATGTGTGTCTTTGTGTGACTTGTTCGATTTGTGTCGTCACGCACATGCACATACACACACACGCAGATACATGCATGCACACACACACACACACACGCAAACACACACACACACACACACACTCATACACACACACATGCAGGGTGACGGTGGTTGCAAGACGAGATCCAACGCTTGCCGCGCACCCGGGACAGGGCGAGGTGGCACGTTAGCGGTGCATTTTGCGGGTAGGTGCTCCTTGTCGTGCCGTCGTGGAGCGAGAAGCCGTCGTGGAGCGAGAAGCCGTCGTGGAGCGAGAAGCCGTCGTGGAGCGAGATCGTGGAGCGTGGAGCGAGAAAGCTCCACGAGTCGTGGAGCGAGAAAGCTCCACGATCGTAACAATACCACAATATTGGGGTATTGATTAGATAAAACAAAGCAAGACACACGTTTGTTTTGCTAAAAAAAATACGAAAAAGAAAGAAATGATGTATGGGTGTCGAAGGTCTTTCTCCGCTACCCTTTGCCTGCTTGTGTGCTCCTGCCACGATAGGGCCAAGCTCTCCTCCAACCACACCACCTTCAAATTTGGAAGCGTTGTGCCCTTCTGTCAATGCTTTCGAGTAAATCCCTTTCTTTTTTCCGGATTTCGGCGGCCGCAAGTCGATGTCCCCACGATTTTTGTCAAATTGGCATTGGCATTTTTTGTGATTTAGCTTCATTTATTAAATTTTGCATATTTGATGCTGTTTCGACTTGCTGCCGCCGCAAGTCGAGCAAGCGGGAGAAATTACAATTTTGATCATTTTTTTTCGACTTGCGGCGCCAATTTCCCAATTTTTATCCAAAAGGGAATTTTCCTCTGATGTGCATTTAATATTTCATTTTGCCCCCTTTTTCCGACTTGCGGCCGCCGCAACTCGGAAAAGTGAAAAAGATGAAATATTTCCCGAAGTTTGGTCATAACCATGCGGCGCGCGGCAGCTCGGCTAAAGCCCCTACGCCGCCGCGTGCCCAAACAACCGCCTTGGCTGCAGATCACAGACCAGCCCACTAAAAAGGACAGAGACCTAGACGTGACAGGTACAGAAGAAACAAGCACAAGAACATGTTCAAAAACGATTTCAAGCGATAGCAAGGTTTGCCGCACCTCTCGAGCGCCTACTGAAAATCTCGGGATATGTCGGGATATGGCATATGACGTGTCGCAAGATATGTAGAGGCCTTCATACTAACAGTCTCTTCATAGTAAGAGTAGCGTTGGCCATAAACTAGGTCGATAAGGGTCCAAGACAGTTTCTTGGGTCCTACGCCATGAATTGGGTCTTTTCCACACACTTCGTCTAATGATTAAGTTGGGTATTCGCCACCCAAGAAAGAAACAAACAAAGGGTTCGCAGACATGTTGTACTGCTTTCCTCGAGGAAAAAAAATGATAACAATGTGCGAGCGGCGCATAGTGGCGCACAGTGGTGCACAGTGGTGTAGAGTGGTGCATAGTGGTGCACAGTTGTGCACAGTGGTGCACAGTGGTGGGGATAGTCAACAAACAAGCAGAAAGAAACACAGAAAAAGCGCTCAAGGTCCTTTCCCCCAACCCCTCCATGCCATTACTATGCCTCAGTTTCGGCCACGGCCGTAGAGTGTCTCTGCGTAGAGTGGCCGTAGAGTGGCGGTAGAGTGTCTCTGACGCTCTACCGCCGCTTCCCAGGTGCGGTGCGGTACCCATACCCATCTCTTACCATGTCTACTGTTACTGCATCTTGTCTTGATTGCCTTGTCTCTGCGTGCGTCGTCTAGGTCTCTGTCATGTAATGCGCTGCTGTGTCGTCTACTCGCAAGGCGGTTGATGCCGAGTGCTAACGAGTCGGCTGGAAAGGCTTGCTTGCTAGTGGCTAGGCGCAGGTATCATAAGTCTCCTCTGCTGCTATCATAAGTCTCCTCTACTGCTATCCTCTCGCTATCTATCCCCTCGCGAGAATTCCCTTGTTTCCTTCTTGATATCGCTCGTGTTCCCTTCTTGCTATCGCTCTTGTTTCCTTCTTGCTATATCTCTTTTGTGAGTGTGGTTGTAGAAGAGCAGTGACTCTGAGGTGTGCCTTCGAAGAAACATCACCTTTCAAGAGTGGAACAAACACCACGAAAACCATCTCAAAACCATGACAGACTGAGGGTAGACTGTAGAGATTGAGATATGGAGATTGAGAAATAGATAGTCTTACCACCTGGACATGTAGATAGGGTACATTGCAGGTTGCAACTCATGTTGTTGTAATGATATGCGATAGTGGGTATCGCAAGCATCTATCGCAAGCATCTATCGCAAGCATCTATCGCGACTCTATCGCAAGCATCTATCGCAAGCACCCCGCGATACCTTGCCTCACATCCATCCATTTGCCTCATATCCATCAATTCAAATGCATGAGCCATCAAGTGAAATGCCCTCAGTGCCTCGCTCAGTGCCTCGCATGCCCCTCCACACCTACCACACCACCTCACACACCACAGAGTGCTTTGAGTGTAGCACACCACACGATGGGAGCATTGACGACAAGACAGGTTGACGACAAGACAAGACAGCTTCACGGCACTAACGAGTGCTGTGAAGCTGTCTAACGAGTGCTGCCACCTTCACGGCACTAACGAGTGCTGCCACCTTCACTCCAGTCTACCACACCACAGGTTGACGCGAGTGGGACCTTGGCTACCACACGACAGGTTCACGCCTACCACACCACAGGTTCACGCGAGTCGGACCTTCGTGCCGCCACCCCCAACCGCGCCACATGCACCAGCCTGCACCCACCATCCTTGGCTTCGCAGATGGCTCGCGCATTGTGCAAGACTAGACTCTCTAGGTGAAGACCCGCGTGACTGACGGCGTTCCAGTCGGTGGACTGGAGCGCATGCTGGAGGAGCTCGAGGCGCATGGCGAAGCAGCCGGTGAAGAGTAGCGACTTGTGTCCTGCCACACTCACCACTCCATCCAACGCACCTAGGTTGCGCTCAAGCAGCTGCAACAAGGAGCGATCGATCAAGGTATAACGGCCTGTCAGCTTTAGAAGTATAGAGCGCGGCGGGAGAGCAAAGTGGGCCAGCGCCACGAGGAGCGAGCGGGCCTCGTTGACACCCTGATTGCGCATATAGTGCACATCATTAATGCCACTGTAGCAAACCTGCCCGTACCGCTCCAGCATGGAGGTACCTTGCTCTGGACTATGGATAGCCTCAGCAATGAGCGGAAGGGCGTAGCCGAGGCGCGCGAGGGAGCGAAAGGTGTCTTGATAAAGAGCCCCACGCTTCCATACATCGTCTTCCTTGTGTACCAAGGCGGTTGACACCAAGATCTTTAGGCCGGCGCGCTGGTTCAGCGCTGCAGTGAGGCGGCGCATGAGCAGGTCATGCTGGAAACCAGAGGCACGCTGCCACACACCGTTGGTGAAGCCGAGGCCTGTCGACACAATGTCTGGGCTTTGCCTCGCAAGCACCTCCACGATGGGACTGAGATCCAAGAGGAAGACTTGACGCATATGCCGGGGCATGTCTTGTCCTTGTGTAAAGAGCCGGTGGCACAGTCGAGCCTGTAACATGGCACCACCTGTTGAGCCTATCGCCAACACCACCACCCTTAGCTGCCCTGCAACAACAGTGGGGTGCGCAGGGTCTTTGGAGCGCAGCAGGTCTAACGCACCAGCTTCAAGCCAGTCCAGCGTTGCACTTTCTACCACCTTGTGCCGAGGGGCAGTGAGCACTTTGCAATCGGGACCGGCCAAGAGAGAGGCTATATGCTCTGGCACATCCGAGCTAGTGATGAGCAACACGGGCGCCCGCACACGCACCATGCACAGAAAGCGCACCAAGCGATCGAGATCGTGGACCGCAGCAAGCTCAAGCGCCTCTGCCGCATACCAAACATGCGACGCTCTTTCAGCCAAAACAGGTCTCCGTGTGGGTGGAGGAGCGGGAGGTTGGAGGAGGCGGAGCAGGCACTCCTGCTCTCTACCTTGCGAGACCTTGAACCCCCCACCATTCAACCCTTCACCCTTGAATAACCCACCGCCCGGAGTTTGGCAACAATGAGCCCCCCGATGCACATGGGCCCAACCGTACCGTGTGTCCTGGCACGAGCAATTCCATGCAGGCTCAAAGCCACTCAAGCCCTTAAGGACCACGGCTTTGTCAAAGACGGAGTGTGACAAGAGCGATAATGCTGAGACCACCTCCTTTGAGACTCTGCTCAGCCCACCTGCCGCGCCCGACGAGCCAAATTCATAAGTCTCCTCTGCGTTTTTGCCTGGCATATGCGAGGCGTTGGAATGGCGGGTGGTTGTGGCCACAAGCACGACGTCGTGGGGCATAAAGCGCACAAATGCCCCCGCTACACCATCAGTGATGAGATCCGAGATCGCGTCCAGCGTCTCCATGTACCCCACTCCAACTCCTTCCTCTCCCTCCTCTCCCTCCACATCCCCTGTCTGACCGCCAAAAGAGGACACATGGTGATGCTCGGGATGATGGAGAGAGCAGGAGGCGGTAGCAGCAGTGTGTGAGCAGAGGGCGAGACATGCCCGCCAACGCAGCACCTGATGCGCCCAATCATACGCCCCATCATGTCCCACCACAGAGCCTGGGGGGGAAGCGTAGATATGCTCGTCCACGTCATGCATGCAGCACGCTCTTTTCTCTGTGGCCGCGTGTGCTGAAAGGTGTTTTGAAGGGCACGCAGGATCGTCTGTGCTTGTCTCTCCCCTAGCCTTTGCTTCCTCAGCTTGCCCGGGCGGTGGGCAGGCTAACCAATGCTCATGGAACACACCCTTGACATGTGGCAGGGGCCGTTGCCAGAAAATGCCACCAGTGGCAGCCACGGCGCACAGGTCGCGTCCATCATCTGATGCCCCCAAGGCGTGGGTGTGCACAGCCACATGGCCCACGTACAACTTATATTGCCGCATTTTGGTGGCTTCATACTTCATGTTGCAGAAGTACACGGACGTGTCCGTATGTGCGTGCAGGTGCAGCCTGACCTGGCGCTCGTTGTCAGCACATCGCGCCGGCCCGTGTGACCAGCCTGGAATCCCACGACCCAACCCGCCAACGACCAGCGACTCGCAGAGGCCATCAGACCAGCTCGAACCGGCGGCAATCTGGTAGCTTTCCACACAATCGTGCTCTGCAGCCGACGGTGGCGGCGAAGCCATGGCTGGGAAGCTACCGCCGCCAAAATCCTGCCGCGGGACAGCGCTTCGCGTTTCGCGCTCAAAGCGGGCGTGCACGGGCGCGTCGGGGTGATTTCCGCACCACGTGTGGTGCTCGCGGGCCCGCAGGGTGCAGTGCTCGGCGCTAATGCCCGCTCCGTACAACAAGTAGCCCTGATGGTTGTCATCCCGAGAGCCTCCTTCCGCAGGAAAACGCTCGCACGGACCATCCAGGGTACAGCGCCCAAGCAGGCGTGGTTTCAGACCCGTGTCTGCATTATCAGCGCAGCACAGCAGGCACATCAGCATGACTGTATCCATATCGCCATATCTTTTTTTCCTCATTGTTACGGAAACACTCTATGGAGTTCAAAGAGTATTTGGCGGCAACGCATGTTCTAAGGCTAAAAAAATTCAGGGCAAAATAAAAAAAAATAAAAAAAAATATTACCGATTTTAATGTTTCTTTCTCCTCTTGCTGAGATTACTCCTTAATCAACACTTTTAAAAACAAAATAAAAATAAAACAACAGAAAAAAATTAATTGTTGTTCCAGTGGCACTCCAAATACTTGATGAATGTTCAAAGACATAACAAATTCAATGCATATGATCCATGACAAGACACATGAGAAACATAAACTCATAAAGAAACTTAGAATACCCTTAATACACATTGAAATATGCAAATAAGCACATGAACACGAATTCATAAATAAAATACCTATATCTTGAATACGTTTCAGACGTAATCACGTGTATGCACAAACAAATAAATAAATACGAATGTTTGCCAAAAATTGATGATTGTACACGCTGACACATTAATCCACCTAAATTACTATTTTGTTTGTGTGTTTTGTCCTATTCTTCGTTTTTGTAACCTGCATTTGCGTGTTCCTTCACATCCAAAGTCCATTGCGTGAGTGCCGTTCGATTCAGTCAGGCGCCACAGCTCATACGGTGAAGGTGATCACTGTCCACTGAGGCTCAGTGGGCTGCCTGCAGCCCACACCTTCTTTTGAGTGATTCCTCAAAGCCCGCACCTTATTTTACCGTTCACTCAGTGAAATGCAATTGGTCCGCACCGTCACCTAGTGGGCTGCCCCCAAGCCCGCAACGTCAACCACTGTATATAAAGTGATTCTGTCCTGTTACAAGACAGATTACACATCAGGATTCAGTCAAAAAAATCTTGCCTGCAGCGCAATTTGTTTCATAAGTTTTGCCTGCGGCGCAATTTTTTCATCAAGAGATCTTGCCTGCGGCGCATTTTTTTTCATAAAATTTTTCTGTTATATGCCCGATTTTCATGAAACCAAATGTTTGGTGATTTTTATCACAGTGGGGAAAACAAAAGTATTCAGGGCCGGCCAACAGTCAATCAATCAATTAATTAATGTCTTGCATGCGGCACCTTTTGTTTCGTAAAAGGCACGCAGCACCCACCGCCGCACCGGCTGCCGCGGCAGCCGGCGGCTCCCGTCGCCGCAAACGCTCCCACCGCCGCTTAGGCGCCTGACGTCCAAACATGGATTAGTTTGTGTATAGTCATGTTGTCTGCTTAAAAAAATGTATTTCACCTTGATTTCACTGTTCACTCAGTGGGGGCCGAAGGCCCACACTCTATTTCACTGTCTTTTGAGCGGTGGGCCAGAGGCCTACACCTTCTTCTGAGTGTGGGCCGGATGCCCACACCTTGTGTTCACCTTCCCTGAGTGAAGTGAGGTAGGCCCACTCTGTCACCTAGGTGATTCCTACAACACCTACACCAAAGTGAAGGTGACTTACTGTGTGAGGTGTGGGTGAGGCGCTTCCGGGCTACCTTATTACTGCGCACCACTCGTATGCGTCTCTGATGTAATGGAGTTGCTAGCTGTGTGGCGGCATAACAAACCAAAAACCAAAAACCACTGCCCATCGGGAGTGACTGGCTCGGAAATCCACCTCATTTTGGAATGCCCTGCAACTTCTCATGTCGCACTGCCAGTGGATCTGATCCAATTCCTCACAACTCTTCTCTATGACACCTGCCAACCAGATTGGAGCACCCTGACCACTCAACAACAAACCTCCCTTATCCT
>Ga0105054_10013194_pt1 | contig 9995 bp, 15 predicted proteins | sample BON02_FD_78091 | JGI IMG/M metagenome (GOLD analysis project Ga0105054, IMG submission 78091) | Freshwater microbial communities from Lake Bonney liftoff mats and glacier meltwater in Antarctica - BON-02 (megahit assembly) | ecosystem: Environmental > Aquatic > Freshwater > Ice > Glacier... | reverse complement strand
GCCTTGTAATCAAAACTCATCTTAATGGATCATTGTGGTGAGTACTTCTACCAACATGGCGGCACAGATAATGGCCACCAGGTAAACGGATAGGTATCCGTATTTTAAAATTGAATTTTCCAGTGTTCTCATTCTTCAATATTTAATTGGGCATCTAGCCCGTGGTTAAATCCTTTTTCATAGGCCGCTTTTTCGTTCTCCTTTACCATGGCCTCTATATCGTCCAGAAACTTTACCAAATGGCCCACACTTGCCGCTCTTATGCCATAGGAGCCCATAAGGGTACTTATGTTATGAACGGTGTTCTGGTTGTGGATATCCTTTTTCATATTTTGGTAAAAAATGCCCGTCTTTCCGGGCCGTCATTCTTTCTGCTCTTTGGCGGGTAATGTGTTGTGCCCGGTAACCTCCCGCCGTTTATCCTATGTCCTCCAAATACTGCACCTTCACTCCCACAAAGGCCTTAAGGAAGAGGCATGGCCTTAAAGAGTAGCTTTTTGCCCGAAGAAATCCGAGTCCGTGTCCGGTTACCGCCCTCGCTTAAGCCCGTTATCCTTTTCCTTCCCTGGAGGAGATGTACTAAGTATATGGCTCCTATTTTCACCTTTTACCCAAACGGCACCTTGGGCCTTACGCTGCGCTTCCAACATTTTGGCGGCCTTTAACGCCTCCTCTGCCTGCCTACGGTAGTAGGTGCCGTTGTTTTCTATATCTTTCCGTTGTGTGGCCATTATATAAGCTGGTTCTGTCTTAAAAAACTGTTTAGGCTAGAGGTCTCACTAGGGCCAAGTTCTGACTGTGCCACCCAATTATTGTTCATGTCCCTTAGCACCAATTTGCCATTGACCCAAATTTTGTCTTCGCTGGTCTGTGTTATTTCTATGGACATTACTTTCTAAGATTAAGTCGCCATAGTTTCTTTCCTTCCAGTTCCACCGGGTCTGAAGAAAGCCACAGCCTTACGGTCTTTTTGGGTAGGTTTACTGCCTCGTAAATAACATCTCTTAAGGCAGTATTTGAAAATCCAAGTACTTTGCTTGGGTACTTACCTGAGCTCTTATAAGCCTTTAAGGGATAGTCTCCTTCTTTTCCAAAACTGAAGTACCATTTACTAGGATTTTCTTCGTCCTGAAAGAAGACAGCTTTATCCTTGTCCGTTATGTTCAAATCCTCTACGGCTTGATGACTTATACTTATGGTGCCGTTGCTTGCTGCAAAACTTATATACCTGCCTTTTTGTTGGCGACCTGCTATGATAATTCTCTTTATTTTTAACATAATTACAAGCTGCTAAAGTTTAACAATAGATTTTCCCACTTGCCACTGGAGCCTCGGGTCTTAAACTCGTACCCAAAACCCTTAAGGTGGTTGCTGTAGCTTTCCTTTATCAGCTTTAGCCCTTCTTTCCAACGGGTATCACCAAACTTTTCCTCATGCTGCAAAAGGTTCATAACACGACCATATTCCATGTCACCGTTTTCGTTGCGCTCCAGGAAGCTCATAAGAATGTCGTACATCTTAAGGTCTCTTTTTTTAATGGCATCGCCCAAAAAGTCCTTTATAAGCTCCACAGCTTTGGTGCTGCGCTCATCCCAATGTGGTTCCGTGTCCCTACGGCGGGTAACACGTAGAATTCCGTCCGTATCGGTAATGCTAAAGCCTCCTTTGCTTTTCCCTGGCATTTTACCGTAATTGGCCAGAGCCTCTGCCTGTTCTTCCATTACTTGGTGACATAGGGTCTTAAACTGCCCTAATTTTGTCTGAAGGGTAATGGCCTCCTGAACCAGTTCGCTTACAATAATATTGCGCTGCTCTTCATATGCCTTTTTCTTCTTTTCCTCTTGGACCAATTGGGCCTTTTTCTTTTTGGCCAAGATGGCTTCAATCTCTTCGGGGGTCATGTCCTCAATGGACTTTGCTGTACTTGTTTCTGTGTTCATCGGATTTGTGTTTAATTACTTAATTTGCTGTTGTACAATAGGCTCAAGAGCCTTTTTTGGTATTGGTACACCCCGTTGTAAAATTGATGGTGCCTATTGCTCCTTATCCATGTATCAAGGCCTTGGGAGCGGGTCAAAAGTTCGTTTCTTTCCATAGGATCAATTGTTTTGGTATTGTCTTTCATAATGTTCCCTATCCCATCCACTACTGTGGATAAGCGTGGTAATCTGTTGTATCTTACTCTCCAGGATAACCGGCACTTTGTACCTTGGTTCCCTAACGTGTCCCGGATTAAGGGCATCGTTCTCCAAAACCCTTAGCCACGCGGCCCGTTCCTGATTAAAACAAATCCGTTGGCTGTCCGTTAATAATCTATTGTTCTGGATGCTCCAGGCAATGCAGTCCCGTAACACCTCAATCCTATTCCAAATTTGTTCCCTATTCATTCCTTAATTATGGTTAACACCAAGGTTTTGGCTCTTGGCTTTAATGATCAATGGCTTGCTGTAGTACAATTGTATCCTATGCACGTTTTTGATGTACAACATATAGGCATCGTTCTTATTGGTGGTGGCCATATACGGCCTCATCTCTTCCAAGAATTCCTCTTCGTACTTACTGTACTGCTCCCGCCACCAGGCAAAGAGGGCGGAGTTGGCGGCCAAGCTCTGTAGCTCCTTGTTACCAAAGCTGTTGGTACCGCACCAGTTAAAATATTGCTGGAATATGATGTTCTCATACTCGCTTGGGGAGACTTGCAATGCTGTTAATAGTTTTTCCATAGTGTTGGGTATTACTCGTTAATTACTTCCATTCCATGATAAAGCATGGCCTTTTCCTCATTGATCGTCAATACACCCCCCGGACACCGGCCAGTTACAAAACAGGCCAGTCCTTTTACCCTTACAATTACCTTTGCCATTTTTTTAGCAAGTTTGGCAGTGGCGGTGTAAGGTTCGTTCTTGTCCTCATGGGCCACGTGCACAAATAGGGTTTTAGGATGTCTCTGGGCAAGTTTTCTAAGCATGCCATATTTAAGATCGTCCTGGTAAAAGGTGATATTGTCAATGAACACGATTCTTGGTGCGCCCCGTTTTCTTAGTTTCTCCTCCAGTTCCTCTAAGGGCGTATATTCCAAGAACTGAAGGTTATTGTTGTCGGCATTTAAATGGGCCCTTGCGCAGGTGTCCACAAAATCTTTCCCTATGCCTTCCTCTGCGCTTATGTATAGGGTCTTGGCGAACTGGCTCAGGTATTCTGCCAATTTTAGACAGAACCAGGTTTTACCGTTCTTTTCCTCGCCATAGATTATCCATACTCCACAGGTTTCCGGGGTTCCCATGACTTCTTGCCATAGCCCGTTAAATTTGAATGTGCTAAACTTCTTTGCATAGAGATTCTTTAGGTTTAATGATCTGCTCATCGTTCATATTCCGAATTATAGTGTCCACGTTGCGTAGGGTTTTGTTCTCTTTAATGCACTTTGTAATTATTTTTGGGACTTTGTTCAATTCGGCAATGTTTACGCTGGCCACATCTCCAATAAGCTGCTTTAGGTAGAGCTGCCTATCTTCGTGGCCATAGGGTACCAGGTGTATAAACTCTTCTGAGAACCGGCTGAAAACTGCCGCGTACCCTATTTTTTTACTGTTGATACCCTTGGTAACCTTACTCTGAAGGGAGTCATCACCGATCATATACCATCCGCAATTGTTCTCGGTACCGTTCCACAGCTCGTGCACCTCCAGGAAGGCAGGGTAATCCAAGTATCCCGCATCGTCCAGGGTAATAATGGGATTTTCAAGGACGTTTAAATAGTATTTAAGGTTTGCCTTTACGTCCACATATCTACCGGCATGGTCTATACCTACCGTCTTGGCCAGTCCGCGAATAAAACTTTGCCTGGTCTTTCCCTGGGAACAATCAAAATAAAAGGCGTTCCTTAGGCTCTTGGTGACCCGCTGCGAGCTGTAGGTCTTGCCTATGCCGCATATATCTATCAGTATCATGCCCTTGCTGTGGCGTTGGCAGAACTTAATATTGTCCTCAATTTGTGAATAGACCTCCGTGCGGGCGGTCTTCCATGTGTTTTCCCGTGGATTTACCTGAAGCTCGCGTCCTAGGCGTATCCATTCGGCATCACTTACAATACGGTCTATTTCACCGTTTTTAAGCCTGCTGTAAACAGAACTGTTGATTCCTATGCTCTTGGCATATGCGGCATCCGAGCCGCCGTAATTGTCCCTGCCTTGAAGTATGGCGTTACGGACATTGTTTTTAAATTGGGAGTGGATATTCATAATTAGTCGATATTAAAGGCCGATCTCCAGCCGTTTGCACTTACATTTCTATTAGGGTTATATTGATATTCGTTTTCTACTTCTTCCAACACCTCTACCTCTCTTGGTTCCTTGGACACTTTGCTAAGTCCAGGTATCTGGAATTTATCGTTAAGGGTCTTTTTGCGGTGATCAATGATGGTCACCTGGTCCAGTTTGTTCTTTTGGGTCCTCATATAGCCGTTAACAGTAGCCTCGTACCTGGTCATGATGGCCATTTGCTCCTCATCTTCAGCAGTCCGCTCCACACGGGCCTTGTTCGGCATTGGTTTGGGCAAAAGCTCGCAGATGTACCTGCCTTCCATATAGACCATGGCTTTTATGATCTTGCCATCGTTACCATCCAACCAGTAGACTTCAAAATCCTGACCCTCTACCTGCTTCATTAGGTTTATCAACTTTTCACCGGTATAGATGTTGCCGTGGTCTCCTAGGAGCCACAGACGATAATTAAGTCTTGTTATTCCGGTGTTACAGGAAGATGGGGTGTGGTTGCCCAGGTATGGCATTATAGCCTTGTAGTTGGTGGGTTTTAAATCTGGGTTCTGGTTCTCCAAAAACACTTCCCAACGGGTCTTGCCCTTAATTTTGGAATGCTCCATATTGTTCCAGGTAACAATGTCCTTTAAGGACTCCTCCACCAGACGCTCATAGGGAACCGTCATTTTTGGCACATTGCTTATCTGGTTGGGTTCGCTAACTGCGAAAGGTCTTGCCAGCCATCCCTCGCGCTGTTTTTCTATCTGGTACCTTAGGGGCTTGTAATAGGCCTCTATCCTCTTGGAACGCGCTTTGTTGGCGTACATTTGCCTGTACTGGAACATATTGCCCTCCTTTAAAAAGGTGTCCTTAAAGCTGCTGTTGAGCGAACTCTCGCACTCTATCTCTGCCGGAAGGTTCAATCCCCACTCATGGTAGTTCCTTACCATCTGCCTGTAAAAGTCCAGGATAATGCCCTCTTTGCTCTTGCCATATACCCAAGTGGTAAATACCTCACTGGCCAAGTCTATGCCGTTATAGAACCACATGCGCTTACCTTTCTCATATTCAAATGGTGGCTGCCTATCATCCACGGATATAATACTACCGGCCAAAGTGGGCTGGGTAAAACTGTGGAAGGGTGTAAATTTGGTCATGTACTTTTGGCGGTCTCCGTTTCTGCGGGCATGGGTACCTATTTGGCTTTCCCATTTGGTCAGGTAACTGCGGATGCTGCTCTCGCTTAAAGATTTAAAATCCTTTGGATTGTAGATTTCACCGGTGCTATCGTTCACCACTTGTAAATGGCCACCTATAAAGGCATTGTACTGTACGTATATTTCGGTGGGTGTTGGTTTTTGGGTCTGACCAGCGAACATATTGTTCAATAGTTCAATGGCATCCTCTGTAACCTTGAGGGCGTTGTTTTTGGAGACACCCTTAATATCTTTGATCAATGTGGTGTAACCGTCCCTTCTAAAATCCCTAAAGGCTTGCTTAAATCTCTTACTGGTAGGTATGTTGTGGCTGTACCCGTATTTGGTCATCATTACATCCTTGAAGCTTTCCGCATCCGATGCCAGGGACAATAGGACACCCCTGGTAGAACCACCTTTGGAAATCCTTTCGTGCTCCCGCTCGTTTTTCAACTGTACTAGGGCCTTCATAACGCTGGCATTGGTAATGTAACGCTGTTGTGCCTCCGGTAATAGGTAACTGCCGTCCTTGGTGGTATAGTTGGTGTAGAAGTCCACAGCTTCACGATCGCGCTTGTAGTAGCGTTCTAGGATGTGGGAGACCTGGCGAGGGTCGCCAAGTTCCTTTTGGATTTTTTTGTCCAGGCTATCAAAATCAATAAGCACCTTTCTGCCATTGCCGCCGACATTTAATTTATTGATTCCGTATGGCTTGTCCTTATACCTGGTGATTTCACTTTTAAGTGAATTCCAGCAATTCCAGAATTCTGGAATAAGTTCGTCCTTGCTGACGGCCACTAAATTGTTATCCAGGAGTACAGGCATATTAACTATTGGTCTTGGGAGTGAAAAATTCTATTGTATCTTTAATTCCGTCATATATCTTCAACGACAGTTTGCTATTGAGTTCTATTTGTCCTGAAACAATTTGATTGATATAAGTGTGGCTCACACCGTACTTTCGTGCTAAGGCCCTTATTTTGCCATTCAGTATTTCTTTTTCTGGATCGGTAAACTCTGCTTTCATTTTTTTTCAGTTACTTTACATACTGGAAACAAATTAAACAGATATATTCTACAATAACAAATATTTCTGACATTATTTTATGTTAAATAGTCAAATCGACATATTTATTCGACACTTGGATGTCAGCTATAATGAGTTTGAACGCTCCATTAATGCTGGGCGTGGCAGTATATCCGGGGCTATAAAAAATAGCCGAAACTTAGGGAGTAATATTGTAGAAAATATATTACAAACATATCCTGACCTAAATGCGGATTGGTTATTTAGGGGGTCGGGTAAAATGTTGAAAAAACCCGATGACAAGCTACATGAGCCTAACGAAAAATATCTTCTAAGGACAGATAATGTCACCGATATGCAGGCAATTCCGCTTTATAACTTGGAAGCTACTGCGGGTTTGGTCGAATTATTTCAACACGTCAACGAAAAAACACCTATTGATTATCTCAGTATTCCCAACCTACCCAAATGTGATGGAGCGGTATTTGTAACCGGCGATAGTATGTATCCATTATTGAAATCTGGGGACATTGTGATCTATAAACAGGTGTACAATATCGAAGAAGGCATTTTTTGGGGAGAAATGTATTTGATTTCCGTGGAACTAGATGGAGAGGAATATATATCTGTAAAGTACATCCAAAAAAGTGACCAGGGAGATGAGTATATTAAATTAGTATCCCAAAATGGCCATCACCAGTCTAAGGATATTCGTAAAGATAGGATAAGAGCTATTGCAATGATCAAGGCTAGTGTGCGTATCAATGCCATGCGTTAAGTGCTTAAATGTACCTCTAATCTCCCGAAAACATATCTTTTTTTACTGCCTATACTAGTAAAATGGCGCTTACAACCCTATTTTGTTAGCGTTAACGCTATTTCATATATGAAACTAAATGTAATTATCGGGGGGTCTACAGCGTAATTTTGCACAAAAAACGCCCTTTTTTTACATCTATGGGGGTCTGAACTGGTTAAAAAAAACAGTGATATGCACCTCCAACTGCACCTCCAACTGCATCCCCAACGTAAATTTGTAGTATTTTTACTTTTTTGTATAATTTTACAAAGTTGGCTTAAGCCTTGGTATTACTGGGGTCTTAAACTACAATGAATTACAATGTCAATTACATTTAAATTATAATTAAATTGCCTTTTGGAACATTCCGTTTTGCAGAAATAAGAGCATAAAAAACCCCGAGCCTTAATAAAGTCGGGGGTTAACAAAGATTTTAAAAAATATTAATTTTGGAACATTCCATTTTGCCCCTTATACAAGCAGATCCTGGCAGAAAATATACATATTGGTTCCCAGATACGGATAGTAGAAACAACAGCCGCCCGAATTGAATTTCACTCGGAAGGGGAGGCTTTTGTATTAGCGCCCATTATGGCCGGTAATATTACAGTTTCTGTTATGGAAAAAGACAAAGTCTATGAGGAAGATTTAGCAAGATTGTCAATTCTAGGAGAAAATGAAACTGCTAAGATTATTGGGATATCCAAAGAAATTAGGGGAGATAGCCGAAGAAGGTTGTTAGATTTGGGTTTTGTTAAAGGAGCGGAAGTCAGTATAGATCTTTTAAACCCATTGGGCGACCCCAAGGCCTTTCTAATAAAGGGAACAAGTATTGCCCTACGCCAAAATCAAGCCTCGAAAATTTTAATTAAGAAAGATTAGATTATGGAAGTTAAGCCCAAAAGTGCCTGTGAGACATGTGCTCAGTTCAATGCCGATGGACTAAAAAAATTAGGGGTCAACACCAGTGACTTTGACTTTGTTGTGGCTTTGGCCGGTAATCCAAACACAGGGAAGAGTACTGTTTTTAATGCCATGACAGGATTACGCCAGCATACGGGCAATTGGCCCGGTAAAACAGTAACTAGGGCCGAAGGTGCTTTTGAATACAATAATGAGAAATTTAAGTTGGTAGATTTACCGGGCACGTATTCCTTGCTTTCTACTTCTGAAGATGAAGAAGTAGCCAGGAATTTCATTCTTTTTGGTAAGCCCTCGGTAACAGTAATTGTAGTGGACGCAAGTAGACTGGAAAGAAATTTGAACCTCGTATTGCAAATTTTGGAAATTACTAATAACGCTGTCCTCTGTTTAAATTTAATGGACGAGGCGGAAAGAAATAATCTGGAAATTGATACCCGTACCCTATCAAGGGATTTGGGAATTCCTGTGGTACCCACCAGTGCTAGATATAATAAGGGAATTCCAGAGTTGATCCAAACTATAAGTGAATTGGCGAATGGTAAAATTGTGTGTAAGCCACACCGAATAAAGAATATACCTAAAAACATTGAGGAGGCATTGGAGAGGTTAAGTACAGAAATAAAGCAAGTGTATCCTAATATTGCAAATAGTAGGTGGATAGCCTTAAGGTTATTGGAGGGAGACAGCAATATTATTGAAACCCTTAAAACGGGTGAATTCGTATAAATAAGATTGATGGAGACTAAAAAAATAGATAATATTATTTCCCTTTCCAATGACCTTCGATGGCAAATTGGTGATGAATTTCACGACAGTCTGGCCGAAGGAATTTATGCCGATGCCGCGGAAATCGTTAAAGGCTCGGTTCACAGAAAAGATGAAAAAGGTACTTATAGGATAGATGCTAAAATAGATAAGATTATCACCAGTAAGATTTGGGGTTTTCCCCTAATGTTTTTGATATTGGCGTTGATCCTGTGGTTAACAATTGTTGGGGCAAATTATCCTTCAGCCATGCTAGCGGAATTGTTACTGGATGCGGTTCATCCTGCTCTAAAAGGATTTGCCGCCAGCATTGGTATGCCTTGGTGGTTGGATGGTTTTTTAATTGATGGTGTATATTTGGCCGTAGCCTGGGTTATTGCCGTTATGTTGCCGCCAATGGCTATATTTTTTCCATTATTTACCCTTTTGGAAGACTTTGGATATTTACCAAGGGTAGCTTTTAATCTGGATCATTTATTCAAATTATCAGGGGCCCATGGCAAACAGGCATTGACCATGAGTATGGGTTTTGGTTGTAATGCGGCAGGTGTGGTTGCCACTAGGATAATAGACAGCCCAAGGGAGCGGTTAATCGCCATAATTACCAATAATTTTTCACTTTGTAATGGCCGTTGGCCCACGCAGATACTAATTGCCACTATTTTTGTAGGCGCCCTGGTTCCGGCTTCATTTTCAGGGTTAATTTCCTTGGCGGCCGTTATAGGAATAGCCGTGTTGGGAATGATATTTATGTTTTTGGTTTCGTGGGGCCTATCCAAAACGGTCTTGAAAGGAGAGGTGTCTACCTTCAATTTGGAATTGCCTCCCTATCGTCCACCAAGATTTTGGAAAACCATATATACTTCCATTATTGATAGGACCTTGATCGTATTGTGGCGGGCAATTGTTTTTGCCGCACCTGCAGGAGCAGTTATTTGGCTAATTTCAAACATTTATTTGGGAGATGAGAGTGTGGCCGTATGGTTAATTGGTTCTTTGGACGGATTTGGTTTTCTTTTGGGTCT
>Ga0105054_10013193_pt1 | contig 9996 bp, 9 predicted proteins | sample BON02_FD_78091 | JGI IMG/M metagenome (GOLD analysis project Ga0105054, IMG submission 78091) | Freshwater microbial communities from Lake Bonney liftoff mats and glacier meltwater in Antarctica - BON-02 (megahit assembly) | ecosystem: Environmental > Aquatic > Freshwater > Ice > Glacier... | reverse complement strand
GTCATCATCGTCATCGTCATCGTCATCGTCATCGTCATCGTCATCGTCATCGTCATCGTCATCGTCATCGTCATCGTCCGGGCCATCAAGGAAATCACGGTCTTCGATTTCCAGTTCAACGCCGGGCGAGATATTATCATCGCTCGTCACCAAATAGGATTCCTCACTCAGCACAGCCCAGGTCGCTATGTCATATATGGCCTCAAACCGGGTCATGCCATTGATGGCTTCGACCTTCACCTGGTTCGGTCCTTCCTTGATTTCGATCCGGTCATAGCCTTGTGCCTGAAGCTGGCTGACAATTGAATCGGTCATCGGCGACGCGGCGGAGATCGAGGCCGTCGCTGCGAAGATGGCAGTCGAGGCAAGCAAAAGTTTACGCATATTATCGTCCTTCATCTGGCTTGAGGGTCAGGCCGGCGTCCGGAATTGACATCTTATGCTTCAATCCAGGCGCGATCCTGTATCGTGTTCCCGTCATGCCAGCGAGCATCACAGCCTGCCACCGACCTAAGTCGGGGAATTATCTGTCGCATTGACCGCCAATAGTCTGAGCCCGTCAACCGGAAGGCATTTACCAATCCGGCTACGCGAGCTTTTATCAATGAATCTGCCGGATGCGACAGAAGCATCTGACCGTGGAGGAGAAAGGCAGGCTGTTGCCCACACAGTCAGGCAAGGGTCTCAGATCTTCATGTCGAACCCAAGGTGTTTGGCCACGGTAAAGATGTCCTTGTCGCCGCGCCCGCACATGTTCATGATGATCAGGTGGTCCTTGGGCAAGTCCGGCGCGATCTTCATGACATGCGCCAGCGCATGCGACGGCTCCAGTGCCGGGATGATCCCTTCGAGCTGACAGCAGAGCTGAAACGCCTCCAGCGCCTCGGCATCGGTGATCGCCACATATTTGGCACGGCCCACCTCATGCAGCCATGAATGCTCTGGCCCGATCCCGGGATAGTCGAGGCCCGCCGAGATGGAGAAGCCTTCGAGGATCTGGCCGTCGTCATCCTGCAGCAGATAGGTGCGATTGCCATGCAGCACGCCGGGGCGGCCGCCGGCCAGGCTGGCGCAATGCTCCATCTTGTCATTGACACCCTTGCCCCCCGCCTCGACCCCGATGATGTTGACGGTCTTGTCGTCGAGAAAGGGAAAGAACAGGCCCATCGCATTCGATCCGCCGCCAATCGCCGCTATGATCGTATCGGGCAGGCGGCCCTCGGCCTCCAGCATCTGTTCCTTGGCTTCCTTGCCGATGATCGACTGGAAATCGCGCACCATTGCCGGATAGGGATGCGGACCGGCCACGGTGCCGATGCAATAGAACGTGTCGCGGACATTGGTCACCCAGTCGCGCATCGCGTCGTTCATCGCATCCTTGAGGGTGCCACGGCCGCTCGTGACCGGAGTCACCTCCGCGCCCAGCAGCCGCATGCGGAACACATTGGGGGCCTGCCGCTCCACATCATGCGCACCCATATAGACGATGCATTTCAGGCCGAACTTGGCGCAGACGGTGGCCGTGGCCACGCCATGCTGGCCTGCGCCGGTCTCGGCAATGATCCGCGTCTTGCCCATGCGGCGGGCAAGGATGATCTGGCCCAGCACATTGTTGATCTTGTGCGCACCGGTATGGTTGAGCTCGTCGCGCTTCATATAGATCTTGGCGCCACCCAGATGCTCAGTCATTCGCTCGGCGAAATAGAGCGGGCTGGGGCGGCCCACATAATGCTTCCACAGATAATCCATCTCGGCCCAGAATGTCGGGTCGGTCTTGGCCTTTTCATATTCGGCCTCAAGGCTCAGGATCAGCGGCATCAGCGTCTCGCTGACAAAGCGACCGCCAAAGGTGCCGAAGCGGCCATTCTCATCCGGTCCGGTCATGAAACTGTTGATCAGGTCGTCGGGCATCCGGGCCTCCATTGCTGCAGTGCTGACCTAGCGCGCGGCCCCAGCGGGGTAAAGGGGGCGCTGCAGCGGGGGATCACCTACGCGTGATTGATGAAACTTGAGGGGGGGGTTTGCGCGTGTCTTGCACAGCGGGCAGCACAGACCAGTGCACGCTCCGATAAATTGACAGGAGACGACCATGACCAAGACGACACAGTTCACCGCCGCCTTCCTCGTGACCCTCGGCCTCGGCGGCCCTGCTTTTGCCGCGCCCGCCATCGGGCTCACCGGCGACCGGACACTTACACTTTTCGACACCGACCGGGCCGTGCTCGACGGCATGCCCGACGTGCAGATCGAGGGCCGCCTGCCCGGCATCGACTGGCGCCCGGCCACCGGCCAGTTGACCGGCGTCACCGATGCGCAGCAGATCGTCGAAATCGACCCGGTCACTGGCGCGGTGACCATGATCTCAACCATGGACACGATGTTGCCGCTGATGGATGAAATGCCCGTCATCGTTGATTTCAACCCGATGGCGGACCGGCTGCGCTTCATGACCGGGGCCACCAATCACCGGGTCAACGTCGACACCGGCGAAGTCACCGTCGACGGCTCGCTCGCCTATGTCGCCGAAGATGCGAATGCCGGTGCCGATCCGATGATTGCGGCCGCTGCCTGTATCAACAGCTATGGCACGCCCGAAGGCACCGCGATGTACAATATTGACGCCGGTCCCAGCGCCTTTGTGCAACAGACCGCGCCGAATGACGGCACGCTGGCCACGATCGGCGATCTGGGCGTGATGCTCTCCGGGCCGGTCGGGCTCGACGTGGCAACCACGGCCGATGGCGAGAATACGGTCTGGATCGCGGCATTGGGCGGCATCCATACCATCGATCTGGCAAGCGGCGCCGTGACTGAAAGCCGGATGATCGAAGGGCTCGAAGCCGGCCTGCGCGATCTGACAGTGATGCCTGCCATGTGATCTGTCTGGTAAGGTGGGTTGAAACCCACCTTACTGCGGGCACTGAGCCCATCATGATCCTGCGCGACAAAGTAAGGTGGGTTTCAACCCACCTTACCCCCCGCCGCCGCAACGAAGTCCGCGATCAGCCCGGCATCCTTGACCCCCGGCGCGCCCTCCACACCCGATGACACATCCACCTGCCGCGCCCCGGTCAGCCGGATCGCCTCGGCCACATTCGCAGGGGTCAGCCCGCCCGCCAGCATCCATGGCACCGGCCAGCGGCGACCGGCGATCAGGCGCCAGTCGAACGGCAGGCCATTGCCCCCCGGCAGATCGGCCCCCTTCGGCGCCTTGGCATCCACCAGAATCTGATCCGCTACCGAAAAATACCGCTCAAGTGCTGTCAGGTCGGCAGCCTCTGCCACACCCACCGCCTTCATCACCGGCAATCCATAGCGCGCCTTGACCGCCGCCACCCGCTCCGGGCTCTCAGCCCCGTGCAGTTGCAGCATATCCACCGGCACCTGTGCGAGCAGCGCATCGAGCAGCGCATCATCGGCGTCGACCGTCAGCGCAACCTTGGCGATCCCGGCGGGTACAGCCAGCGCCAGCGCCGCCGCCTGCGGCAGGCTCAGATGGCGCGGTGACTTGGGAAAAAACACCAGCCCGACATAGGCCGCACCGGTCTGCACCGCCGCCGCCACATCCGCCGGTTCACGCAGCCCGCAGATCTTGACCCGCGCCATGTCTCAGCGACGCTGGCCGGATGATTCCAGCAGTTGCAGCACGTCATCCTTGCCATCGCCATTGGCGTCGCGCATCCGGTCGATCTCGCGCTTGAGATGCACCACCTCGCGGCCGGCGGCGCGGGCTTCGGCGCGGTAGTGATGCTCGCGCACCCATTCCCACAGGAACCCGATCATCAGCCCCGCGGCGACCCCCAGAAATATCACCACGAACAGCGGCAATTCCACATCCGGCGACACGCCGAACAGACCCGCAAGCCCCTCCGGCAAGGCGCGCAGCGTGACATAACCACGGTTGGCGATCCCGATGACGATCAGGCACACGGCAATTATGGCCCAAAAGGCGATGCGAAGTATTTTCATATCCTCAGCTTACTTGGGCAAGGGTCGGATATGCAACGGGCGACTTGCACCCCGCGCCGCCGCCTTCCGGTTTACCTGCCGTTCAGCCGGTCGCGCAGCAGCTTTCCGGTCTTGAAGAACGGCACATGCTTTTCGTCGACCTCGACCGACTCACCGGTGCGCGGGTTGCGCCCGGTGCGCTGGTCGCGCTTCTTGACCGAAAACGCACCAAAGCCGCGCAATTCGACCCGGTCACCATCGGCCATCGCCTTGGTGATCTCGTCAAAGATCGTATTCACGATCTTTTCAACGTCGCGCTGATAGAGGTGCGGGTTATCATCTGCGATCTTCTGGATCAGTTCAGACCGGATCATCGGCAGGGGCCCCCCAGGGTTCACTATGGCATTTTCCGCAGGTTCGCCCTGCTTGTCCTGAGTGACTATAGGGCCTTCCCCCGGTTCAAGAAAGTGCAGCCTTGGGCTTCAAACGGCTGAAAACAGACAATCTTTGTGGATTCTTTCGCGAATCGGGCACCCATGCGCCCGGTTGGCAACCCGGGCGCGTTTTGTCGCGCGTTACGGCTGACCCCGTGGTCAGGGCCGATTCGGACCTTGCACTGTCAGGTCCAGCGCCTCCGGCCGGGCCCCGGCCTGTGGCATCCGGGCCAGCGAGGCATCGATGCGGGCACGCCAGCGCGGGCCATTGCCGCGCGCCTCCTCCCAGGCTTCGATCGGCTCATCAGGCCGGTCCTCGGCCAGCAACTTACCAAGCGTAAAATAATCTGTGTGGTAACCGCCGATCGCCCAAAGCAAAACCCCGCCACCTTGCGGCAGCGGGGTTTGCAGTGTCACGATCCGCTTGGGATCAGCGGTCAGCCTTGAGTGCGGCACCCAGGATATCGCCCAGCGATGCACCCGAATCCGACGAACCATACTGTTCCACGGCTTCTTTCTCTTCGGCGATCTCGCGGGCCTTGATCGACAGACCCAGCTTGCGGGTCTTGGCGTCGATATTGGTCACGCGCACATCGACCTTGTCGCCGATCTGGAACCGCTCGGGGCGCTGCTCGGACCGGTCACGCGACAGGTCGGAACGACGGATGAACGACTTCATGCCTTCATAATCGACCTCGATTCCGCCTTCTTCGATCTTTGTCACAGCGACGGTGATGATCGACCCGCGCTTGACGCCACCCACGGCATCGGCAAACGGATCACCATCCAGCGCCTTGATCGAGAGCGAGATACGCTCCTTCTCGACATCGACCTCGGTGACCTTCGCACGGACAGAATCGCCCTTGCGGAAATCGCCGATGACATCCTCGCCCCGGCCTTCCCATGTCAGGTCGGACAGGTGAACCATGCCGTCGATATCGCCGGGCAGACCCACGAACAGGCCGAATTCGGTGATGTTCTTGACCTCGCCCTCGACCTCGGCCCCCTCCGGATGCGTCTCGGCAAAGACTTCCCACGGGTTGCGCATGGTCTGCTTGAGACCGAGCGACACGCGACGCTTGGCAGAATCGATTTCCAGAACCATCACCTCGACCTCTTGCGAGGTGGAGACGATCTTGCCCGGATGCACGTTCTTCTTGGTCCAGGACATCTCGCTGACATGGACCAGACCTTCGACACCCGGCTCCAATTCGACGAATGCGCCGTAATCGGTGATGTTGGTCACGCGGCCCATATGGGTGGATTCGAGCGGGAACTTTGCCTCGACCGCATCCCACGGATCGGACTGAAGCTGCTTCATGCCCAGCGAAATCCGATGGGTTTCCTTGTTGATCTTGATGACCTGCACCTTGACAGTCTCACCGATCGACAGGATTTCCGACGGATGGTTCACACGGCGCCAGGCCATGTCGGTGACGTGCAACAACCCGTCAACACCGCCCAGATCAACAAACGCACCATATTCGGTGATGTTCTTGACCACGCCATCAACCGTTTGCCCCTCGGTCAGATTACCGATGACCTCGGCACGCTGCTCGGCACGGCTTTCTTCCAGGATCGCACGACGCGAGACCACGATATTGCCCCGGCGACGGTCCATCTTCAAAATCTGGAACGGCTGCTTCAGACCCATCAGCGGGCCGGCATCGCGCACCGGACGCACATCGACCTGAGAGCCGGGCAGGAACGCCACAGCGCCGCCCAGATCGACGGTAAACCCGCCCTTGACCCGGCCAAAGATCGCGCCATCGACGCGCAATTCGTCGGCATAGGCTTTTTCCAGCCGGTCCCATGCTTCTTCACGGCGAGCCATTTCACGCGAAATGACCGCTTCGCCGCGCGCATTTTCAACCTGACGCAAGAATACTTCGACGGTATCGCCGACCTTGATGTCGGGATTCTCGCCGGGATTCGCAAATTCCTTGAGGTCGATGCGGCCTTCCATCTTGTAGCCGACATCGATGATGGCTTGTCCCGCTTCGATCGCGATGACCTTGCCCTTGACGACAGAGCCCTCGGCGGGCGTGTCCATTTCGAAGCTTTCGTTCAGGAGGGCTTCGAAATCCTCCATTGATACCTTAGCGCACATATATGTGTTGTTTCCTTTGGGTCTTGGTTTTCGGGCCTTGCGGTTGTCTCCGCCGGTCTTGGTCGTGTTGCGGTATGTCGATTGGCAAAAAAGAAAGAGGGCCGGTGTTGCCGACCCTGCTTGCTCTCATGCTCACGGAAGTTATCCCCGTTTCAACGGGCTTCCCTTAACGCGGACGGGGAATGAAGGCAAGACCGCTTGTCAAGGGGGTGGGCGCTGGCCAGCGCGCGGGGCGCACCTGCCGGGACATGCGTCAACCCGCGTGATGTGACAGGCCCGATGGGGCCTGCCATGGCAAGGACAGCTTCACCCCCCCACTTTCCCCGCCCCCCCGCCTCGTATATGGCTCCGCCATAGAACCAACCGCGCGAGCATCCGTTGAAACCCATCTCCCTCATCCGCGGCTTTCTGACCGTCGGGCTCTGGACGCTGCTGTCCCGGATCATGGGCTTTGTGCGCGACATCATGATTGCGGCCTATCTGGGGGCCGGGCCAATTGCCGAAGCCTTCCTCGTGGCCTTTTCGCTGCCCAACCTGTTCCGGCGCTTTTTTGCCGAAGGCGCCTTCAACATGGCCTTCATCCCGATGTTCGCCAAAAAACTCGAAGGCGGCGAAGAGCCCGAAAAATTCGCGCAAGACGCCTTCATGTTCATGGCCTTCATCCTGACGATCTTCACCGCGCTGGGGATCATCGCCATGCCATGGCTGGTCTGGCTCATGGCCAGCGGCTTTGCCGGTGACGAACGCTTTGATCTGGCAGTAGAATACGGGCGCTTCGCTTTTCCCTATATCCTGTTCATCTCGCTCTCCGCGCTCGTATCCGGCGTGCTCAACGCGACCGGGCGCTTCGTCGCGGCAGCAGCGGCCCCGGTCCTGCTCAACATGGTCTTCGTGCTGGCAATCCTGATCACCGCCGCCCTCGGTCGGCCCGCCTCCGAAGCTCTCGGCATGGGGCTGGATCAGGCGCTCGGCCTGCGCGTCGGCGACTCGCTGGCAATTTCGGTGCCGATCGGCGGTGCTGCACAACTGGCCCTCGTCTGGTGGGCCGCAGCCCGCGCCGGCTTCCCGCTGCGCTTCTCGCGGCCCCGCATGACACCCGAACTCAAGCGGCTCTTCATCATCGCCGCCCCCGCAGCGCTGGCCGGTGGGGTGGTGCAGATCAACCTGCTGGTCGGACGGCAAGTGGCGAGCTTTTTCGACGGCGCCATCGCCTGGCTCAGCTACGCCGACCGGCTCTATCAACTGCCGCTCGGCGTCGTGGGGATCGCCGTCGGGGTCGTGCTGCTGCCCGATCTGTCACGTCGGCTCCGCGCCGGTGACACCGCAGGCGGGCAGGACGCGCTCAGCCGGGCCAGCGAATTCAGCCTGGCACTCACCATCCCCGCCGCCGTGGCGCTGGTGGTCATCCCCTTGCCGCTCGTCTCGGTCCTGTTCGAACGCGGCGCCTTCAGCAGCGATGACGCCGCCTCCACCGCATTGGCATTGGCGGTCTACGGGCTCGGCCTGCCCGCCTTCATCCTGCAAAAGGTGCTGCAACCGCTGTTTTACGCGCGCGAGGATACGCGGCGGCCCTTCTACTATGCGCTGACCGCGCTGGTAGTGAACGCAGCACTGGCCATGGGGCTCGCACCCATCATCGGCTTCATCGCGGCGGCCCTTGGCACGACATTCGCGGCATGGACGATGGTGGCGCAGCTTTGGTTCGGCACCCGCAACATGGGTGAGGCGGCGCGCTTCGATGCGCGCTTCCGGCGCCGGATCTGGCGGATCATCGCGGCCTCGGTGCTGATGGGGGTAATCCTTTGGGTGACCGCAGTGCTGATGACCCCCCTGCTCGGCACGCCCACCGTGCGCTACGCCGCGCTGGCGATCCTTATCCTGATCGGCATCGGCAGCTATTTCGGGCTGGGGCACCTGCTCGGCGCTTTCCGGCTGTCCGAGTTCCGGCGGGCAACGCGGCGCTGATCGCTTCAGCGCTGCCGAACTCGGCGCAAAAACGCCGCCGCCCCGCCCGGCGCCACCAGAGGCGACAACAACAGCCCCGCGACAAAGCCCGCCACATCCGCGATCCAGCTCTTGTCGCCACCAAACAGCAGCCCGAACAGCAACTGAATCCCCATCAGAAACCCGATCAACATAAAGGCGCGATACTGGTTCTGGCCCATCTGGCCCAGACGCAGCCACATCAGATAGGTGAAGGCCCCGATCAGCCCATAAACCGCCGGATAAACCCCGATCAGCGGAAGATTTTCTGTCACCAACACACCAAAGACCACCGCACCGGCAATGCTCGACAACACAAACAGCGCCAGCACGGCAAGGGGATGGAACACATCACCCACGAACTTGCCCAGCGCCAGCAACAACGCGGCACCAAACAGGGCATGGCTGAAATTGGCATGAATGAACGGATAGGTGACAAAGCGTTTGATCACATCGAATGACCAGTCACCGCGCGACACCACCTGCTCCCAGACAGCCGGGGAAAACGCATAATCCTGCACCGCATTGATGCGCCAGCCCACACCCTGCGCGCCCCCGATCAGGCCCTGCGCGGCCAGACTGAACACCGCCTCGACCAGCACGATCACGGCAAACAGGGCGATCACGACCGGCGGCAGCGGGTTGACGGGCATTTCAGATGACATGACAGCTCCTCAGGGGCGGGTCTCGGGGCCATTCCTTGACGGGGCCCACCGCGATGGGTAAGCGAGGCGGCAGCCTTTTTCCAGTTGGACCAGTGCCATGCCGCCAGCAAACTTTGCCCCCCGTGTCTTTTCTGGCATCAAACCCTCCGGCGGGCTGACGCTAGGCAACTATCTGGGCGCGATCAAACGCTTTGTCGGCATGCAGGGGCCCGCGTTCGAGACGATCTATTGCGTGGTCGATCTGCACGCGATCACGGTCTGGCAGGACCCCACCGAACTGCGGCACGCCACCCGCGAAGTGGCGGCAGGCTATCTTGCCGCCGGGATCGACCCGGCCAAATCCATCCTGTTCAATCAATCGCAAGTCTCGGCCCATGCCGAATTAGGCTGGATTTTCAACTGCGTCGCACGGCTTGGCTGGATGAACCGGATGACCCAGTTCAAGGAAAAGGCAGGCAGCAACGCGGAAAAGCAGTCGCTGGGCCTCTACGCCTACCCCTCGCTGATGGCCGCCGATATCCTGCTCTACCACGCCACGCATGTGCCGGTGGGCGAGGATCAGAAACAGCATGTGGAACTGACGCGCGACATCGCGGCCAAGTTCAACCATGACTTCAAGGTCGATTTCTTTCCGATCACCGAACCTGTGATCGACGGGCCGGCCACGCGGGTGATGAACCTGCGCGACGGAACCAAAAAGATGTCAAAGTCGGGCGAGTCCGACATGGAACGCATCAACATGACCGACGATGCGGACACCATATCGAAAAAGTTCAAGAAAGCCCGGACCGACCCCGCCCCCCTGCCCATGACTTTGGCAGAATTGGACAAGCGGCCAGAGGCGCGCAATCTGGTC
>Ga0105054_10013180_pt1 | contig 10003 bp, 10 predicted proteins | sample BON02_FD_78091 | JGI IMG/M metagenome (GOLD analysis project Ga0105054, IMG submission 78091) | Freshwater microbial communities from Lake Bonney liftoff mats and glacier meltwater in Antarctica - BON-02 (megahit assembly) | ecosystem: Environmental > Aquatic > Freshwater > Ice > Glacier... | reverse complement strand
TTGACCTACTGCTAATGTTCACATGTACTAAGACAATTTTGACCAAGCACCGCTAGCTCAACTGGCAGAGCAGCTGACTCTTAATCAGCGGGTTGGGGGTTCAAGTCCCTCGCGGTGTACCAAGAAAGTCAGTAATTATACCTATTTTATAAGGTTTTACACGTTATCTATTTTACCTGAAATTACATCAAAATACACCGATTTACTATTGCTAGTCCCACGTGAGTCCCACGAATATTAAAGTGAATTTCGCGGGTGTGCGCTTGCGCCTTCACTGTTTTATACCTGCTGAATGCTTTCCTGAGAAGTCGGAGGGAGTACCCTGTCTACTGCTTCTAAAAAGTCTAAGTAGATAACCTCGGTTGAAACCGTGAATTACGCGACTATGTGCGAGGTGCTAGGTCGGGGTGAGGGTTTTGTGTATGTATAGATTTTTACTCGCCCCCCTTATACACGGTTTGGCAGGTGCACTCTTGCGGTTATACACAGGACAGACTAAGACTCATTCCCATGTTTATAGGTGAAATTGTGTCCAGTAGTTGCAAGACGTTAGCCTGCAACCGATACACCGATCCAGGACTTTAGGCATATGGCGCTAATGGGTACTACATAGTGTTATGACCTGCCCAATGCTTACTTAGACGGATACTTCACTCGACAGGTATAAAACAGGGGTTTGGGTTAGTCCCCAGCCCTTACCGTTGCTTGGTATTGGGTATGTGTAGGTCTGTAAGTGAGCAAAGTCGTAGCCTTGAATAACGGACTAAGTAAAGAGGCAACAGAATGAAAAAAGCAACAAAGTGACAAGACTCGTCGAAAAAAGAAGTCAAGATGGTGGAGTTAAAAAGCCTAGCCGATATGACAAGGGAGGAAGTAGACGAATACGCGAAGCAAATCTGGGGCAATCTTCAGGCGAAGAAAAAGTAACTGTATTTGTAAAGCGCAGGGGGAACAGGATTCAACTTCCCTCCGACTCTTAGATGAAAAATTAGCCAGCGATTAGCCTAAACAGATAGCCCTCAGATGGAACTGCTGTCGATTGAGTTAACTACATAACCTGCCCTACGGTTTGGTTACCCGTTGGGTGTGAATTTAAGGCTGGGAGAATGGCTACCAAGTTACAAAGACGGCCTACGCGTCAGAGGCACTGAACACGTAGGCTGTCTTCTCTATTATATATTTATTGTCCGACAGTTCTATATAAGCAATTCAGGGTGCAGTTCCCATTGCTCAGATTTTCCTTCCTTAGGTAGCCTGCGTACTTCGCCTGACACGCTTAACGCCTGCAACACGTCTCGCACAATGTTGGTCTTATCGAGTGAACTTGATACCCAGACTTGATTCTGTACCAGTCGCACTGCGTCACGTGTCGTAAACTGGCTTCTACCGTCCTCGCATAATCTCGCCAAGAGGTTTTCACTGCGACTACTAGAACCCTTTGCGAATAGTTGCTTTCGATGCTCCGTGTAATACGGCATCAATGCCAACGCGCTATTCAAGTCCTCTAGTTCTACCTCGGTAGTTCGTGGGTTTCGTAGAAGCGCAAATAGAGCAGCAATGCGTAAAACCATTCCAGGAAACTTAGAACCCCACCCGCTTACTGACCTTAGTTCGCTTAAAAGTCGAGGCTCCCAAGACGTTCTAAAGGCTGTAAAGCGGTCCAGCGCCTGTGGGCTCATTGTCATGATTACTACTTCGTCTCGTTGCATTAACTCTGTGGCATACCCTGCTATATCTCCTACGTAGGTGCACCAGTCAAGGTAAGCAATTTGATTTAGAGGCTTATCGTTCTCAGGTAGTCGGTATCCAAGCAAAGACCTTGGTTTAACCATCAAGAACCTGTCTAAGAATCCCTTTTGAGTCATAGCACTTGAACTAGTCATCTCACGGAATACGGCAGGTTGAACATTTAACGCAATTGCCATATGGGGCCGCTCTATGTAAACGTCGGGACGTCCCTGCCTAGTTACATGCACAGGTTCTGCACCGTATGCCTGATTGACTAAATCAAGGTTGGCTTGACTATCGCTGTAACGTCCATTTAAGTTAGCAATTAGGCCACCCTCAGGTTGAATAACTGAAACGGAGCCGTTCTGTTCTGACATAGTTCGCGCAAGCGCCTCAGGTGTTACGTCGCCCACTAACAGGCGAGGCAAGAACTGCTCAGAGCAATTTCTAAGGCGTTCCTGTGTTGCCTGATACTCGGCTTCCGTATCCGCGTCAGTAGACTTTCCGTTTGCTAACTTACGACGTAGCATCTCTAGTCGTTGTGATTCTAAAAGACGCTTTTCGTTGATGCTATCTATTGCAGATTTTTGCTCATTACGTAAATCCCGCTCAAAATTTATGAGCGGTTTAATGACCATTGCACTCACTTGGGACTTACGTTCACCAGGTTCAGCGAATGTAGCCAAATAGAGGGTGACTAGTTCAGTCCAGGTACCCGTATCAAGTATGAACCTGCCACGAGTAGCACCTGCAAGAACACCTAACGCCTGGGCATGTACTAAATCAACTGGCGCCTGAATGTTCTCGGCGATAGTTGTAATTAGTCGACTATAGATTTCAGGTAGTGCCGAGACGGGTAACACGGGTACCTTGCTATCAGTTTCAAGCGGTTTCCACTCAGCCAACGTTTCTGCAGAGTCAGGCAGTGACAATAGTGACAATTCGGAATAGTCCGAAGATTGAATGTGACTAAAGTCTTGAAGTTCCATTTTAGGCGGTTCTGGATACTCCCATTCCTCAAGTTGTGTCACTTAAACCACCCGCTTATCTGCAAGGCATAGTAAATGTGAGGGGCGAAAATTGGCGCTATGCCTTTTTGCCGAAAATCAATCACAACCCTGTAATTGCTTAACAGCACATTTCGCGCATTAGTTAGATTCTCAGGTTCACCGTCCATAGGTGTTGACTTGGCTGCAAATGCAAACAAGTTAAATTCTGAGGCGTCTACCTCACTGCGATTGGTGGAATGAAACCATAGACTTGACTTAGTAGAGTCGTTCACCTTTTTGGGTGGACGGCTCTCAGCATTTTCATACATTACAATTTCACCCCAAGTACAGGGCGAACGTTTTGAGATAAGTACTCGTCTAAATCGCTCTTACGTACACGAACGAGCCGACCAATCTTAATAACAGAGAATGCTCTCGTATCAAATAGATGTCGGGCATGACGTGTACTTATGTTTAGATATTCGGCGCATTCGCTAACCGTTAGTAACTCTGTTTTTCTTGCTTTGCTTACTTCCATTTCGTGTCCTTCAAAAAGGGCAACGACTAATGAGTGTGAGCGGTATAGACGGGTGAAAGCCTACGGATGAAGGACTATTTATACCTCACGTCCCCACGTCGTTACCAAAAAAAGTTTTGGTACTTCCGTGGAGAGTGCAGGGGGTCCCGTAAGCATTACGGAACAACTTGAATAAACCTGGTGTACAAATGTAGACGGTGAAATTATTGGCTGAATTGCGTATCTAAGCCGTGAAAGTAACTTGCTAACTTCATGCACCTTTAACGCTTGGAGCCATCTAGGCAAGGCACGTAGTGATTGCATCCACCTACTACGAATTGACTTTAAAGCGATTCGCCGCCGTTGCCGACGCTTTCGAACATAAGCAAGACCAGCACGCGAAATTTCGCGTCCAACCTTTTGCAAGGCTTCAACCGTTGGTTTGAGACTTTCTTGAATATTTGCAAAATTCGAAAATTGTTTGTAAGTTCCCTCAAGACCCTTGGCAAAATGTGGGGCACTACTTGTCGCGATTTGCTCAGCAACTTGCTGAACGCCACTTGCCCGCTTGGGCTGTAGCCATTTATCGACAACTTCTTGCCGTGTGCCTCTTTCCATAGTTGTAATTTACTACGAGCCACGGACAAAGGCATCAAGTTACGCGCCAGGCAGAGAATTGTCACTATTGTCACTGTCACTGCCTTGGTATAGCAAAACAGAGAGGATTTGAACCAAGAATATTTAGACAAAAAGGCTCAAAAAAATCTAAACTAAAGTTGAGTGCTACTAGTCGCCTACTGCCTCCAGGAATTCCACCTTTAACGCAGTTACTGTGAGAACTCAAAGCGACGACTTAACTGCTACTTATCAGCGAGGTCAAGCAACTACTTGAGGCTTAAGCCAACGTGCTTAGTCTTAATAACCAGGGGTCAAAGAGGGTCTACAAAATGCAGACATGACTTTGGTGCGATTATATATTTTTGAGATGCTTCAAAATGTATGCTTGTTAAATGGATTCCCCATACAGAGGTTTTGCAATCGTTGACGCGCTTAATCCAAAAACTGTGAACATACTTCATGTATCCATAATCGTGGCCTCTCAGGAGCCTTTAAAGTATGAGATTTCCCTTTCTGGGATATGGGAATTAACTTCTAAGGATGTGGGTCAAATTGAATCCTTACTGTTTGGGCGAATTCCAGTCGGTACTAAAGATGGAATCGCCTTCATTAAGAGAAGTGTCGGCATAGATATCCAGTCAAATCCTTTGCTTAATTTTGTGACTTCATCTCAGGCTGAACAGGACAGGCTGCAAGTCATCTGGCAAAAACATAAAGATGACGAGCCAAAGAAAAGAAAGAACCTAGTCACACCTAAATGGCCACAGTGGCCAACAAATATTGAAGATGCTGTTCCAATGGAAATATTGACGGGACTAGGAAAACTCCCTTACTCCGCTGAAACTCCAAAGGAAATGAGAACCTTGATTGCTTTTGGCAGACTTGTTTATTTGATGCTTGAAAATTGGATGACTATTGAAGAAGAGAGAACGCGAAGACCGTTCTTAAAGTTAGATGAGAAATTCGCTCGACAGTGGCCACCAACTTTTCATACACACTTAACTAACTGAGTAGTAATTTTAAAAAGTCCGATTCTCCTACAATTTCAATCTCTTGCCCTGCGCTTGATAGGTCGATTGCCTTTTGCATTTTGGAACTTACTTCACTACCTGGCCTGAATTTCCAAACGTCTTGGTCTCCAGTAACCAAATAGTTTGTCTTCTTTGTAACAGAAGTTTCTGGTTCCGCTCCCAAGTCAAGGAGGCGCATAAACGCCTCCGTCCTATTCATGGAACTTAATGTTCCAGTAAATGCCACTCGAGAACCAAACAGTGGGTTACCTTCGTCAATCTCCCTATCTGGATTAGGCGTGTAATCAATTGTCTTCTTTGATAGTTTCGCTGCATTCTTGTGACCAGGCGTTCCACAGGGTTTGTAATTAAGGTCGGGAAGAATCCGACCAAACTGCAAACCAATTTCAGCAATAAACTCATCGACGTCTATGTCAAGGGTTGGATTTCCATAATGCTTTTGAATGGCTTTTTGAAAAATCATTGCTGAAGCCATTGCGTCTTCTTCTGGATTGTGGTGAATAAAATCAATGTCAAGCAAATCGCTTACGTAGTCTAGGCGTGTTGTTGGAATTTCTGGCCATACTTTTTTAGCAATTTTTGCAGAACAAAGATATCTAATCTCAGGTGGACTAATGGAATACCTACCAAATGAATGTCGCAACACACTCATGTCAAACCCAGCATTGTGAGCAAGAAGTGTTGCGCCAGCAGAAAGTTCCTCAATGCGCTGCCAGGTCTTGGAAAAGTTTGGTGCGCCAACTACATCCTCTGGAGTTATGCCGTGAATAAACATAGCCATCGAGTCCCAATCGTCTGGATTAATTTCAGGGTCGATTAGGTGGTACTCGCTAGTTGTGTTCCCATTGCCAAACAAATAAAGACCTACTGCGCACACTGCATCTCGGCCAGAAGCCGTTTCGAAGTCAATGGCCAGTAACTGCATTAAGTAACCTTAATTTCATGCTGATGAAAAGCATTCGCTTTATTCTTTGAAGTACACCAAGCGTTAAGGTCGGGTAACTTTCATGTGACCTTGAATTAAATCTTTTAGTGCCATAAGAACTTCTGCATCTGCTACCTTAAATCCTGTTTGCTTAGTCAATGCAAGGCGAATCTCTTTCACGACTGCTGGACTCATGAGAGCGTTAACTATTTTTGGCTCGCTAGTTGCTTCCACTCTCTTCCACACATCTAGGATTACTTTCTTTTTCATTGAGACGCAATGTAGGTAAAACAGCGAAGATTCAATTTCTTTTGGCGCACTATCGATTAAATCAATGTCAATTACTAAGTCTGTTTGAATAGGTAATCCCTCGGCTTTAATGTGATAGACCTGCCACTGTCGAGCATTTGTAAGAATCAGCCAATCAACACCTTCATTAACCGCATACGACTGTACTTGCTTTAAATGCTTATCACTAAGTTGTTGATTGACTCTTTTGGCTTCGATGAAAGCAATAAGGTTCCCGTCAATTCTCACACCGTAATCTGCCCAATCGCCTTTCACTTGATACTCAGCAGTCAGATTTGCGTATTTGTCGTATCCAAGAACACGCTCCATAAAGTCAGTAATGTATAACCTTGTATCCGCCTCAACGGCATCTCTTGAAATTAAGTCCGCAAGTGGCTTCTTTAGAGCCTTGAGTCCAGTCTTAATTTGTAAGCGAGCATCAACTTCCCACTTAGGCGTAGGCTTTTCCTTATTTTGTGTTGTGACGTTTGCAACTTGCTCAAAATCGGTATCGGACATGTTAATACGGTATCGGACACCTGAGACATTTGTTGCTTTTGTGTTTACAAGGTAGGAAAATTCATTAGATAGCCGTTTAATGGCTAGTGACCATTGATAATTGACTACGGAAACTAAACCTTCAGCAGCCCCCTTCAGTTGTATTATCGGGTAGTTGCTATTGAAACGAAACCAGATTCACATTTCATTTTTTGCTTAAAGTTCTTGTCCAGGAAGGCGGTTGAATAAATGACACTTCCGCTTGAAAATCTTATTCCTTGGTCTGAAAAATCCATTACTAAAGAACCCTTAAGCGCTGCAAGTTTGTGGTCACGGTCCTCGGCATTCTTGATTGACGCATTGATTGGACTTCCAATTGGATTGATTCTCTATCTGATGTTTGGTGCCAATGTTTCTGACGAAAGGGTAATCGGTTTAATCATTGCTGCGCCAATCTTTTTTATTAAAGCACTGCGCCAATCAGTTTCTGGGCAATCATTTGGTCAATCTGCATTGAAAATTAGTGTTGCCAGTTTGCAGCCTCGGAATAATTCTGAAGCGATTATGAGAAATCTGGTCGCCTTTGTCCTAATGGCAGTTCCATTTATGAATGCGCTTAACGCCATTTCAATTTATTTTTCAAAGAGCAACCAGGGCTTACATGACAAGGTAGCAAAAACCTGGGTTATAAATTTAAATACAGAGCCAGAATCCAGCCTTGAGGGTAGTTTGCAATCTTCTACTGTGGGTCGTAATTGGCCCAGGACTCCGTTGATTATTGGCGCTATATTAATCTCGCTTTTTGCTATAGATTCTGGAATGAAGACTTGGGAATTATCGCAACTCATTAATAAAATTGAAAGTTCAGAAAGAGAAATGGTCAAAGTGATTACTGCTAATGATGCAACTAGGTCGCAGTACTGGCGAAACGGCGCTTGGACCGATTGGGACCTTGTGGAAACTGAACACGCTAAAACCGCGCGAGAATATGCGCCAAAAGTATCCGCAACTGGGGCGGAAGTTGAGCACTTATTTATTTTACCTTGGCATCTAAAGAATTTAAACACTCAAAGTGACTATTTAAAACACAGTGACGCTTGGGTGCAATTCCTAAACTTTGCAACAATTACAGGGGACAAATTTCTATGGTCACAAGAGTTAGACCAAAACATAAGAAACACATTTACTGTATTTTGCGCCACTGCACCTAACGCTGTGCCAACCATTGATTTTGGTGGAAGTGCAAAAAGAATTACAAAAATTTGCGAGAGTTAATAAAGCCAGGGCATCCCACTGAGAAGTAGATTTTTTATCTTGTGATTCTGTCTTCCTGAACAGTGACAATAGTGACAATTCTTTCTCTAGAAATTAGTGTTTGTGAAAAACCTCGAGAAATAATTGGCACGGCAGACAAAGTCAGATAAGAGTTTCCTTAAGTCCTGACAAAAGATTCTGGGTGCTATTCGTAAGCGGTCGCACAGGTCTTTGAGTTTTTTCTAGGGGCTTGACACCTACAAAATAGTTATGTTGCTGATTTACTTCCATTTGAAGAACTTCTGTCTAGCAAGAATTTCCAAATTTGTCCTGACTGAATTTATCCACAAATTTGTCCTGACTGAATTTATCCACAAATTTGTCCTGACTGAATTTATTACATCCCCATTTATCACGACCCCATCGGTCGAAGCCCTCTCGGTCGAAGCCCTCTCGGTCGAAGCCCTCTCGGTCGAAGCCTGCCACGTCATACCCCTGCTCATCAAAGCGTGATGAAGGCGTGTCATTTACACTGTCTACAGGCTGGGGTGATGTTGTAATGCTTTTGTTAGTTGGAAATTCGTCATTAACTGTCCCACAGCCTGAAATGAATAGAACCGTGATGCACGCCACAACCGAAATCGGGATTTTACGCATACTAAATCATACGCTTGTAAGCCTTTGTCACCCATAACTCTTGCTTGCAGACTATTCTCTCATCTTGCATTCACATCTATCGAGAAATAATTTAGGTCCCTCAACTAGCCTTATGACTTGGGAACTGAACAACGTTAGACGCTTTCTCGCTTAATCTAATCGCCGTTTCCCTGCCGTGCTCTTGTGTTCTGTGCTGATAGATAAGCGACGCGTTAGGTGAAGCGTGTCCCATTCGGTGCATAAGTTCCCGAAGGCTTGCACCATTTTCGGCGGCTAAAGTTTGCCCCGTGTGACGTAAGTCGTATGTACGCACGTCTGGGCGCCCAATGGCTACAAGTGCTTCTTTAATCTTTCGTGAACCATCGTCTACTGCAGGATTACCTTTGCTAGTCGTGAATACTATTGAGTCATTTTCTGGCTCTGTGAATCTCTCTAAGTGTTCCAAAATTATCGGCACAATGTGAGGAGGCACAGATAGCGTTCTAATACCTGCCTCGGTTTTAGGAGTATCGAACGCAAAAGTCCCTGTCTTGGTACTGACTCGCTGACGAACGCTTAGGGTCGGATTTTCAGCATCTAGGCGCAAGTCGCTACGTCGTAGCGCACTGGCTTCACCTGGGCGAACGGCTAACCAGGCAAGCACGTGGACGAGTGCACAGTATCTTTCTGGGACAGTTCGGGCAAGTGTTTCTAGTTCGCTTACTGAAAGCGTTGGGCGCTCTGTACCTTTAAACTTTCCGCCGTTTTTAATCTTGCATGGTGTTGAGTTAATAACTTCGTCATTGACTGCCTGACCCATAATCGCGCTTAGAGTTCTGTACGCCCGTTTTAAGGCTGCTTCACCTGTCTTATTACTTAAATTGTTGTACCAAGCGCGCACAATGTCAGGGGTAATTTTGTCGAGGCGATGTTTGCCTAACGTAGGTAACAAGTGATTTCGTAAGTCGCTGTCATAATCCTTGCGCGTAGTTTCTTTTATGTCTGGGCGCTTGTTCCAGTTAGTTGCGTACTCAGAGAATGTGACGTGTCCCGCCTTGCTTGGCATTTTGAGAGTCTGCCTTAATGTGTCCGTCTGGACCGTTGCCAGATAGCCCCGAGCATCCGTTACTGTCGCGAAAGTGTGCGGAGCATTTATTCTCCTGCCCTCGACTTTGTAATACGCCCTCAAGCGTCCTGATGGTAGTTTTTCTACACTGCCGAAATTACGTCTAGCCATTTTGTGCCCCATATTCTTTGCTGTTAGGTTCCACTGTTTCACTGATGTCTGACAGTTTTAGTCCCACGTTCGTCCTACGACTGTCATATATTTCAGATGTGTACCCAATAAAAAGGTTTTAACTAAAGGCTTTTTGATACTAGTTCGCGTTTTCCTCGGCTGACTCTTAATCAGCGGGTTGGGGGTTCAAGTCCCTCGCGGTGTACCAAGGAACTTGTTCCTCAGAACAACGGTGATGGCCAATTGCAATCAAGTGAGATCGTTGACATTGCGCCCAACGGC
>Ga0105054_10013179_pt1 | contig 10003 bp, 9 predicted proteins | sample BON02_FD_78091 | JGI IMG/M metagenome (GOLD analysis project Ga0105054, IMG submission 78091) | Freshwater microbial communities from Lake Bonney liftoff mats and glacier meltwater in Antarctica - BON-02 (megahit assembly) | ecosystem: Environmental > Aquatic > Freshwater > Ice > Glacier... | reverse complement strand
ATATATATATACATATACTTATATTTGTATATATATATATATATATATATATACATACTTATACATATATATACATATTTGTATCAATATATATATATATATGTGTATATATTTGTATATATTTAACAATATATATATTTTTGTGTCTGTGTTTATATTTACAAATATTCAGGACACGAGATCACATGTGTGACCTGCCTGTATAGTTTGTTCAAAATAAACAACCAACATTTCTTTTATCCTCTCAGTATGTTCACGAGTGAATCTATTGTATTGACTGCAAAGAAAGGCAAGGTCCTTCAAAACTTTCCGCTTCAATCTTGTTCATGATCGATACTAGTCTTACGATTCTATTTTTGTTTCCAGCAACAGTGACAGCCACAGAGATGGAGGCAAAGGCATAGACAATGGCAGAGGCAGAAACAGAGGCAGTGGTAGAGGCCCAAATAGGAAGACACAGAGACATAGAGATAGAGAGACACAGAGACACAGAGACACGACGACGCAGAGATACAGAGACGCAGCGACGCAGAGACGCAGCGACAGAGAGACAGAGAGACATAGAGACAGAGAGACGCAAAGACAAAGAGACAGACAGAAAAGATCAGAGGTACAGAGGCACAGAGGCACAGAGGCACAGAGGCACAGAGGCACAGTGACACAGAGACACATAGAAATATAGACACAAAGACAGCCCTCTCCTCTACACTTCTTGTAGAAGTATGCATGATGTTGCTCTTTCCGCCTCTCTTCATTCTATACCACTGCTGTCATTTGTACCTGTATATGCATACATGTTTGCATGCGTACATTCAAACATAAATACAAGCAAATATACACAGGGAAACATTCGTGCATACATACATACATACATGCAAATGTATACACAAATACACACAAACGCACACCTGTGTCTTTATCTGTGTCTGCACCTGTTTCTGTGTCTGTATCTGTGCCTGCTGTGTCTGCGTCTACGTCTGTGTCTGTGTCTGTGTCTGCGTCGGTGTTTGTGTCTGCTTCTATGTCTGTTCCTGTGCCTGTGCCGAGGCCTGATTGATTGATATTGCTTTTATTACGTTATAATAAAGAGTTGAAAAGCTTTGCTGGATGCTCTATTTACTCAAATATTGCTAGATTTGAGGCCTTGGTGTGCCACGATTCTATTTTTTTGATGTGTTCGTGTGTATGTGCTAGGCCTTTGTCTCTGACCAAAAGCCTGCCTTCGCACTTTCAACCAGGCTCATGTGCAGTGAAGAAAACAATTCTCAGAGTCTTTGGCCACGATTTAATTGGATTTGATTCATTAATTAACACCGCGCGAAGCGCAGCTGCAAAAACACACGGCTTTTTTTTTTTGGTGCAGCGTCAGGCGCGAAATTTTGAAAATGTGACATTAGTAGCGCGTCGGAGAAAGCATCTCCAGGGTTTTTTGGCGACTTTGTTGGTCGCTCAACTCCCTCCAAAGAGAGGTATTTTTGTACACAACAATTCACTCGCTTCTTGTCAATGGTATCGTCACATCGTCGAATCACGCGCCCTGACTTGTGCTTTCAAACAAAGTAATCTGAGTGTTTGGTGTGGAGTTGACACCTCACACATACATACCTTGAAGGGAGACTCTATTTTATACAAATTGCTTGCTCCCCACTGTCACGGTCACGCCGAATGACTCAAATTGTGTCAACAGAAGAGCTTCTCTTAAACGCTTCTCTTGAATCGGTTTCACCACTAATAAATTGTTAGACAGAATGAGAAACGTCAAATCAAATGCACCCTAGAATGATTCAGAAGAAGATTTTTGTGAAAAACATACGCTGCAGGCCAGATTTATACAGGAAAAAATGTGCCGCAGGCCAGATTTTTAATGAAAAAAGACTTATCACAACAAAATGCGCCGCAGGCCGGATTTTTGGACTCAGTCCTGATGAGTACTCTGTCCTATTGATATAGTATGTACTCTGTTTTCCACGAATCACAGCTCAGAATCTGTTTCTGTTCATGAATTAATCTATTAATGAATTAATTAATTCATTAATTAACCAATTTTTAATTGATTAACAATGGGCTGGCCTATAGTACGTGTGTTTTCCCCACTATTCCTGTGCTTGGTTCTTGCCACTGCTCCTTGTGTGCGCTAATCGTACATGTGTGCGTGTGTGCGTGTGTCTATATATGCGTGTGTGTCCATGTGTAATATACCTGTTTAATAGAATCAGACAACAATGTAAAATGAAAATGACAAATGTAAACAAATATGAACAAACCTGCGAATACGTCACGTGCAATATTAAAGTAGAAATGTAAAAATACATTTTCATAGTGATATAAATACAAGCAGAACTGCAACATGTTTTTAGACAAGTGATAGAATAAAATACAAAAAGTGATAAAATAAAATACAAATAGGTGAAATACAAGAAATGTGCCCATCTTTCATACTCTCAGGGAGTCTTGGATTGTGGTTCCCAGTCTACTACACTGACTCCACTTTCGCTCGATGGCCCCAGCTTTGACACTCTGTGGGTATGTGCCAAGTTTCTTGTTACATCTCCGGGACTTACGCTGGCACATGCACATTGTGCCCTATGTTCTTACTCAATCCACGTTTGTTTGGCCTTGCAAGTCCTTCAAGTTGCACCTGCTAGAGGAAGGACAGAATTACCCGATCATGCGCTTCACATACTCAGGCTTGTGTAACATGATCAGCGAAATGTCCCTTTTTCTATCCTTCCTGTACATCAAGCTTTTTGATCTTGGTGGAGAAGTCGCTTTCTACAACGGATCTGCGGTCGCTCACTACAAAGTTAATCTGCTGAAATACCTGCGTTGGGACACCTGCTCTGAGCACACTGATGATGTTTGCTCATTTGCTTCTCCTTGTTTCGTCTCTAGGAACTACTCGTCACTGTTTGCTGAAGTCAGTTGACCATTTAAGTTTTAAAATATATACCTGTTAAACGTCATTGATAAAGGTGACACGATTGATTGATGTTGCTTTTATTACTTCGTAAGAAATAGTCTAGTAGCTTTGCTGAAAGCTCTATGTGCTCGAATCTTCTTCTTTAGATTTGTGAATATCAGATTCAGTCGTGTGCCCCATAATGAAAAGGATACTGGATTGAGGTTGTGACAATTTGCTTGACTTTTTTTGGCGTTGTCACCTCTATTTCCCGTGCCTTCTCCACTGGCACCAGGTCACGGTCTTCCTCACTGCAAATTCTTCAAAACCCTTGTCGTCGCCACAGCGTGCTCATATTTTTCTTTGTCAAGCGTGACAATATTGACCTTGCTTTTTGGGTTTTGTGCAACGTGCATGCTGTTACAACGGTATACAGGTGCCTCCAAATGGCGTGATCATGATGGGCAGTCGTAACTGTCGTTGCCACCCCTTCACAGTCTGCACTGTTGATGTGACTGTATGTTTCAAACGCCAGATTGTAATTGCTTTCACATCGGGCTTCTCGCGGTCCACTGCACACTCGACACCATGCTGATTGCATTTTGCCTATTTTGGTTAGCTGGCTGGCTGTTGGCGTATTTCCTGCTACAGCCTTGCCCAGACGTTTCCTTAGTGCGTGTACTCCCGGTTGTTCTCACGTAGCAATAGCAGTGGGGACAGCCTGCCATGGTGGCCTAGAAGCGCCGCTCAACGCGCGGCAGCACACCAACGCCACCCCAGCCCACACTCGCATCACATTTTCCACTGAGTGGGCACTAGACACAAATTGGTCATGTTTCCTATCAAAAACACGCACTCACAGACTGGTCTCGTGTACAATGTCCTGTTTTGTCCTCCCTTTGCTTTAAAAGTCGTACAGAAGGGTGAGGTTTCAATGTTCACACACATACAATCTCTATTTTAGCCAATTCTAGTTATTTCTCTCACATAGGTCTTGTCTTTTTCAAAGTGGAATCAGTTCCTTTGTATAGAGGGTGTTCCAGCGTCTCGTGCAGTCCCAAAGCTTTGGGCACAAATCTTATATCCTCCAGGACAAGGCTTGATGTTATTTGGGGTCCTTCCGCCGCATTGGCAATGTGGATCAGATCGAGTGGACGTGAGTCATTTTGTCCATTTTTTCGACAGTGGGTGTTGGTGTCTCAAGCCAGCCAACAAATTTCTGTCTCCCGAAAATCTCCGACACAACGTTCGGGCATTTTCTCGTACTGTGACATGAGGCCCGGGTCCGAGTCAGATCGAATGGACATAAGCAGAGTCTCGCAAATGCGAGTCCAGTCCAAACACAACCAACACAACAAAGGATTGACTTGCCACCGTTTGGAGTTTGTGTTTGCGGAAGGAGCGACTTCATGTTTCCGCCACGTTGGATTTTTGATTTTCGGAGACCATCAGCTTTCCTTGTTCTGGAATTTTTTTTGACAGGATCCGAGTCGACTTTCCATGTGTGTGGATTTGGTTTTGTTGGGAGAATCAACTCTCTACATTTTGGATCTTGTCTTTGAAAAAAGATTGAATATCCACGCTCTGGTGTTTTAGACATAACCGACTTTGCACTTTTTTGGATTTGAATTTTTAAAAGCATTAACTTTCTCGAATTTCAACCCTACAATTTTGGTTCTTTTTTGGTCCACAATTTTTCGAGTAAAGTCCTGGTTGCTTTCGGGATTCTCTCGCAACAGCCCAGGGAATCAGATCGAATGGGCAGAAGTCATATTTTCCAGATTCTCAAGAATTGGTGCCGGCTGGATCGACCAATGTGTATATATATTTATACATTTTGCACCACCATCCGAGTCAAGTCGCTATGGCATCTGTGATTCTTTCGCAACGAGGATCAGATCGATTGGGCACAAGACATATTCTTGAGATTCTCCAAAATTGTTGTCGGCAGTATTGGCAAACTCCTTTTTTCCTGTGTTTTTTGACACCATCATCCCAGGCTAGTCGTTATGGTATGTGGGATTCTTTCGCAATGAGGTTCACATCGAATGGGATCTGCTGCCAAAAAACTTTGGGGTTATATTTTGTTGCACCAGCATCCGAGTCAAGGCGTCATCGTATTTGTCATTCTCATGCAGTTGGGATCTGATCGAATGGGTGAATGGCATAATTTTGGGATTCTCACAAATAGGGAGATTAGCAACATTCCCCATCCTGCAGTATTTTGTTTGTTTGGCAGGATCGATTTGCCACGTCTCTGGATTTGAGTCTGTAGGGAGGATTTACGGTCCATTTTGGATTTTGTTTACTGAGAATATTGACTTCCCACAGCGGTGAGATTTTCGCACAGATGTGTCGGCGTCACCACCAGACACCCAATTGATTTTCCTTCGAAATCTCTCGAGGTTTGAGTTATTTACATGAGGCATTCTCTTGCATTGTGGTTCAGATCGAATGGGCATAACACATATTTTCCAGATGTTCAAACAGTTCAGTCAGCACCCAACAAAACAAGACCTTTTTATTTTTTTCCGAATCTGTCGAGTCTCGATTTGATCCTATGAGGTATCGACTCGCAGTGGGGATTAGATCTAATTGGCACAAGGCAATATTTACCTCACTTGCAAATTTGTGTTGACACCCAGCACAACACGACATTTTTGGGACTGGCTCTTAAACATTTTTACATGATTCATATGGTCGGGCGGGCTGCCAGCGCGGCGTCTTCATCGTCTTACTCTGTATAGACGTACATCCTGTTGCATTTGGAGTGTACTCCAATTTCAATCTCCAATCTTAATCGCACAGGTCTATGTTCAATGAAATGGGGCAACAGAGACCTCAAGAAGAAGATCAACAATCGAAATTTGAGGCTGGAGAAGTGACACTTCAAGTGTAATAGACTGTAGTATATATGTATATGTGTGTATATCCCACTCTCGCTTGATCTATTCCTCCCTTCCTCTCAACTCCCTGTCTGGCTTGCCTGTATGTCAATAGTAAAACCCAACAAACCACCTCCATCTTCCCCAAAGAAAAGAAACACACGACGTGCGGCGAAGAATAGTACTTAGAATCCACGCATACATATGGGAAGCGTGTAAAATACTCCCTGTCTGACTTGCCTGTATGTCAACAAGAAAACCCAACAAACCACCTCCACCTCCCCCAAAAAAGTGAACACACCACGCACGGCTAAGACACACTGTAGCTAGAAATTCTCACAAGTCTGTGCGCTACTCAATTGATTATGTAAAATGATTCCAGACTTGAGTTAACAAACCACCTCCACCTCTCCCACAGCAGTCAATACGCGACGTGCAGCGAAGAAATACACACGTACAAACAGGAGTCGTGCAGAATGGCGCAATTTTGTTCTGAATGCAAATGAACCCAGAAGGGGCGTGACCCCCAGAGACGACCCGTACGAATATTCACACGCCTGAGGAGATACGCACATTTCAGATTTGCACAAATGTTTTTATTATTATAATACATCAAGGGTGGAGGACCCCCATTTGAGAAAGGCAACCGTTTATCCCACTGCCTACGACTGCCGACGATTGCTGAAACGGCCCCAAAACACTTTTACGGTGCCCCCTCAACTTTGTATCATTCAGAGTCTGAGGCGTCATCTTGTTGGTGCATTGCCCGCATGCCCTCTCGGGACGAGCTGTGTGTTGTATTGTGTGTCCGTGTCCTTCCTGACAGGCCCGCAACGCCAACCCTCGTCTCGGCTGTTGTTGGTCGCAACTTTGCCTCCAGCGCTGCAATGCCATTTCTGTAATCACCGACCTGGCGCACCCAAACGCAGAGTCATAACACGATCTGACCAAAACAGCACATTTTAAGTTACAACAATGTAGGAGCGCGCGGCGTTGGAGTGCTTTAAAACTGCCGTGCGCCCATTCGATCGGACCATTGACCTGAAGATCAACAAATAGGGTAGTAGGGTAACTCTGCCAGAGTACACTACTCAATTTTTCCCTAATTACACTGCCCTATTTGGGAATTTTTTTTTGGGGATGCAAATTCACGAATTTTTGGACATCCCAAAAATTGAGTTTTGCCCATTCAATATGTTGCGAATGTAGAAACAAGATCCAAAAAAACAGAATAAATTGACTAGTGTGAAAACAAACAAAATTATGTGGTATGTAAATTAAACCCATTTTTTGACAATTTTCTTTTGGATCAACCATTCAAATCAAGTTGCAAGGTTAGACAATCGTGAAAATTAACAGGAAAATATGCAGACGAGACAAAAAAAAGGGGGGAAATTGTGATGGTTTGGTGAAATTTGACCCATTTTTTCAAGACACACAAAAGTCAACGTTCGACCATTCCAACCATCCTGAATGAATATACAAGCGCGAAAATGACAGCGAAATACACAATTTGTGGAAAGATACAGGTTAAATGTGGTGCTGAAATTTGACCGGTGTTTCGATGATACAAAGTCGAGTGTGATTTGGATTCTGAAAGGGAAGAGACAAATATATCAAAATAGATATATTATAAATATACATATATATACATATATACAGGGGAGGTTGGCAGGGAAGAGACAGGGGACACGAACAAAAAAAAACTCACGGATCGGCGGTATTCGGCTGTTGACATCTTGGATTTTTCAGTCGTTATAATTTGATTTGTTTTGACCGAGGTAGAGGACGACGTCCGGTCTAAATCCTCTGCTGGTCTAAACTGTGACTCTAGCGCTGAAATACCGATCCTGTAATCTCCCACCTGATAGATTCGTGTGATGGATTGGTCAAACTTTGACACAGTCCAAAAATCCCAAACACCTCCCTCACAACTGGAGTGACACGTCATTTTAACGGAAAGGTTAACATACCACGTTAAAGGTAGAGTAGTGTCACAGAGTTACACGTGTAACATGTTTGCACCAAACCCACTCAGCAATAATGGAACACAATAACAATTGTGATTTCGAATTGCAATTGAAAATAATCATCGACTCCAAAATTGTTCGAATGGTAGAGATGGTGCATCAGACGCGGAGGTATTTTTGTGAAGACTCGTGAAAGTGAAATACAGAGTACACTCACAGATCGCCGGTACTCGGCCACGGTTGGCTTTGTTCGTGGAGCCGCGCCAGATCGGTCAGAGGTCAAAGGGTCGGCAGACATCGGTTGTGCAGGATCGTGGTTGGGCTCATCCCTGCAAGCAGTTTGAATTTCCTCAAACGGCTTTCTTTTATAATGCATGCAGCCCTGGGAATTCCCAAAAATGTCCAGAAAATTTGAAAGCGCGCTCTCTGGCTGTTTTTCATGCAGGTGCTCGTGGATTCTCACTGGACTTGGCGTCGGTGTATTATTTTCAATCTGACGCATGGGACTTCGGGGTGAACTTGGACTGCTCCGGCTGTTTGCGTATGATGACAATCCACCGCGCACTTCGGCAACTTCTGCACTGCCTCGCAGGCCGCCAAAAAGGCCAGCGTTTGCATCGTCGTTGTGATGCACAGGGTTGGCGTACACACGATTTGCAGAGCTCGACGGCCGTTTTGTGATTAGGTTGCCAGCCTTAATGTGGCCGGCGAGCTGCTCCTGTAGATCCTTGAAATCGTCCTTGGCAGCACGCACCGATTCCTGCTCGGCCCAGAGAACCGTGTTGTCCGACTTTAGCGTCTTGATCTCTGCGTCCTTGGCCGCAACTTCCGCTATGAACATCGAGTTTTCGATCTCAAGCACATCGTTGCGCGTCTGCAGCGTCGCCACTGCAGCCTCTATTTCTCGCTCTATGTCTTGCCTTACCGGCTCCGGCTGCTTGTCGGTCTGCACCCCCGCATCCCTCAGCAGATCCTCGTCGAGAGTGGATGACGTGTCACGCGATGATGTCTGCACCGGAGTGGTGAGCTTGGAGCGCGTATGCGCTAGAAAGTCCTCGGCATCTTTGCGCAGCCGCCGTTCCGACTGAATCTGCTTTTCGAGCGCCCGCACACGATTTTCTGCAGCTGCAAGCACCGCTCGCAATTTGCTGTTCGGGTCTTCTCCAATGGGCGCCGCTGGAGCGATGCCCCAGCCACAGTCCAGCACTGCCTCGTCGCCGCTGAACGCGGCGCAATCCTCCTCCCCTATGTCTGCATCGGGCTCGGGCGTCGACGCCTGCGGGCTCGTGCTGATCCTACCGCCCGACCCCACTGAACGGTGTGAACTAGGCCGGCCGCGGCTCCCGTTACTTGCCGTCCGCGGAGCCGACGGAACCCGGGGCTGCTGTGCTGGAGGCGGCGTCGGCTGAGCATGACGCGAGAAAAATTTCATCCAGTTTTGGTCGATGAGGAGTGATATGCCTTATCTCCTGTGTGCACAAAGTCTTGTCCCCTCGCTCCCACCTGGTCCAAGATCTCACAACGGTGAGAAGGACAATCTTTTTGATATTAGAGCGGGAGTCAAGAGTCCACGAACTTTGAAAGGGTGACTGGCGCAGTGAAGCCTAGGTTGCCGAATCACATGTGGGGCGGCCTGGCAAATGGCCTGAGCGGCGCGCTGCAGTCGCTGGATCAGGTGATGCTATACTGTATATGACGCCATAGCTTCGATTTTCGGGCGTCGCAATGTGTCTGGAGCAGAGCATGCGATTGGGATGGATATTGTGCTCGCGAGCGCTGACTTGATTACCTCTCGCTCGGTGTGCCATTTGTGAACCTCACATCAGGCGGCTCGCGACGTGATCAGCACCGAACTTGAGGACGACGACGACGAGGAATATGGTAGGCGGCGACTCCTTGCATTGTTGTGTCTGTATGCCGTGTATGTGTACATGCATGTGTGTGTGCGAGAATATTTGCGCGTGTCTATGCATGTTGCTGTATGCGTGTCTGTGTGTGTCTGTCTCCCTCTCTCTGTCGGTGTGTGTGGCTGTGTCTTGCATTATTTGTGGCTGTATGTTGTGCATGGGGTTTGTGTCTGTATGCCGTGTCTGTGTATCGCGTGTGCGTGTTTGTGTGCCTGTTCATCTTCCTCTCTCTCTCTCTCTCTCTCTCTCTCTCTCGCTCTCTCTCTTTCTCTCTCTGGCACACACACACTCTCTCTCCCTCTCTCTCTCTCTCTCTCTCCCTCCCTCTCTCTCTCTCTCTCT
>Ga0105054_10013176_pt1 | contig 10005 bp, 10 predicted proteins | sample BON02_FD_78091 | JGI IMG/M metagenome (GOLD analysis project Ga0105054, IMG submission 78091) | Freshwater microbial communities from Lake Bonney liftoff mats and glacier meltwater in Antarctica - BON-02 (megahit assembly) | ecosystem: Environmental > Aquatic > Freshwater > Ice > Glacier... | reverse complement strand
ATTAAATATAATACGTAATATAGAATAATAAATTAACTAATTTGACTAAGATATTATAATCAGAACCAAGAATATATTTCAATAATAAAAATAGCTAATTTAGCTAATTTTTGCCCTTTTTTGAAAACTATTCTATATTATTACCCCCTAGGAGGGGTTTATGTAAAACGGGCAAAAATTAACTAAATTGACTAAGATATTATAATCAGAACCAAGAATATATTTCAATAATAAAAATAGCTAATTTAGTTAATTTTTGCCCTTTTTTGATAAACTATTCTATATTTCTATCCCCTAGGAGGGGTTTATGTAAAACGGGCAAAAATTAACTAAATTAACTAAGATATTATAAAATGATATATAGTTTCCATATTATAATCATTTTACAACACTGACTCCATTAAATCAATCTGCCCGTTATCAACAATCATACGGTCAAGCCCTCCAATGCCTACATCTATTTCCTTTCTCATTTTAGCGTCGCTTGATTGGAAGAAATGCTTTAATATATATTCATTCCCCTTAAAATCAATACTCACATTAAGGTCATCAAAGAAGAATAAGAAATTTTCAGCATCTGTATATACATCATTAGCACGGCCAGTATAAGCAAACACGTAATGAAGCAAAGCACAAACAAAGAAACCACATACTTCACCCATTAAACTCTGTACATTTTTTGTATTATATGGTAGTTTCTGACCAGTTTTAGTCTTTACAAATTCTATAATGCTTTCAGGAGGAGGGCAACCATAGCTATCGAAATAAAAAGGCTTAATTTTACCATCCTTATATTTCATCACCATTAAACAAGTCCAATGTGAGCCCGAATTTAACATACCAGTTTTCTCATCAAATTCATCATCTAAATTAATTATATAGGCTTTATTATAACATATTTTATTAGGCATCTCATCCTTGAATAAAATATCAAATAATGGAACATTCATTTTTTTCAAAAGGGTTTTCATTTGGGTATCGGTCAATGACATTATATATATATTATTATAACAGATAATATTTATATAATTTTTAATATGTCGTTTCATTATTATCTCATTTGGAATTGTACTGGCATAGTATGCTGAAATTGAAAATTGGCATTCATTGCTTGAGATTGTAATGCTGGATGACCAAGTCCAAGTAAATTACCAGAAATACCGACTAATCCAGCAGTCTGTCTATTTGGAACCAATCTCGACATATTACTAGTACTTCCTAATCTACCCATACCACACATACCCATACCATTCATATTCATATCCATACCTCTACCAGCAAATAAACCCATACCTCTTTTTCCTCCTCCAGCATATAAACCCATACCATCCATATGCATACCTCTACCAATTTTATCAACAGATTTATTTAATTGTTTTCCAGCTAGACCCCCCAATTTAGACCCAACAATGCCAGCAACTGGTATCAATTCAGGTTGTCCCAGTAAAGTTGCACCAGCGACTAGCCCACTACTGGCTAAATTTGGCAACTGCTTTGCTACCTCTTTACCTCCAGCTTTTACTGCACTAATAGCCAATCGTTTTGCAACTGGTACAATCACTTTACCAACCTTTCTGGCAACAGGAGCGACCTTCTTAGCCACTCTACCAATTGTTTTAAATATACCCATACCATTCATCTCATCAATACCGTCACGATTGGCTTGAATTTCTTCAGGGGATAATTGTATTTGAAGACCCTTATTTTTATTAAATGACCTTGTTGCCATGTTAAACGTATTTGGGCTCACAAATAACACAGTACCACCATTCATTCCAGGTTTAACTCTTACAGGGTGACCATTTCTCAATCTACTTGTTTGCTTTGGGCTTATATCGACTTCAATTTGTTTCATCATCATATTATATATATATAACATAGAAATTAAATATAATGGGTTTTTATTAATTTTTATATAATGGTTTTAAAATATTATCTATATATATATAATAATAACAATGACAAAATTTGAAAAGGGTTCGCAAGAAATGAAAGAATATATGGCTTCATTGAGAGCTAAACGTAAAACACCAGATAAACAGATGAGAATTAGACCAACACCAGTCAATAGAATTAAAATAGATTTAGAAGCAAGAAAAGAGAAAGAAGGGGCTGGTATTATAGATGATATTAAAAACACAGCAAAAAAAACCAAAAATATATTTAACAAGGCACAAGAAAGCATTAAAACAGCTATAAAAGGCAGAGATGATTATCCTCCAAAAGTTAGACAGATATTGAAATTACATGGAAATAAAAACATAAAATCAGCATATATTAATAGAAAACCAGTCGATAAAAAATTAACGGGTTTGTTAAATGTTCTATCATTGGGCCAGTTTAAAAAAAACATTGCAAAAGAACCATACGATGACCTGTTTCACCTCTCCATAGTATTGAAAACGGACGATAATATGGAAATTATGATAGAAAAGAACGAAGTCATAGGTATGTCAATGAAACCGAGAAAAGGAGGGGAAAATCTACCAATTACACCATTTGAAAGTGGTAAAAAATTAAATGAAATTATGGAAAATACAAAGACAGCTATGGGTGATAAATTTTATAAATATAGTGCTCAAAACAATAATTGTCAAGATTTTATAATGGCATTAATGAAAAGTAATAAAATGGGAGATTCTAATGATTTCATTTTTGTAAAGCAAGATGCTAATCAAATGTTTAAAGGGCTAGGTACATTATCCAAAGTAGCGGATTATATAACTGATTTAGGCGGAAAAGCAGATGTCATATTTAAAGGAAAAGGCGCTAGTGCTAGTGTGCCAATTATGCCAATTAATGATAATTTTGTTGATGGGGATTTAACTGAATCTGACGACGAAAGGCAGATATTGAGACGGGATTTAGAACCACTTATAGAGGCAGAAATAGTTAAAAATATTGATGAAATTATTGGTAGTATTAATAATCGAATTAGATTTATAAATAAAGTAGATGCAGAATTAAATGCACAGAATAATCCTAAGACAATGTTACAAATATTAGTGAAGGAACAAGTACAAAAACCATATATAGACTGGGAAACATATATGATTGACGATACAAACAGGTCATCTAAAGGGTTTTTAATAATGGGTGGTGAAAAATATAATGCTATGGTTAGAATGGCATTGAAAGAAAAGAAAATCAATAGAATGCTGGGAAGCGGGGCTGGTGCTAGTGTGCCAAATATAAATGAAATGTTTGGAGATATAGGCGGTCAAATAATTAATACGGTAGATGCTAGAATAGCACAGTTACAAGAACAAAATAGAATGATAAGACAAATGCAACGAGCTATTAATAGAGAACTCCAAGAGTTAGCATTTGAAAGAGCAGAAGCAGTCAGAGAAGGTAGATTATTTAATGATGAAGACGTTGGACGAGATATTAGAGGAAGGGGTAGTGGAGTATCTATTTTTCATACTGATACAGGAGATGCCCAAGAAGATTTTGATAATTTTGTTGATAATTTTGTTGATAAGACGGAAATAGAAAAATTGAGGGATTTACGATTTGATTCAAAAACAAGAGAAAAAAATAAAAGTGTTGCAAGTCAAAAACAATTATTAATACAACAACAACAACAATTCAGAGAAGAAGCCCAAAAACAAGCTATGTTATTAACACAACAACAACAACAACAACAACAACAACAACAACAACAACAACAACAACAACAACAACAACAACAGGGGAGAAGAAGAAGGGAGACCCTCTATAAAATGCCAAATATAAATGAAAATATGAGCGGACGAGGAGCAGGTGCTAGCGTCTTAAATGAAATGGTTGGAGATGTAAGCGGTCAAATAATTAATACGATAGATGCAAATATAAATGAAATGGTTGAAGATGTAGGCGGTCAACTAATTAATACGGTAGATGCAAGAATAGTGCAGTTAAGAGAACAAAATAGAATGATAAGACAAATGCAAACAGATTTTAATAGAGTAATTCAAGAGTTATATGCATACTATAGCATAAACAGCCCATTAGAGGATTAAAACGAATAAAATTAATTACCCAATTTAATTATATATAAGTATATGTATATATATATATAATAAAATGAGTTTAGAAATTAAAGAATATATTAAAGGGAAACGTCCTAATTTATCACCATCATCAATCATAACATATGCAAGTATTTTAAAATCATTATATAAAAAAACATTTGATGATGATGACTTTGACATAAACAAATTTAATAAGCCTTATAAAGTGTTAGAAGTATTAAATGATTTACCATTTAATAAAAGGAAGACTATATTAAGTGCTTTGGTAGTTATAACTGATAATAAAGAATATAGGGAATTAATGGGGGCGGATATAAAAGAATATAATGAACATATTGCTACACAAGATAAGAGTGAATCTCAAAATGACAACTGGGTAACTACAGAAGAGGTAAATAGCATATATAATGAATTAAAAAGGAATGCAGACCTAATATATAAAAAAAGTAATAAAACAACAGCAGATTTACAGCAAATACAGAATTATATTATAATTTCGTTACTGGGTGGTATGTATATATCCCCTAGAAGAAGTAAAGATTATGTGGATTTTAAAATCAAAAAAATTGATAAACAAAGGGATAATTACATGGAAAAAAAGAAATTAGTATTTAATTCATATAAAACAGCGAAAACATATGGTATGCAGGATATTGATTTACCTTTATCATTGCAAAAAATATTAAATAAGTGGATAGCCATCAATCCATCAGATTTTTTATTATTTGATATTAATAACAATCAATTAAGTGCTGTAAAATTGAATCAACGTATAAATCGTATATTTGATGCTAAAGTTTCTGTGAATTTATTACGTCATAGTTACTTAACTGATAAATTTGGTTATACAATAGAACAAAAAACAAAAATAGATAATACAATGGAGAATATGGGTTCTTCTGCTAACATGTTGAAAACTTATGTTAAAAAATAATAGATTTAAAGGCTAAGATACTATAATATAATATGACCAAGGTAAAAGTAGATTATAATACAAATCAGACAGTACTTTATAAAATAGTATGTAGAGACCCTAAATGCGACTATGTATATATTGGTTCAACAACTAATGTAACTAAACGAAAATGTTATCACAAAAATAATTGTAACAATTTATATAGTAACCAATATAATAAAACATTATATCAAAAAATTAGAGACAATGGCGGATGGAATAACTTTATACTTTTAGTATTCGAAATTTATCCATGTGAATCAAAACAGCATTTGGCTATACGTGAGCTTTACCATACAGAACTTCAAAACGAAAAACGATATTAGAAAAGTAATATAGAAATATATTATCTACATATATATATATGAATAAAATGGTATGTGCAACACAAGAAGAATATGATTATTTAAAAAATAAGATAATGATGATAAAAATAGTAGTTTTAAATAATCTAGGGTTACACCCCCTTACAAATCCTTCAGCATTTCGTGGTAGAAAAAGAGAGAATTTTATGAAAGAAATTGAAAAACACATGTCTCTTGATATTGATGATATAACAAACCAATTTAATGATGTTGTAAATGACATTCTATTAAATGGTGGTACTGATGTTAGTCAATATCCGATATATAATACTGGGAAGGAACAGGAACAGGATAAGGATAAGGAACAGGAACAGGATAAGGAACAGGAAATATCAAATATTACAGAAACTATTTCAAATGTTGAATTAATATTAGCCGAAGAATAAATATTATTAGTTTAAAAATAATTATAATATAATAATTTACTACAATTATTATATTATTATAGTATATAATACAATGGAAAACAAAAAAACAAGAAATGAACGTAGAAAAGAATACTTTGATGTCTTGAAATTACAAGAAAGTAATAATGACTTCAATTTTCAAGCAAATGCATTATATGCTCAATCAGGTATCCCCCAACAACCTACAGATAATAGAACTAGTGATGAGAAAATGAGGGACATCGAGGGAATAAAACAGGCAGTCAGAAAGTCTTTAAGTATGGAAATAATGGACTCTACACAAGCTAATAAAGTCGTACAAAATATTTCCAGTGACGATTTGAAATATTTAAGTAATAGGATTAATGATATTATAAAATATACAAAAAGAAAATGGTCTAGTGGGGTTAATGCAACAATATTTATGGGGATATTAAAACAATACGCTAGTGAAGCGGTTAAAATGCAAAGTACAAGTGACTTACTTGATATAGCTAGTACTGGTCTTAAAAGGGTTGGTAGTGTAAGGGCAGAAGACGGTAGAGTAGCTGATAGCCGTTCTTATGATGATGTAGTGGCTGATATTCAAGGATTGAAACAGATGGTAAGAAATAAATTGGGAAGTATTATGGACTCGACACAGGCTAATGACGTTGTTGAATCATTGGAGGACAATAATAGACTAATTTATTTAAGTAATAGAATTGATGATATTATTAGGACGTCTAAATGGACAGGGCGTATGAATGCTAGTATTTTTTTAACAATATTTGATAATTATATATTGAGGGAGAACAATGAAATAATTAATTTTAAACAGGGTAATGATGATGATAGTAAATTAAATTTTGGATTTGAAGATGATGAAGATGATATAAATATGGCAGAAGAGGATTTCCAACCAGCTGAAATAATTGATAGAGACGGTACTTTACCTCTTGGATATAAACAAAAGACTGAAGTAGAAAATTTATCTAACAATGAAATTAATGAGTATATTGACAGTTTTAAAAAAGGTGAATTTAAAAATAATGATATTAGAGAATTAATGAAAAGAATGGATATTAATAAAACATCGAGAGTTAATGATAAAAAGGCTTTTTTTATAAGATATGATAATTTTATTTTTAATTCTTTACAAGAACAAGGTAATGATGGTGATATTAGAGGTAGAGGTGTAAAAGCATTTAAAATGAAAGGTAGAGGTGTAGGGAGACCAGTTACACGAAATTATGAAGGTAGTACTAGACCAGTTAGAAGTGATGTACTAACGGCTGATGATATTGATGGTGTTAATGTGATTATCCCCAGATTTAGTACTTTTGGGCATCATTTAATTAATAAAAGACAATTGGATAAAAATATAATTTCAATAAAGACTATTAAAGGTGGTAGTATTAATGGATTGAAATCACAAAAATGTAGTGCTAAAATGGCCCATATATTACGGGATATTGTTGGCGGTTCTATTCCTACTGAATCAGCTATTAATAAATTAGATGATGCAGAAAAAGAATATTTATATAAGGTTGCAAGTACTAGCGGTTTTATAAATAAACTTCAAATACAGGCTCCGAATAAATCAAAAGAGGATAAAGAAATTGATACTTTTCAGCTCATGAAGGGGCAAATTTTATGTGGGAATGATAATAAAGAGTATATAAAGAAATTCAAAATGATGATTATGAAATTAGAGAAGAATGGATTATTACCAACAAAGGACGCAAAGGAAGTATTATACGAGATGTTACTATTGGGTTATTAAATTAATTTAAAAATAAAAATGTTATATTAATATATATATATATAAATGCGAACAATTGTACTAAATTCATCAAATCTGATTCAAGACGGTCAGAATAACAAATTAGTTTATAACTTCCCTTCTTCAGTGCTTTTTAAGGACACATATGTTGCTATTTCATCTGTGAGTATGTACTATAGTTGGTTTAATATTAAAGCGTCTTTTGGTAATAATGAAATTAGTTATAGTTGGACAAATACAACTAATACAGTAACATATAATTTAACTATTCCAGACGGCCTATATGAGGTTTCTAGTTTAAATCAGTTTCTGCAATTTGAGGCGATAAAAAATAGTCATTATGTTATTGATAGTAATGGTAATAATGTCTATTATTTCGAATTAGTTGTAAATCCTGCTCGATACGCTATTCAAGTTAATACTTTTATGGTTGATGATGACGAGATTAATAATGCATCAATTACTAATAGAAAATATACCCGTCCGCCTGGCTGGAATGATAATACTACTAGTACAACTAAATTTAACCCTGTTATAACCATCCCAACGCAATTAGGTGCTTTATTGGGGTATAAAAACGGCGTGAAAACATTTGATAATACTGCTAATCCCGCAGATATTTCATTTATTACTGGTACATTTGACGCCGATGGAAGCACTCAATTTAAACCTATAACAAATATTAGTAAAATACAGTCTTTAGGCACTTTATCAGTGGTTTCTAATTCAGCCCCAAATCTCCAGCCAAATAGTTCAGTCCTAATAACGTGTTCATCTGTTGATAATCCGTATGCAAATCCATCAAGTGTTATTTATACAATTAGTCCTAATGTAGGTGCGGGTGAGATTATTATAGAACAGCCCCCAGCTCTATTATGGCAGAAGCTAATAGGAGGTACGTACAATCAAATTCGTATTGGTTTTTTGGGGAATGACTTGAACCCACTGCGAATATTGGACCCAGCTATGACTGTCGTGCTTGCATTCGCTGAGGAAAAAGAAGCTATAGGGTAGAAAGTAATATAAAAATATAATATAATAATATATATAAATATGATTGATGATAGTTATTTTAACAGATTGTATAGTGAATTAATGAGTGAGCAAATAATATTAATGAATGACATTAAAAATGGGTCTATAGATGAGAGGGATAAGGTTAAAAACAAACAAAGGCAAATATCAACTATAACTGCTATATTGAATAATGTTAGTAAATTACGAGATTTGAGGGTTATTAAAAACGATTAAAAATAATATATTGTATTTATATATAATGAAAATTTATTTAAAAACTGGTAATGTTATGAATACGACAAAAAGTATGTGTAATAATCAAAATAAACCTTTAAAACAAAATAATAGTATTATAGAGCCAAAAAAACAATTATCTAGTAATAATAATATTGTTGGGCTTGGACTAGCTAATAATGATAAACTAATGGCTTTAAACATTAAAAAGAAAAAACATAAAAATATTGCATTTGAATTATAAATAATATATAATAATTTAAATTAAATGGCTAAAATTATTTTCTATATAGATTATATATATATAATAATGTCATCCGACCAACTAGTTTTCGATTTAAGTCAAGAGGTAAATGCCTCGCCCAATATATTTGTTAAAAAGGACTGGTTAAACATCATTGATAACCAAAGTGGCCAATACAGTTCTAATCAATCTGTAATTGATACATCACAACTTTCGAATAGTAATAAATTTATGAACTACAGAGAGGCATACCTTTCTATACCGCTTTTAATGACCTTAGTATCTTCTAAACCTCAAGCTGATATTTTATCCGCCGATTTAGCACCAAATACAGCAGGGACTAGTGCCGATTTTTCAATGGGATTAAAGAACTGGTATGGTTCTATGATTCATCAATTTACGGTAGACCTTAACGGGACTACAATTGCACAACAAACTCCATTTATTAACATGTGGAACTCATTTAAGCTTATGACAACATTTAGCTGGGATGATGTTAATACAATTGGAAGTTCTATTGGTTTTTATCCAGACGATGCTAGCACTTGGAAATATTCTGAAGTAGCTACTTTAGACGGTCAAGGTGTATGTAATAATAGTAATCAAAATGCATTTACTCCAGTTACAGGTCTCTTTAATATTGGAAATGGAGGCAGAGGTAATAATGGATTTCTGAAAAGACAACAATATATTAATTATAATCAGGATGGTGTTATAGGTTTAGATGGGTCGCAATTAAGCGCTTTACTAACAAATGATAAATGTAAGACCTTGTGGAAGAACCATATTATTACAAAAACGAATGCATCAACTAACACCACCCAAGGGGTCTTTCAAATTTCTATAAATGCCACCGTGTATCTGAAACATGTACATTCATTTTTTCAACAAATGCCTCTTTTAAAGGGGGTATTCTTAAAAATGACATTGACGCTTAATAATACGTCTGTTACCGTTAATGTAGCCACTACTACTGGTGCTATGTCTATTGTAACATCAAGTAATTCTGTAGGTGGTATCTGT
>Ga0105054_10013174_pt1 | contig 10007 bp, 9 predicted proteins | sample BON02_FD_78091 | JGI IMG/M metagenome (GOLD analysis project Ga0105054, IMG submission 78091) | Freshwater microbial communities from Lake Bonney liftoff mats and glacier meltwater in Antarctica - BON-02 (megahit assembly) | ecosystem: Environmental > Aquatic > Freshwater > Ice > Glacier... | reverse complement strand
GCAGTCCTGGAACCGTCTGGTGGGATGTAGGTGAAACTCATTGTGGCAGAGGACAATTTCGGACAATGGTGGGATGGGGGAGACATCCCGAAGTGTGGTGAGAAGGTGTTGTATAGTATCCTCCTCCCGATAGGCCACCAAATGCTGATTGTCATACGGGTCGAGAATCGTGGCATGTCGTACCAGTAGGATCAGAGTGTCCCCAACTTTGATGCCTTGTCTGCTAAGGGGGATTTCCAGATGCAGCGTTGCAAGCAGGTTATCTTGGGGAGTCAATGTCGCTTTGAGGAGGGCCACTGCAGAGGCCTTCTCACTGTGGCCAATGTCTGTTATCACAGTTGCTGGGGTGAGCAAGGACGAGAAGGTGCATGGGATGGTGAAGCTCCGCCATCTAATCAAGATTTTCTGTGGCACCGCCTGCTTCCCTCGGCTCCGCTTTTTTTTCGGGATAACCACTGTGCTTCCTTCCCCAGGGAGGAGTTTCCGTTTGCCTCCCACCATGTTTGTCGCATCCCGCTGCTTTTCTATTTCTGCGGTTCCTGGTTTAGGCATTTCGCAATGCCTCTTGTCTTCTCGGGTGGATGGTCTCCCTAGGGAAGGGCCTTGGTCCATGTCCGTGCCCATCCCTATGTCGAAGGGGAAATCCCATTCGATTTTTGGCCCCCATTTAATCAACGATTTTAGTATCGGTTCCAGCTCTCTCTCCTCGCTGAGGTTGTCCGTGTATGAGGGCCACATTTCCGCCGTGAAAAGGCGGTGGCTTTCAATGTCTTGGAGTTTCATGCTGGGAGAGAGCTGTATTTGGAGGGGTTGGACCATGCGAACTGTTTCGTGAAAACCCGGCTGGCCAAGTTGGATAATTGTCACCCTTCGTGGTCGCTCAAATTCATCGAAAAAAAAGGCCACGTCTCCGTCTGTGAAGGTCACTTCAGCAGGGCGAATATGAGTATAGATTTCCTGTGGGTTGAGAGTCCCTAAGTCCAGGACAGCAATGTGGAGCATAGGGGATTTTCCAATCTCCTCTATCCGGATCATATATCTCCACTCCTTCGGCCAGTGGTTCCGCTCGATGGCTATTACCATGCCTTCGTGTCGGCCACGGCCTTGTGTGGGCAACGTCACGAGTGTGCCTATGGCCGGTCTCCTCGTTGGGTAGTGGGGAGCTGGGGTGGATCGGATCGGAGGTGACAGGTGGCTGGGGTTCTTGATCTTAATCAGGCCATAGTGCGGTGCATATATCCCATCAAATTTTGGGATCTGCACTTTGCCATAAAAAATGATGAAGCCTTCAGGTCGGGGTTCGAACAGAAAAATCTCTGCTATATCGCCAATAAGGCCAAATGTTGCCTGAAGAGTGGCAAGCTGTGGGATAGAGTGGGTCAACTCCTCCGGGAGTTTGTATTGAATCCAAGTCAGCGTCGATTTTGTGTCTAGGAGGAGGTTGATCTGTGGCGGAAGGTTGGTTGGTGCAATCATGTTTTGGTTAGTCAAATTGTCGTAGACTGTTAGGATGATCTCTTTTATCATGTGCAAAAAACCCAGCCGCAGTGTTTCAAACTTTGCGATCTCACTGATCACCAGGTTGAATTCCGGTGTGGAGGTCTCTGGTTGAAGGCTCTCTTTCGGCCATTCGCGCAACTGGCTGTGTTGTAAGATTCTATGCAGCCGCTGGAGTGTGTTACCTTCTGCCGTGGGGATGGCCTCGGTCGGCAGATCTTCCAGCCTTAGTGTCAAGCGGTGGCAAATGGAGTTGTGTGAGCGCAGTTGTTGTTGTATCCCGAGCTGGGTAGCCCCCAGGTCCACCCTCCTCTCGTCCCAAGGAGCTAGGGCCAGGAACTCGGCCATCCTGCCACAGCCGTCTGCGAGGGGCCCTACGTGTACATGTTCGGCGGTGTTGACTCTCGTGCCTTCCACTTGTGCCTCCTGGATGGGGTTTGTTGTCTTATCGTCTCTTTGTTTATGTTGGGCAAAGCTGCCCCCCATCGGGTGAAATCGGGGGGCAAGTGAGGTCGGGTGTGGTGGTCGGCTGGTTTCCGATTTTTTTTGCTGGGCCCATATTTGAGGGTGTAGTGTCGCCTCGCGCTCTCGGTGTAAATTTTGCCACTGCAACTCCTGTGTTGCGAAAGTTTGCATGTTCTGCTTGCTTCCCTGCACAGGTCCGAGGACCGTGCCGGTTTGCCCGTGTCCTTCCCCGAAGGGATGGTATCGGGCCGACCAAGAAGCGGACGCAGCATTCTCGTTTTTTTCCTTGGGTGCGTTTTGCAGGGATTCTCTGTCTTCTTGGGGTTGTTGCGTCGCGGGAGGAGCGCTGTGCATGGAGTGTGTGTCGGAATCTGTGTGACTGTGCAGGTACATCCTTGTGTCGAGCTCGGCTAATTTTTGTGCATGTTTACTGCGCTCCTGATTTTGCTGCAGGTCCTCAGTCTCCTGCCGGGGCAGCTGTTTTTGCTCCGTACCATGCTCAAGTCCGAGGACCGAGCGGGCGTGCACGTGTCCTTTCCCGAAGGAATGGTATCGTGCAGGCTGTGGTAGGAGCATGGGCTCGTGCTGCAGAATTTTTGTCGGGCTTTGTGGGTGCTGTAGCATTCGCGTCATTGCGGGGGTCGTAAGCAGCAATCGTGTCGGCGGGCTGTGTCTGCCGTGGATGTGGATGATGTGCGATGTCTCTATGTTTCCGTCCTTCAGGCCTGCAGCGTCAGTGTCCTCGTGTCGGCTGCCTGCGCGCTTGAAGGTCGGAATCTTGAACTTTGCTTGTCCTTGTGCCCGTGGTGGGTTTTGTGACGTCTTTGGCGCCGAGACCGGCTTCTCGCCGGGTCCTTGCTGCGCCACGTCGTTGTGTAGCATCTTGTGCTGGTATCAGAATACAATCCCAAGGGCTTGCCAAGCCCTGTTTTCCGAGTTATCTGTTCTTCCGCATGTCGAGGTGAACCTCGTGGCGAAGACCGGGGATGCAGAAAAGATGGTTTTCCCGGCCGCGATTCGTGGGAAGTCGCAGCACTGGGTCGCCCTTTCTTATGTTGCACGCTTGGTGTTCGCCTGTTAGGGTAGAATACGGCAGCCGTGCACCTTCTCGCTCAGCGATTCAGTCTCGTGTGAACAATTTTTAATCATTCTGCATTTTTGCGCGGGAAACTACCCCGTTCCCTTCTATCTCCAAACATTTCTGCCTTCGGGTTCTGGGACTGGTGGTGTAATAGTGTGTGGGTTAAACTGTATTTGTGGCTCCAATTGTGTTTCTCTGAGTATTTCCGCTCCTGATCCAGAATTGGTCCCAATTTCCCTTCTTTCCTGTGGAGGGGAGGCCCGTCCTTGGGGAGCCTGTGTGAAAAAGTCTGGCTGTGGGACGGGGATCTTCTTGGTTTTGGCTCTCACCCGGTCTGGGATTGAGGGCTCCTTGGGCTGGCAATTTGCTCTTTTGTTTAGGAGGTCCATCCTTCGGTTCTGTTTACGTCGTTTCTATTCTGGGGTCCAAGTTCCTGTATACCAAGATGTACGCCTGTGTTAGGTGTACTTGCTGAGTCAAGATATTTGTCGCACTGGCATCGTTGAATAGGGTCCAACCATCTCCTCGCTTCGTCATTGCTGTGTAGTGCCCGTTATCTTTTGTGCCGTGATGTGATATTATCCCAACCAATTCTGTGTAATGGGGTTGTGGTGGTCTCAGTGTCATGTACGGTTCGAGATTCTGGGTAGTGTTGAAGGTAGTGTGGGTTTGTATTTTTTCCCCCAGTATCAGTCGTTTCAAGTTAATTATCAAGATCGTGGGGGTTCGTGTGAAGGAGAGGGTCTCTGTCGCTTGACATGTCTTTTTGCAGCTGTCGCACCAGTAGGCGTTTTCCCCCTCGAGAATTTCTGGCTTACAGAAGTCATGTAGGCTGTCTTCCACTGACAAGTTCGTGTCTTCAGCGATCTAGAGAGAGATGTCATGTGTGTTGTCTGTGCTGTTTGTGAGGCGTTCGCATAGGGAGCATCTTACTGTCGAGGACATTTGGCCTTGGAACAGTTGCGATATGGAGTCACTGATGTCATTTATTACGGCAATCAGAAATTCGTGGGCTTCCGCTGGTTCCCCCTTTTTATAGTAGATGAGGTGGGGAATGTGTTTTATGAGCGGGAAGGGTGTATATGCTGGCTCTGTTTTGGGTAATTTCCTGACGCAGAGTAAGAGTCAGTCTTGTGTCGTCACTGGCGTTTTTGTTGAGACCTGGATTTCACGTATTTCGTCGATGGCCAGAAGACATTGAATGGTGGCATTTAGGAAGCACGTGTTACCCATGTTTTGCAGACCCCGGCCCAGTGTTATTGTGGGGAGTGGGCGTCTTATGCTAATATCCGGCCTTCACACAGTCTTGAGAGATGAATTAAGGCTCGTCTCTCTACTGTTACTAGGGTTGGGAGTTGCCGTGGTCGCCACGTTTCCCCCTCGCGGGTGCTGTCTGAGGAGTTGGGGAGGGATGGGGAGTGGGGTAGGTTTTGGGACAGTTCCTCTCCTCTCTTGCTCTTGGTCTGGTTCGTCGTGTATACTGATGATTTCTTCCTCCTTCCCGGGTAGCAAGATGGATAGGTTGTTTTGTCTTTCCTGGGGATTCACACCGTGGTTTGGTGCCTGTTTTTCATTTTTTTGTTGTTTCCTTTTGTTACTGTTGTGAGGGTTTCTGAAGTGGTAAAGGCGCCTCCTCTAGCTGTCTTATATGTTCTTTCAGCTTGGTCTCGGTGATGGCACCCCTAAGAGAAGAGTGTTCGAGGTCATTCCAATCCATGTTGTCCACCTCCGAATCTGGGTAGTCATTTCCGTCATTCTCCGTGCGTTCTTGGCTGCGGCCGTAATGTGGTATTGTAGCGATTTGTAGATCCTTGTTCTCCCGGGGACTTTGTCTGATACCTGCACCTGGGTTTCGGTTGTAATCGTGACAGCGTTATGGGCATCCTCTGTTGGGGTAGGTGTCTCAGCCATCTTGTGTTTGGTGCATGCACAGCATTGGCAATCAAAGATGTTTTGCCACGCATCCTTTTCTTGATGCCAATATCTGGTCAGAAATTCAGTATCTTTTTCGATGTCGCATCTGGCACGCAGAATCACCATTGGTGCTGTGTGTGTTCTCCTCTATATGCTCTATGGCTGCGACTTCGAGATTTGCGTTCCAGTGTATATCACAGCATGTGTGGTTGGCGACTTGTCCCAGCCCTTCCACTTTATTGTGTATTTTTAGGTTCATCCGCAGGTTCTTGCCGAGCTGATCCTTTAAGAGTAAGGTCGCCTCCTGGGGAGGAACTAGGCAGACCTCTTTTCCATGGATTTAATCTAACACTGTGTATTGAACACTTGTTGGGTAAATGTTGGAGTTCCTATCTTGTTGTGCTCTGTTCAGTTCTATGATTTCGTCCTTGTTCGTGATTACTGCTGCGTGACCACAGCTTGTAATAAGTTCAATCTCCAGTATTTTCCGTTGGGCTCTGAGTATGTGTGAGACTAAACGGGTCTTCCCCATTATGTCTAGGAGGGAGTTTCGGCATCCGCATGTGATAGGGCAGATCATATTGCTCTCCCACGTGGCTTCGCACAACTTATCTTTTTCCTCTGCTCCCCTAGTTGGCCGTCTGGCCCTTTGGGGGGAAGGGTCCTCATTCTGGCCTAGCATGCATAGCTCCCGGCTCGTGTGGGAGCGCCTTGTAGATTCATTTGTGCTGTCCACCTGTCCGTCCCCCTCCTTCTTCCCCCCCACCTTCCTCCCCCTAGACACCGGGGGAGGTTTTGGACCCCCCGCCCCTGTCGGGGTGGGGGTCCGTTAGTGGGCTTCATTGTGTCATCCCCCGCCGAGGGGGGAAATGACTGAGGCTCTGTGGCCTGGGTTGGTTGTAGTGGGCATATTGCCTCTGATCTGGTATCAGCTTTGTGTTTTTGCTGTTTCATTCTCTCGATTTTGTCACAGGCTATTTCTGTGAATGTGGACAGGTCACTCGGGTCTGGCGTAGGGCTCGTGAATTCATGCAGGCCGCGGCGTTGTAGTCCTTGCTGCATCGTACTGGCGGTTTTTGTGGCCTCCCTTCCCCGTCCTGCCATGGCCCAGAGTTCCGCGAAAAGGTCTGTCATTTCTCTCCTGTCATCCCGTCTGAATGTGGGAGAGCGCCAGTAAGGCCATGCTGTGCGTGTTCCTGGCTCCTGGAAGAGTGTCAGGCTTTTCTGGGCCAGGTCGTGAGCCTTCTCGAAGGCGATCAGGCTGTGGTGCGTGGGTTCACGTTGTTTGAAAAACTTGATAGCCGCATTGAATTCGCCCAACGCCTGGGCTGTCTCTCGGGGTTTGTAAGAGATCCATAAGGCCATTCCCAGGCTGTAGCACATGTGTGCCGTATCAACATATTTGTTCCCCTTGTTTGTATCTGTGCCCGTAGTCCTTCTTCTAAGAGTGTAATTTGTGCTTGCGCCTTGTCCACCAAGTTAGAATAGAGTGTTTGGCGGTTTTTTTCTGGTCCTTCTTGATACCGTATATTGAGGATCCTGATACTGACTCTGCAGGTCCCCTCCTGTAATTGAATGCCTATCCTGTTGTCTACAGCTGGTCCTGTAAACTTCCCCTCTTTCTCATTCATCTCCTGTGTTAGTAGACCGTGTAGACTGATCTTGCTTCCCACATGCAAGGTGGAGGTGTGCTGGTCTAAAACTCTTCTGGCATTCTTGGTTTCTTTAATACTGGCGAACCCTTGTTGTTGTTGGTGTGGAATTGTCGAAAGAATTTCCATGTAGGGTTTCCTTTCTTCTAAGGATTTGGCGTCCTGCATTGTCCTTTGGGATTCTACGTGGAGTTCTAGGTTCTCGAATTTGTCAGCCAGGGAGAACAGGGTTTCCACCAGTCGGCGAAGTAGGCGTTCCGTTTCTATGCCTGCAGCTTTCTAAGCCAGTCGGCGATATATTTTCAAGGCCATAAGTTGTTTCTCTATGCCCCTACGTCTGTCCTCAGGTGTGGCATTCTTCGCGTTATTGAGAATTTCCCCTTGTGTGGCCAGGATCACTCCTAGTCGGTCCTGGTGGCCCGTCGAAGTGTCCTTGGAGGTGGTCAGTTTCTTGGTAAGATCATATGCCCTATTTAAGTTCACCATGGCCTCCTCGTCTTGATCCCAGCATCTAAGCAGACAGCCTAAGCCGAGTTAAGCTCCTGCCTAATCCGTCAGTAGGGTGTCTATCAGTGTGGAACTCTGGGTCAGGTTTGCCTTTTTGATGAGCCCAGTGAGTATCTGGATAGCTTGTCTGTAATGGTGTTCAGATTGCTCATAATTCGTCCTGTTCTTTGTTATACGAAGAATGTCTCCAATTTTGATGTGGAGCCCTGTCAATTGTGTTTCCAGGTTCGCCACCTCTATCGTAAACAAACCGTGGGAAGCTTGATGTTTGCACAATTGGCTCTGGTAGGTGGTAATTTCCTGAAGGATCATATGTGTGCAGATCTGCCGGTGGTCGGGCATGTCCTTGCGTTGACACAGTGGGTCGCAGTAGTGGGTGGCCAGGCACGCGCATTTTAGTTTTGCTTTGGGCTTCCTGCATCTGCCACAGTCATGGTACTCCCGCTCCTGAGATTGGGGTCCCGTCCAGGTGTTCTCGCTCCCCCTCCCTTCCAGTCCTGGTGTGGCTTGGTGGGGGGGTTTGATCGGTCTAGTGTCTAGGTCCAGAGAGCTATCTGCCCTATGTCCCACCCCCATGGGGTACCATTCTATTATTTGTGCTTTCAGTAGTCCTCTCTCACATAGTGCTTGTTCAATTTTAAAGTTGATGTCCTGTGTGTATCCCTTCTACCAGGAGGCAGTTCCTGAAGGTTGCTGCCAGAATGCCTCCTTGAAGTGTCAGGTGGCCATCGGTACTGAGTTCCATGGAGTAGACCGGTCCCTTTGGAGGGGTCCTAGCTATGTATGTGTAAGATGTTTATTAATAACAGAAAGTCCTAAAACCCCCAGTCACTATAGGTACCAAATTTAAGTCCTCGAGGGGTCCTAGCTATCTTTTGTTCGACTGTGATTTCACATGCCCTACCCTACTGGTTAGGGGTATTCTGTTCCCAGATGAAATGGGTGCCCGTCATCCAGTTTCCGCCTACCTCGAATAATCGAGGGTCTGCCTTTTCTGTGTCAAATTTGTGGATCTGGGTGATTCTTCTCTTTTCCTTCTGGTCGGTCCAAATTGATTTACCCGCAGAGTTTTGTATTTGGACAAAGGTTCCGCCAGCCAGTCGGATTTCTGTGTCCTTTGCCAAACATGCTGCCCCCCACGTCATGCCACTTCCTGGCTCCATCGGCAAAAAACATTGTCACCCTCTTATGATAGTCCTGTGACATGACTTCCGCTAGACTGGTGTGGTGGGGGAGTGCGATATGATCCTTCGGGTTACTGTGTATTCCCCTTGGGCGGCAGAGCCTGGAGGGGCACTGCTGGTGTGTTTGGAGAGACGTAAAGACCTGTGTTCCAGCGCTCAGCTTGAGCTGTCTGTCCTTCTGGCAACCTACTGTCCGTAGTGCGAGAAGAATGGCGTCTATGCATGTTTGTCTATGGTGCGTAAGAATTTGGATGTCAATAGCCTTAGAGTGAGGGTGTCCCAGGATATATGGTATTGGAGAATTTGGGTTTGTACGCCTATTGCCCAAGGGGTGTGCGGGTTTAGGCAATGGTCTATTATCGTAATCTGCAGCCACTGTGGAGGTGCGAGAACGGTTGGGTGAGGTATGATTTTATGGATACCCAGGACCTGATTCCCTGACCTTCCTAGTGTTGCCCCCGCATCCAAAGTCCAGATTTCCGATATTATGTCCTCTCGACTCAATAATCTTACATCTGGGGGGCTCACTTCCTCTTGAAAGTTTTTTGACTGCGGAATCCGGTGTGAGTGTGACAGCATGTGCTGAAGTCGAAGGAATTGATCTCCGCTGTGTCTATGGCCTCCTTCCATTGTACCTTTTTCCGATCGTAGCCTTGTGGGGTAGAGGGTTTTCCATCCCATCCTAAGCATGCAGCCGATCAGTGTTGCCGTATTAGGGTGTGGCCATTCCTGGGTGTCCGTTATCCCGGGGTTTAGCCCCGATAGTCCCGTATTCGCCCCCGATGTGAAATATGGGCCATCATTCCCGGGTCGAGAGGGGGGGCAAATTAATGCTGACAGGAGATTCTCTTCCAGGTGTATCCTTGTAGTGTGACGCGTTCTATTAATGTTCCAACCTCTTACTATCCAACCCACCGTTTCCCCATTCAGCTTGACATGTCTATTGGTGAATTTGATCAGATGTTTGCGGCTGTCTAACTCCATTGGGTCAACTGCTAGTGAGGACGATTGGTTTGCTTAGAGCCTGGTGTATTCCAGGGCTATAAAAGCCTCCGGCTTACTTAAAAAAGTGTGTATGGCTCTGGTTTGTTCCTGAAATTCGACAAGGTCAGGCCTGGGGTTTTGGAGGTGTCTGGTTTTATCCCAGCAGCTCAGTACTACAGTCTCGAAGTCGACCTGTGCCTATCCCCTGTGGCTGATCGGGCAAATCAAACAGTTTGGGTCGTCGAAACTTCGCACCGGTTGGTTGCCTTCCGTGCTGAATCCCCACATGTCACTCTCCCGAAGGTTCTGCGGACTTGAGGTATGGAGGTAGCGTCCTACGAGAGAGCCGTGGGGCTCGAAGGTCGTGCTGTCCATGGTAGTGATTCGGAAGGCATGACGAGGTCTCCGGTTATGCTACTCCGCCGCTGCTACTATGGCTTCCCCTTTGGGTCTCCGGCCACCTCGAGCCCATCCACCGCGTTTCTTGGTGTCGAGTATAGGGTAGGTGATTGACGCATGATAGTGTTTGGAGATCTGGACCATCACTGAGTTCTCCGTGCTGAAGTATACATTCGTGACCCTTGCCGTGTTTCCTTTCTGGTTAATGAGCAGGGTGCCAGGTCATATTTCCCGCATTTGTATTTCCCCTGTCGGTGCTGTTAGAAGAGTACAGCCTGATAGACATGTATGCCCTCCCGTGGCGGCCCAGTCTGGTTCTGCATG
>Ga0105054_10013172_pt1 | contig 10011 bp, 13 predicted proteins | sample BON02_FD_78091 | JGI IMG/M metagenome (GOLD analysis project Ga0105054, IMG submission 78091) | Freshwater microbial communities from Lake Bonney liftoff mats and glacier meltwater in Antarctica - BON-02 (megahit assembly) | ecosystem: Environmental > Aquatic > Freshwater > Ice > Glacier... | reverse complement strand
CTCTTCCCAGGTCCCCTGGAATGGGCGAGGGCGGAGACTGGTGGAGCTGACCGATGGGTGTTATAGCGGAGGGGATTCCCAGGGGTTGCCAGGGTTTATTCACCCCCGTGTCCTTGGGATACCAACTATCAGTTTTCAATAAAAACTCTACTCTCAAAGAATCATTGACTTTCTAATCGGGGACCCATATGATGGTGAAGACTTGACGTCCTGCCAGTGATGTGAAGACTTGACGTCCTGCCAGTGATGCTAGAGGTCGCCCCCTTGACAGCAAACTGCCACAGCCAGCCCATGTGCCCAGGTGCCACTGGACGTTCGTTAAAGAAGTTGAAAGACTTGGAAAACAACTTGAATTTCATGGCAAGAACCAACGCCGCAGCAAGAGCTTCGCACATCGTGAGTCCTGCGACACTGTGGCTTCCGACTTGACCAAACGTCTTCGAATGCCGTGTTTTGGTTTTATATAGGCCTCCTACACATGCGGCAGGGTCCACAAATACAAGTAACCGTGACCGTGACTTAAGAATCATGGATTTGTCACGGTATCAGAAAAGTGGCATATGAATCTCTGATGTGTTGTGAAAACGATTTGCAAGGGGGGTTTTACTGACTTTATTGTATTAAAAAAAAGGTCAGAATGTCACAATCAGCGGTCCCAGGAGGATGGTCGTAATATCTCCACGCGGCGAAGGGCGATTGTGGAATCTCGGTGGGACCTGGAAAAACACACAAACAATTCCGTTCTAAGAAAAAGACAGCCGCGTGGTGAGGGTCCACGTATTTCTATTTTGATGGACTCTGTGACATGAACAATTTATAAATGAATAGGCTATTTAACAGTAAATTGAGTTTGAGAATCGTTTGGAAATCAAGGAAAAGAAAGGAAGATGCAGCGAGTGTCCTAGAGGGACACTCTGCGCATCTCCTTCCTTACAACCCTCGATGCCACAAGAAGACAGGCATTGCGTCCTACTGTTTCTAGTGGGGAGGAGGCCCGGGACCCGGAACTTGAAACATGTGTCATACATGACTCGATGACAGATCTTTGGGTCGTTCCCGAGACGGGGGCGCGGTGGCAAGGGGTTAAGCCCCGCAGTGGCTGCTGCGCGCCACCCGGTGTTCGGAATTCCAGTCGGAGGGTGTCACGTTTTTTTCCGATTTTGAACTTTTTCAAAAAAATCCATCTTTTTTTTCGATTTTCACCTTTTTTTTTTCAAATATTAATATTGGGGCGTCTCTTCGTCATTATTATGTGGAAAAAAATGAAAAAACCCGAATATGCCCCCAGGGGCCTGGACCATGGGACTCAGAAGTGTGTTGGTGTTTTATTCATGTCATGGTAGCATACGGTTAAAGGTGGGCGCAGCAGCAAGGGGCTCTAGCTTCGGAGGATTTTTGCAATCAGGCTGTATTCAGTGTGTTTTTGTGGATTCATTGGGAAGTTCAAATCGTCGTTTCCAGATCCTTGTTTTGTTCTCTATCCTCAGGCTGCCCCTTTTCACCCCCAGAAACACGTTTTTTATAAAAAATCGGCCGATCGTCGCACTAATGCACTGCAATGCTCCGGAGAACTATAACTATTGTCCGGTGTCTAACCCACTTCCGAAACGCCGCGCACAGCGAGTTTTGCAACCAATAGCATTGTTCCTATGAGACAGATTGGCATGAGACCATCATATACACATAAAACCCTTTGATTGTCACAGTGAGCCTCTCGAATCTGCAATAAATTTCAGAATCGGATAATATTCGGGTACGTCACGGTGGTGACTGTGTAAAGCCAGTATTGTGCTCAAATTCGCGTTTGGTGTGGGGAAACTCTTCCACGGAACCCTGGGATTCGGAAGAAGACTCAGAAGGCCCCCGCCAGTCTTGCCTTTCTCAGCCTGTGGGGTTGAGAAAACCCAGAGGTCCGCTGGGAAAAAAGATCATGATCAAGTTTTCCCGGTTGAATAAAGGATTAAGATACTGAGGCAGGCCCAATGAATTGATACCAAGCGAACTTGAGGTTGAACCCCATCCCCGGTTCCAACAAGGCGTCGGGATGGGGAGCACAACGGAGGCGCCGAAGCTGCCGCGCGCCTACCCGAATCGGAAGCTGGCCAGAGCTGATGTAGCTGTACTTGTTTTGTCAGGAAGTGTACGGGGTGATGGTAGTGTTGTCACTATAATGTAGGGTGGTGTGAATGTGTGAATTGTCACCGTTTTGAAATATGAAGGTTAGCAAGGATAGCACACGGGTAGATAGGCAACACATTTCCAGGTTCATTGCACTCCGCCCTTATTTGAATACAAATTTCACAACAAAACATTGTTTGCAATGTGCTGTTACGAGAAATCATTGGTGTGTGACGGCACTTTGAGTGCCTTCTACAAAAGGGTACCATGTTTGCACATTTAGCTAATCGATCAAATTGGCATGAGTGTCAGTCGCCCATTTGAAAGAGGAAGGGTCCATAACCAAAAATATGAATGCGCCCGATATGTTGTATCAAAACATCGCACAACTGAACCCACCACGTTTTGCACAGAACATCATAAAGTCTTTCAATTCAAACTCATCTTACTTTATTATTTTGAAACTGGACAAGCCTATTCTTTGTATTTTGACGAGCCCATTGACGGGCCGCCCCCCTAATGTAAAAAGCGCAAGCGCGCGCACAACCAGCCGACAAGCTTTCACCAGCGAGCAACAGCGCTCACAGATTGATGTTACAGCCTAAACCTGTTCTACTGGTGTGTAGAGTGGCTCCATGCAGACAAATCAACTTTGGCCTAAAAAGCCAACGGTGTTGATAACCATCTTCCTCCCCTCTCGCCTCGGCAGCGGCCGCAACGCACTGAGCAACCGCCACTTTATCATGTCCAAGCATCAGCCGCTGCTTTACAAAGTGTTGTACTTGGAGGACTTGATGTCGAAACCAGGCATGGGCTTGGTGGTAGCAAGGGCCTCGGCCTTGGCCTTGAGGGCAGCAATTTCAGCATTACCCTCGAGGGCAGGCAGGAAGTCTTTGAGCGCCTTGCCAGTCTTGGCCTGCACACCAAGGCAGATCTTGACACCCTCATCAATAAGGTCAGCAATCTTGATGAAGTCCTCCTCCATGAAGCCACGCGATGTGAGCGCGGGGGTGCCGATGCGCACACCTCCAGGCATGAGAGCCGAGGTATCGCCGCACACAGCATTCTTGTTCAAGGTGATTGACGCAAGCTCGAAAACTCGTTCTGCCTTGGAGCCAGTGAGGCCGTGGGGGCGGAGGTCAAGGAGCATCAAGTGGTTCTCAGTTCCACCAGAGATCAGAGTGTGGCCGAGCTCGACCAAACGCTTGGCACAGGCAGCGGCGTTCTTGCGCACCTGGGCGGAGTACAACTTGAACTCGGGGGTAGCAACCTGCTTCAATGCAACAGCGAGGGCACAAATGGTGTGGTTGTGGGGTCCACCCTGAAGGGCAGGGAAGACAGCCATGTTGATCCTGTCCTCGTAACCGTAGGGCTCGCTGGTCTTGGGGTTGAGACCACGGCGGAAGAAGATCATACCAGAGCGGGGGCCACGAAGAGACTTGTGAGTAGTTGTGGTGACAATGTCAGCATACTCGAAGGGCGACTTCTGCTCACCGGTAGCGACGAGGCCAGAGATGTGTGCCATGTCCATCATCATAAAGGCACCAACCTTGTCGCAAATAGCACGGTAGCGAGCGTAATCCCAGTCCCGGGGATACGCAGAACCACCAGCAATAATCATCTTGGGCTTGAAGAGCATAGCCTGCTCCTCGAGCTTGTCGTAATCAATGATGCCGGTCTTCTCATCAAGGCGATACGGCAGCGACTCGAAATAGATCGAGGAGGCAGAGATCTTCTTCTTTGCAGTGTAGAAGCCGTGGGTCAAGTGACCACCATGAGGGAGGTCAAGGCCCATGATGCGGTCGTGGGGGGCGAGAAGCGCAGTGTACACGGCGAAGTTGGCAGGGGAACCCGAATAAGGCTGCACGTTGACACCCCACTGGGTGTCGTCAAGGCTGAAGGCAGTCAGAGCACGAGCCTGGCAAAGGCGCTCGATCTTGTCCACGTTCTCGTTGCCACCGTAGTAGCGGGCACCGGGCTGTCCCTCAGAGTACTTGTTGGTAAAGCACGAGCCGTTGGCCTCCATCACGCCCTGGGACGTGAAGTTCTGCAGGACCAAAAAACAAAGATGTTCAAAAAATCTGTTGGCTCTGGAGTTGAAGCGTATGCATTAAACATCAGCACCCGCAATACAAAACACTGTCACTCCAAGCCCTGCTCGCGTCTTGCAGGACGCGAGCGCAACATCGCTTTGTGTGCAGTCCTTCAAAAAATGAAGTGAGGTTCGCAGCAAACACCCAGAAGTTCCCCTACCAACAGAGGAACTTCGTTCTTCATTTCCACTTGCCCGATCTTGCAAAGCAGTGGCTACGCAGACACTGCCTGCGAGAAGCGACCCACGAAGACACATGCAGCCACAGGTTGCAAAGCTCACCTCAGAGGCGATGAGCTCGAGGCCACGCCACTGGCGGTTCTTCTCCCTCTCGATGAGATCGGCCACATCGGGGTCGGAGTCGGCGAGGGAGACATTGCCCAGGGGAAACATCGGGTTCGACATGATGAAGCTTGACAGGTTCGTCGAACGCGTGTCCTTATACAGAATTTTTAGAAGTTGGTGCGCCGAGGTTTTGCCGTACGCCACGAACATCCAAACACCTGATTATCATACCAAACTTTTACCCAACCGAGATGCGTCGTTTCAGGTTTACACTGACCGCCGGCTGGGCAGTGTGTGTAGCGCTCGTGTAAACAAAAAACGACGCATCTCACACACACCGTGCTTGCACAATGCTAGTCTCATATGCGCGCTATCTCGATTTTTGTCGCTTGCGCGAGTGCACGCGACGCATACACAATCAGCCACCTACTCCCATCACACGTCTACACAAATTAGACAACCATACATCCGGGCAAGGGGGAGGGTTGCCTCCTTACTACCAAAGTGAAACCTAGTGTAAACGTATTCGGTAAAATACAGGCACGTCACAAGTACTCGAGGTCATGGGCACATCGCGCGCACGTGCTGTCTCTCGCACTCACGCGCTTGCTGTCTCGTGTGTCATTCGCGAGTGCGCGCATGCTCTCTCTTTCTTCTCACACACACGCACTCAGCCACTTACACGCACCTAGTCACACATTGCATGTCTTCACACATTGCATGTCTTCACACACTATACACATATATGTATACACCCACCCTCTCTCTTATTTTCTCTCGCTGTCTCTTTATCTCTCGAAGTCTCTCTCTAATCATAAACTCTTTCGCTTTCTCTCTCTGTCCCTCTCTCGTTTCCTCTCTCCCCCCCCTTCTCTCTCTCCTTCCCTCCCTCCCTCTTTCCCTGTGACCCGACCCCCCTCCGTTCGCCTTTCACTCAAAAACACGCACACCAACACTCACACTAAAATAAATAAGCATACACAAAATTTCAAACATGCACAGTTTTTTACGTTTATGTGTATCAAAATGCACAGCGAACCTCAGATACCAAATCGATATATACATGTACTGATATATGTGAATACCTATACTAATACTGTCACCCGAATTGGCCCTTGCTGCGGTATGTGCGCTGTCTCTATTTCTTTCGCTCGCGCGAGTCGCGCGATGCATACACACGCAGCCACCTACACACCCCTAGTCGCACATCGCACGTCACACCAGTTACACACGCCCATACCATCTTAGGGAAAGAGGGAGGTTTACCTCCCTACAACCAAAGCAACACCTTGTGTAAACTGTGCGAAAAAATACAGGCACGTTACAAGCACTCGATGTCAAGGGCACATCGTGCACACGCGCTGTCTCTCGCATCATGCGCTTGCTCTCTTGTGTGTCTCTCACGAGTGCGCGCATGCTCTCTCTCTTCTCACACACACGCACACGCGCAGCCACTTGCACGCATCTGGTCACACGTTCACGTTTTCACACACTACACACACACCCATATTTATGAACCATCCCTCTCTCTTTCTGTCTCTTTATCTGTCGAAGTCTCTAACTGTCTCATTCTTTCTCGCAAACATACTTTCTCTCTCTTTCCCTCCCTCCTTCCCTCCATTTCTTTCCCTCTCTCCCTGCCTCCATAATCCGTTCACTTCTCATTCACACACACGCACACACAAAGACTCTCGCATACTAACATGAGGTTCAAACGTACATAGTTTGATACATGTATGTATATCAAAATGCAGGACCATCATCTACCATATTTATGTATATTTGTACTGATATATATGAATACCTGTACTAATACTGTCGCTCGCCTTGGCCCTTGCGCGCGCAGGCGCAAGTCTTGTGGGGCGCAAGAAATGTCGAATTTCTCTCCCTACTTGCTTAATCACCTTGATGCACACTTTGTCTTCTATTTCTTTCTCTATTTCTTTCTCCCTCACGAGTGCACGCGATGCACACCCCTCAGAGACCTAATACGCCTAGTTACACATGGCACGTCTACAACAACACTAAACACATCCACACATCTGAGGGCAAGGGGGAGGGCTGCCTCCAGCCAAATATGTAAACAACGCATTCGAAAAGATGTAAGCATCTCACAAGAACTCGAGGTCATGGGCACATCGCACTCTCTCGCGCGCGCGCGCTTTTTCTCGCACGTGCGTGCTTTCTCTCCCATGTCTCTTTCGCAAGTGCGCGCACGCTCTCTTTCTCTTTGTATACAGACACATTCAGCCACCTTGACACACCTAGTCACACATCTACACACACACGCCTACATTATACCCGCACCCTTTGTCTTTCTTTCTCTCGATCTTTTAACATCTCGAAATCTCGCTCTCTGCATCATTCTCTCTCGCAGACACACACATTTCCTTTTTCTCTCTCTTTCCATCCCTATCTCCCTCCCTCCCTCTCTTTCCCCCTCTTTTCCCCTCCCTCCCTCCCTCCTCCTCACCCGACCCTGCTCCGTTCACCTCTCATTCACACGCACGCACACAAACGCTCACACACACTCATACACAGCAACATACACAAAGGTTAGAACGTGAAAATGTTTACACAAGTATGCGTATCAGAATGCACAGTGACTCTCGTGTACCATATCTAAATATATTGGTGTTGATATATATGAATACATATATCAATATATATTTATTTATGGATGTAGATATATATATGTATATGTGTATAGATCTATATATGTCTATATGTATATATATATACACACACACACACACACATGTCAACGCCGCCGAAAGAATCTCAGACAGCTCGTTGTTTGTCTTTTTATCGCGGGTCAGTTGGATAGCGACAGGCAGCGCTGCAACTTGTTCCTGAGTAACTAAAAAAACGAAGAGGCGGGCTGCAGCGACGGTGTGTGCAAAGCGTGTGCACTCTTCTGAGAGCGTGTGCACTTTGCTGAGCGCAGAATCTGACACGTTAATGGCTGTGGGCAGAGCTATCAAGGTGTCAGATTCTGCGCCCAGCGCTGAGAAACGTGCGAGTAACAAGGTGTTAGCTTGATTGCTTGCACACTGCTTCAACAAGGCAGGGCATAGAAATATGGGGATACAGCGAAGCGAGCATCTCTAAACAAAAACATGAGTGCAGCGATTTGCCTCTCTTTCCGGATACCTGTACAGGAAAGAGGCAGCTTGTGTTGGAAGGTACGACACTTTACAGTGAAATGCGGTTAGAAGTACAGCATGATAGTTAATATAATAGATATCAACATATCTATTCACACATTTTACTTTCAGTCTGGACTGATGAGGATACAGTCCCTAATGCTGAAAATTTGAGAAAGATATGGTATGCTGTGACTGACGATTTTTCAGGCGGTCAGCAGTATGGTTTATCATCGAATGGCTGGCACGGCATTGGAGCAATACCTTGGCTTCTTTGGCATCCCCAAGCCCCCTGTACGCTTTCCACCTCTGTCCGCCGCACAGACTCTTCCTTTCGCTCTCCTCCGTTTCCTTTCCTCTCCTCTCTCTCTCTGTCTCTCACTCGCTCACTCTTTTTTCCTCTCGCTCTTGTTTTCTCTCTCTTTCTATCTCGTTCTGTCTCACTGTTGCGCTCGCTTTCGCCCTTGCTCTCTCTCCCTCTCTCGCTTGTTCTTTCCCTCTCTCTCTCATTCGCTCTCTCTCGCTCGCTCGCCAGCAAACACTTCATCAGCCATGACGTCGTCAAGTAGGCAGCCTATCCTAACGTCTGCGTGGACGCGTGTGCTTGTCGCTCCTTCTCGCACTCTCTCCCTCCATCCCCCTCAAATGCGTGCTTGCCCTCTCACTTGCGCTTTTGCGCGCGCTCCCTCGCCCTCTCTCGCTATCTGTTTCGTCCCGTGCACACACGCACACACACACACAAACTCTTGGCATTCATGAAATGTATCAGAAACTATTGTAATGATCCTGTGTGCGCGTGCGCGCGCATTCTCTCGCTCGCTCACTCTCATTCTCTCTCTCTCTCTCGCTCACTCTCACTCTTGCTTTCGCTTTCTCTCGCTGTGCGCGGCGTCTTGGATGTGGGTTATGCACCGGTCAGTGGTAATAGTTCCACCGGAGGGGGGTTTGGAATTTCGGTGGGACTCGGAAATGTGTTGGTGTTTTGTTCATGTCACGATTAAATTAGTCTCGGGAACGACCCAAAGACCTGTAATCGAGTTATGTGTCACACACGTTTCCTCCTCCCCACGAGAAACGGTTCTACATGAGATCTATTTCCTCGTGGATTTGGACCGAAGGAAGAAGATGCAACGAGTGTGTCTCTTGGACTCTCGCTGCGTCTTCCTTTCTATTTCTTCGAGTGCTCTGCATCCGCCTCGCACACTTCTTCTATGGAAGATCCATCTCTTCTTACATGGAAGATCCCTCTCTTCTTCCATGGAATATCCATCTCTTCCATCTCCTTTGCTGTCTCGTCCAGACCCTGTGCAGGGCAGCGCCGATGACAGCAATGTCGGCAACAATTGCGAGCACAGCGATTACAGCAGCTTTGCTCCTCTGGGCAGCTTCGCTCCGCTTTGCAGCTTTGCTCGGCTCGTAAACTTCTCTTGACCCAGCAACTTGGCTTGGCTTGGCAACTTTGCTCCGCTCAGTGACTTTGCTCTGATTGGCCCCTGCCCTGCTCTCGGCAGCTCCTTGCAACAGCTCCTTCTAATATTTTTTGGGATGCATACGGTACCTGCAGTACTTCTCACTCTCACCTTTCTACCTCGCTTCATGTGCACTGCTTCTTGCTCCCTGCTCGCACAACTTCTTTTTCCTTGCTAGCACCGATCTGTGGTCCTCGCTTGTTCTGCGCCTATCTTGCAAAATGCTTCTTGTGCTTCTTGTTTGTCTCTCTCTGTCACAAAGAGTGTAGTCACAACGGCACACACAATAGCCCGCAACGCTCAGCTGTGATGCTCCGCCAGCCAGTCTTTGGGAGCTTCAAACCCGTCACACCAGTACTGGTAACGCCTGGTACACCCCTCTTGCACCTTTCACAGTGCTCCCCTCCCTCCACTCGCAATGCTTCCCATCAAACAGCACTACACGAATTTGCATATACAGATGCAAACACTGGCTTCCCGCTGGAGCATTGCACTTTCGTACAGTGTTTCCCGTCGCCCAGCACATATATGCACATACAGTGCCGCCCAGCACTTTCACAATTTACATGTGAACACATATTGTGACAGTGAATCATGCCACCTCTGAATGGGTCACGTTCTCTCTGAATGTCTCGTGTTACTTTTGGATGTGAACTGTGGCCGTGATTCATGTTACCTCCCCATGGTTCATATCATCTGTCCCACCCCTCTTGCTACCCCTGAAATGATCATGTGACCGTAAATCATGTCACTTCTGAATGTGTCATCTTAAACATGGATATCTCGTGTTACCTGTTACCTCTGAGTACATCATGTGATCTTGAATCAAGTCACCTCTGAATGCGTCATGTTACCGTGCTTCACGTTATCCAGCATAACTTACACATACACATGTATAGAG
>Ga0105054_10013168_pt1 | contig 10014 bp, 7 predicted proteins | sample BON02_FD_78091 | JGI IMG/M metagenome (GOLD analysis project Ga0105054, IMG submission 78091) | Freshwater microbial communities from Lake Bonney liftoff mats and glacier meltwater in Antarctica - BON-02 (megahit assembly) | ecosystem: Environmental > Aquatic > Freshwater > Ice > Glacier... | reverse complement strand
GGTAACTAAACGGCAAGAGCTTTTACACTAAACTCGATTCAGCAAAGCGGAATATCCAGCTTCAGCGTTGCTCAATTGAGGATTGCCGCAACAGTAAATTATCCTTGATAGCAACGCCCCCATGTACATTAACTAATTATCTGTCAAATTAACAAATTAATGTCACAGCAAGACTTTTAGCCTCAAATCCTTGCCTAGTGACATTTTTAGTTGTATTCAGCCTCGCGATCGATAACTTCAGAAGCTCCATTAATATTAACAGATTCACTGTCCATACCCAGATGATTCACAGATTAGATGTCAATTGTCAGCATAGCCATTATTAACCCAATCTTAGCACGATCTTTCTGGATAGATTACTAAGTCTAAATTAACGAGCGACTGGTTTTCAGGTCGATGAGGTTAGAAAAATTAACACATTCCTTGTCCATAAACAAACGTAGTTGTTCTATACTGACAATAATGGTAGAAATACATCAACTATGACTATCTTTAATAATGGCTATGACTTAGAGCGAAATCCATCGGCAAGTGATACCGATTCAAAAGCTCCCGTACTTCCGGCGGCATTATCGCCAGAGGCTCAACTCAAGCTAGAAGTAATTGAAAGTTTACTGGCAGCAGAGGATAAGCGTGTCTATGCAGCAAGGCTCAAGGAAGCAGCAGTCAAACTTGGTAAATCCGAGCGGACGATTCGGCGGTTGGTGAAAACGTGGGAACAGGATGGTTTAGTCGGGATCGCTGGCTCGGAACGAGCAGATAAAGGCACATATCGAGTTGATGAGGATTGGCAAGCGTTTGTCCTCAAGACATACAAGGAGGGGAATCAAGACAGTAAGCGGATGACTCGTCAGCAAGTCGCTATTCGAGTAAGGGTAAGGGCAGAAGAATTAAATGTTAAGCCACCATCGCACATGACTGTGTATCGAATCCTGCAACCAATTATCGATCGACAGGAGAAGGCTAAAAGTATTCGGAGTCCAGGGTGGCGGGGTTCGCGGTTATCTGTGAAAACTCGTGAAGGGAAGGATCTCCAGATCGAATATAGCAATCAGGTTTGGCAATGCGACCATACGCCAGTTGATGTTTTGCTGGTAGATTCACAGGGTAAATTGTTGGGTCGTCCGTGGTTGACAACGGTACTTGATAGTTATTCTCGCTGCATTCTGGGCATCAATTTGGGCTATGACGCACCGAGTTCTCAAGTGGTAGCTTTGGCACTGCGTCATGCAATTTTACCGATGCAATATGGAGAAGAATATAAGCTTCATCACCAATGGGGCACTTATGGTTTGCCACAGCATTTTTATACCGATGGGGGGAAAGATTTTCGCTCCGATCACCTGCAACAAATCGGCGTGCAGTTAGGGTTTGTTTGTCATTTACGCGATCGACCTTCGGAGGGTGGTAGCGTCGAGCGTCCGTTCAAAACTTTCAATACGGAATTGTTCTCTACGTTGCCAGGATATACCGGATCGAATGTTCAGGAACGACCGGAAACAGCCGAAGCTGATGCCTGTTTGACATTGAGGGAGTTGGAACAACGCTTGGTACGTTACGTGGTGGATAACTATAACCAACGATTAGATGCACGGATGGGCGACCAGACTAGATTTCAACGCTGGGAATCAGGGCTGCTTGATGCTATGCCCAAAATTTTAGCCGAAAGGGAGTTGGATATTTGTTTGATGAAACAAGCCAGAAGGCAGATTCAACGAGGCGGCTACCTGCAATTTGAAAACCTGATGTATCGGGGGGAGAATTTGGGTGGTTATGCAGGGGAGAGTGTTTCTGTCAGGTTCGATCCGAGAGATATTACGACAGTCTTAATTTATCGACGGGATGGGGATAATGAGACATTTTTAGCTCGTGCATCCGCTCAAGATTTAGAAACAGAGCAGATGTCTTTGGATGAGGCAAAAGCTAGTAGTCGGATAGTTCGAGAGAAGGGGAAAGCGGTTACTAATCGATCGATCTTATCCGAGATACGCGATCGAGACATTTTTGTAAATGCCAAACCAACCAGGAAAGAACGACATAAGGCAGAACAAGCGACACTGAAGCCAGTTAAGGAGGTGTTAGTAGAAATAGAGGTAGAGACAGTCGAAACCCAAGACAAATGGGAAATGCCAGCACTGATTGACTATGAGGAAATGCGTGAAGACTATGGATTCTAGACATACAATCGATTCAGATGCGAAAACTATTGCCCTAGAAATGGGGAATATTCCCAAGTTAAATATCGATGTGCAGGCTGCAATTCAACAACTGAATCGGAAGGGTTTTATCCCACTGAATCAGGTACAAATCGTCCATGATTGGTTGGAAGGTAAGCGACAGTCACGGCAATCGGGGCGAGTGGTGGGTGAATCGAGAACTGGAAAAACGATGGCTTGTGATGCCTATCGGTTGAGGCATAAACCTCGGCAGGCAGCAGGAAAAGCACCGACTGTACCTGTGATTTATTTACAAGTACCTCAAGAATGTGGGGCGAAGGAGTTATTCAGCGTCATTCTGGAACATTTGAAGTATCAGGTGACGCGAGGGACGGTGGCGGAGATTAGAGAGAGAACGCTGCGGGTAATTAAAGGGTGTGCGGTAGAGATGCTGATTATCGATGAGGCAGATCGGCTCAAACCTAAGACTTTTGCTGAGGTGCGGGATATTTTTGATAAGTTGGAAATATCGGTAATTTTGGTGGGAACCGATCGATTGGATGCGGTGATTAAGAAGGACGAGCAGGTTTACAATCGTTTTCGGGCTTGTCATCGGTTTGGCAAGTTATCGGGGGATGATTTTAAGCGGACGGTGGAGATTTGGGAAAAGCAGGTGTTGCGGTTGCCTACGCCTTCAAACCTGTCTGGAAAAACGATGCTGAGGACTCTGGGAGAGGCTACAGGCGGTTATATCGGTTTGATGGATATGATTCTGAGAGAGGCGGGGATTCGAGCGTTGAAGAAGGGTTTACCAAAGATTGATTTGGAGACGCTGAAGGAAGTTGCGGCGGAGTATCGATGATGGAATCGGAGGAGATTCAAGCTTGGTTATTTCAAATCGAACCTTTGCCTGGGGAGAGTTTGAGTCACTTTTTAGGTCGATTTCGTCGATCGAACGATCTGACTCCAACGGGATTGGGTACTGCGGCTGGATTGGGTGCGATTATTGCTAGATGGGAGAAGTTTCGGTTTAATCCACCTCCTTCTGAGCAACAATTGACTGCTTTGGCTGTTTTGGTGGGGGTTGAGGTAAAACGGTTGGTGGAGATGTTACCGCCAGTCGGGATGGGGATGAAGATGGAGCCGATTCGGTTGTGTGGGGCTTGTTATGGTGAGTCTCCCTATCATCGAATTGAGTGGCAATTGAAGGTGACGGATGGTTGTATGCAGCATGGGTTGAGGTTGCTGTCGGAATGTCCCAATTGTGGGGCAAGATTTAAGATTCCGGCGTTGTGGGTAGATGGTTGGTGTCATCGCTGTTTTACTACGTTTGCAGAGATGGCGGATCGGCAGAAAGCGATTTAGATGGCTGGTTTCAAGTCCTGTCACGAGATCGATCGAACTTGGTGCCATAAACGAAGGCATCCTATTTTTTGAGCAGTTGTGAAAAACTGGGTGCTGCTTCGCCACTCTATTGTCTAGGAATCATGCCTAATTACTGCCACGATGTAGATCTTTGCGGCTTTTAGACCCACAATAGACCAAGGTGAGATTGGTTTAAGGGAAAAGTGTCATGCTACCGTCAATTTTAGATACTTGTACTCTGCGGGCAGAAATATTGTCGGGAGAGCTATCGTTAGACTTATTTGCAGCCAAGCTCAAATTGGTTGTCGATGGGAAGGCACCCCCAGTTTATCAAGACCCAGAAATTTTCTTTGCCAATACCTTTCCCACGGCAGGTTTAAAGACTTTAATTGCTGAGGTTTTTGGCAGACTGACGGGGACGACGGTAGGATCGCCCCTAATACGACTAGAAACTAGTTTTGGTGGTGGTAAGACTCATGATGAAATTGCACTGTGGCATATTGCCAGACAGGGACGACAGATTCCAGGTTTAGATCGATTTACCGATCGATTGGAACAGATTCCCAGTAGTCCGGTTCAGATTGCAGCGATCGCTTGTCAGGATTTAGACCCAACTAATGGTGACTTACATGCAGATGGGATCTCGACGCATACCCTCTGGGGTGAAATTGCTTATCAAATCGGTGGAATCGATGGCTATCAACTATTGCGCGGTTCGGATGAGCAAAAGGTTAGTCCTGGCACTGGGGTATTGCAAAGATTGATTGGCGATCGACCGACGCTGATCGTGTTAGATGAAATCGCTCAGTATCTTCGCAAGGCTAAGGCTGTAAAGGTCGGGAATAGCGATTTAGCTGGACAAGTCGTGGCATTTTTATTCGCCCTGATGGACTTAGCAGGCTCCTGCCAGAACCTTGTTTTTGTCTATTCTCTGGCTGCTTCGAGCGATAGTTTTGCGGATGAAACGGCAGAATTACAAGAAACAATTAAGGCTTCGGCGCGACAGGAAAAAATTCTCACGCCTAGCACTGATGTCGAAATTTATAATATCGTCAAACAGCGGTTGTTCATGACCGTTGACGATAAAGCTGCCAAGCAAGCCGCCCAGGAATATCTCCAAGCTTATCGATCGAGTCGAGCTAATCTCCCTGAAGGCTGTAAGGATGCTGCTTACGTGCAAACGATCGAAGCTAGTTATCCGATCCATCCCGAACTATTTACGTTATTGACTAAAAAGATCGCCTCAATTCCCAACTTTAATCGGACGCGCGGGGCACTGAGGTTATTTGCGATCGCGACTCGTTATTTGTGGCGCGAGGGTGTAGCTCTACCGATGATTCATCCTCATCATTTGCCTGTCGGGATCGATGATGAGATTACCAACGAACTTACTTCTCGGTTGCAACGCCCATTAATGCGAATGCCGATTCAAGCGGATCTGTATAATTCCAGTGGGCGGGAAGCTCACGCGCAACTTCAGGATCGGGAATGGTTAGCGGCGGGGAAATCGCCGTTTTCGACTTGGGTAGGGCGAACGATTTTTCTGCATTCGATCAATCAAGGAATTGTAGCGGGGATTCGTAAATCAGAATTAAATTTATCATTGTTAATACCAGGGAATGATAGTAACTTTGTCGATCGAGCATTGGATCGATTGACGGAGGTGGCTTGGTATCTGGATTTCGATCCAGTGTTAACGATCGCGCGGTTCAAGGAAGAGCCGTCAATTAATAAAATTGTGGCAGAGGAGAAGGAACAAGTCGGACGTGGTGAAGCCAAGGAAGATCTGCGCCAACGTCGAGATTCGATCTTTGCTACTCGCCATTTTAAGCTAGTTTCTGCCCCGACTAGTCCAGGTGATGTGGATGATGGTGCTGATGAAATTGCTTTGTGTATCATCGATTTTCAGGAAGAGATGGTGACAGCTTCCACCGATCCGGCTCCAGCGATCGTCGAACAGATTTTCCAGCAGACAGGAGAGTCTGGTAAATTTCGGATCTTTCGCAATCGGCTATTATTTCTAGTTGCGAATAAAGCTGAATTGGATCGAGCGATCGAATTGGCACGAGAATTACGGGCGATTAAAAATATTCTTAAATCAGAACATCGATTAAGCGATCTTTCTGAAAATCAATGCAAGCAATTGAAAGGGAAGGAAGGGGAATTAGATTTGGGGGTACGCATTGCGTTGACGAATGCTTATCGCCATCTATTTTATCCAGCCCAAGATGCGGTGAAAGCTCCGAAAGGGCTGATGCACTATACTTTGCCAGTTCAGGACACTAGCGACATTAAAGGTAAAAATAACCAGCAAGAGGTGATTCTCAAGACATTAAAAGATTGTCAGAAAATTCGGGCTGATGATAGCTCTAACTACGCTCCCGCTTATATTTTGCAGAAGGTGTGGTCGGCAGGATTAGAATCGATTACGACCAAGGGTTTGAAGGAATCATTTGCTAAAGATTTAGGTCTGAATTTCTTTGTGCCAGCGGAGATTGCCAAACTGAAGGAGACGATTCTGACTGGGTTGGAAATCGGACAATGGGATCTAAAAGTAGCCGACCGATCTTACATTAATACGCCTGAAGCAAAGGTGGTGATGCCGGATCAGATCGAATTTTCCGATCGCCAAGTCTTGTATCGACGGGGAATTCTACAACCGCCAGCCCCCCGCGAGATCGAGCTTAGTGCCCAAACTTTACCAGGGGAGCCAGATAGCCAAAGAGTGCCTGTGCGGGTGAAATGGCGAACGAATGGTGCGATCGGCATTCAGCTATGGCAGGATAGCGTGTTAATCCCCAATCAGTTCCGTCCGGCGGATGAGTATACCGGAGAGATTACCCGTACCAGCCTATTTAAACTAGTGGTGGATTATGGGGATGGAGAGGTGCTGTCAAAGGATGCAAAGGCGGTCTTGTGGACTTCCTCTAGCGACACGATGAGCGATCCTTTGGTAGGGACGCAAATAGGTGTCTACGCGGTGAAAAACAACCCTGTCGAGTTACCAGTCGGGAGTTTAAATAGTATATTCAATGAGTGGCGCGATCGCGTTCACGACCAGAAGATTCAATCGGTTAAAAGTTTGGAGTTGACAGTTTCCGAGATTGTGGACTATCGCAAGTTGACTACAGCTTTACCCTTACTGATGCGGTTGCCGATCGAAATCGACCAGTTAGTCACCATTCAATCTAGTAACAATCGGTTTATGCGGTTAGAGTATCAGGGAGATATTAAGGGCTTCCAAACCTTATCTAATTCCGTTAATACATTTCTAACCGATCCTGATATGCGGGCGGAAGTTTCGCTCAAAGTGCGGGTTAATTTTGCTACTCCAGTGTTACCAGCGGGTACGGAAATGCAATCGATCGAGCAGACGCTGGGTAGAAATCCGATCGAACGCGGACATCTAGCGGTGACGGTGGTATATGAATAGTTAGGCACCTGTAGGTATTTAATTTCGGTTGCTGTCCCCTAGACCAAATGACAGGAAGGGAAGACAATAAGTGAGAAGGGCATCCTGCCCTTCACTTATCCATTGCTTAGAGAGTTTGTCGTGCAAGAGTTTCAACTAAGGGTTGTCCCAATCGACAATAATAATTTTGCGCTGGAGCTATATCAATGCGCCTATAAGCAAGCAGGGGAAAAACGTCGCCCTGCGGCGAAGCGGATTGGGCGGCTGAAGGGGCAATCTTTAGTCCAGGCACGACAGGCGGTGTACGATTGTCTCAAGTCGAATAATTACGACCCTAAGACGTTAAAACATTCCCGCCAAAATGCCTATATTCTGAATGAGGGATCGGGGGTAAATCTGGCGTTGTTATTTCAGGCTCTCCAACCGCTATCTAAGTTGGAACGGATCGCTAATATTACGGCGGGAGTGATGGCGATGAGTAATGAGGAGGCGCGTTACTGGTTTGCGAAGGTGAGTAATGGCGACAAGCATCGTGCTCTACGGGCAATTCGGGTATTATTGGGCGACTAGTTGATGTATAGCGAAACAGATATTATCGAATGCTTTGATTCCTCGACCTGGGATTACTTAAAGAATAAAAATACAGGTGGAAAGAATGCTCAAAAAGGGGTACGGTACGAAGATATTTTTGCTGTAGCTAAATTAGCAGCTCTAGCACAGACTGTAATTGAGACAGGATCGTTAATCCACATCTACAGTCAAGTACTCGCTTTTGTTGATGATTTGATAATCGCTCCAGAAAACGGAGTTAGAGAACATTATCAACTCAAGAATGTTCAGGCTATTGCTTGGGGGACTGGCAAAAAATCTATTGCTGATGATTTTCAACGCCAAAAACAGCTTAACGATTATCTCTCGATCGAGTGTAGATTATTTCTAGTTGTTTCTGGGAAGCCGTTACAAACACAACTCACCACCGATCTGCCCTCTAACTTACGGGATTTTACAGAAGTTTCATATTTTCTCTACGATCTAAGTATCGTCAAACTGATTAAGCAAGATCCTGAGTTCAAAGCCAGCTTGTCTTACCTTTCGTCCTTTGAGCAGCCTGCTCCAGACAAGCTAGAGTCTCTGGCAGCCTTCTTGCTATCGATTTGGTTAACTTGTCCCGATACTTCGGTACGCGGCATCCTGACACGGTTAAGACAGGATCGTCCCGTATATATTCGTATCTTCGATCGTGACATCCAGATCGATTCTCAAGTAAACTTAATCTTAGGTCAAATTCCAGACTTTAAGTTTGGCTTTGCCAAAGGTGTGTTTGAGTGGGATTACCTTGATGGACTAGAAACCGGACATTTACCGTACAGCGTGGATTCTGAGTATTTTGGCAGATTTGAATCACGAGTCAAAACATACAAGCCCACTACTTTTGATGATTTGGAGCAGTTACTATGACCCGTAGATACTCAGAATTTACCAGCAAGGAAACTAAACACTTACTCGATCGAATTGCCGATCGATCGACATCACCTGATGACTATAAACAGGCAATGTTGGCATTGGGTCGGAATTTGGGAGATGTTTTATTATCAAAAATCGATCCGCAGCGATCGAGAGTATATCTAGCAGCAACGGTGGAAGACGCAGATTTTCTCGCTCAGGGGATATTAGAACGTCTGGAAGTGAAGGTTTCCCGCCTTTCTTTTGCGTGTTTTTGGAATCAGCGGGAAGTTTTTGACGATCTGAATCTCTCGGTGGCACCGATTCTCAGGAAGTACCAAGAGCCGACTGATGATGTTGATTATTTAATTGTTGTTAAATCGGTGATTTCTGGAGCTTGTATCGTTCGGACTAATTTGGAGAACCTAATTCAGAAAATAGATCCGCAAGAAATTTTCATTGTTGCACCTGTTATTTATTACCAAGCAAAACAAAGTTTGGCAGAATCATTCGATCGGGATATTGTTGATAAGTTTCAGTTTTTCTACTTTGCCGAAGATGACGATCGCAACGAACAAGGAGAATTGATTCCTGGGATTGGAGGTTCGATCTACCATCGCTTGGGATTTGCCGGACAGGATGAGAAGAATCAGTACTTGCCTCAACTAGTCAAGACTAGACGCGATCGCATTGTCAAACAGCGTCAACTTATACATTAGATGGTTTAGATGGGCATCCTGCCCATCTCACAGAAGTTTCAGGATCTTGAATAGGAAAGATCGGTGTTGGTAGGAGATCGAGGGACATAGTTGCTGTCAAAGGCTATGATTCAGATAGGCTGTATTGCCCATTCTCAAGAGCCAACCCTCTGATTTCCCATGACTAAACGTAAGCCTGTTTTTATTGAAAAGATTTTTCCCATCAAGCTGCTCAATGAGCAGGTGTATCACGAGAATGGGGGCAATCCATTTAAGGGCTTGCATCGTTGGTATTCGCGGAAGCCGTTGTCTTTTAGTCGGGCTTCGGTGTTGGGTTCGATTTTGCCTGGGGATGTGACTATCGAGGAGTTTGAGTATCTATTGGGCTTGGAGAAGCGGCAATTTCGCAATAAGGAGACGAAGCTATATAAAACGCCGCCTTCACCGGAACGGGTGGCTCAGGTTCATGCTTTGTGCGAACAGATGTGGGGGACTTCGACACCAACGGTTTTGGATGCGTTTGCGGGGGGTGGGAGTATTCCGTTTGAGGCGGCACGGTATGGGTTGAATGTACTGGCTTCGGATTTGAATCCGGTGGCGGTGGTGACGATGAAGGCAGCTATCGAATTTCCGCTCAAGTTTGGCCCCGATTTACAGCAGGATATCGATAAGTGGGTGAAGTGGGTTGGGGATGAGGCGCAAGTTCGGTTGGGTGAGTTTTTCCCGTCGGAGCAGGGGGAGTCGGTACAGAACTATTTGTGGGCGCATACGGTAGTATGTCCGAGTTGTGAATCGGTTGTGCCTTTAAGTCCGAATTGGTGGTTGTACAAGCGTCCAGAAAAGCAGAATTTAAGCAAGTGGTGTGCGGTGCGCCCGATTCCGAATCTTGAGCAGAAACGGGTGGATTTTGAGTTGGTGAAAGGTAAGAAGGGGACTGGTG
>Ga0105054_10013167_pt1 | contig 10017 bp, 9 predicted proteins | sample BON02_FD_78091 | JGI IMG/M metagenome (GOLD analysis project Ga0105054, IMG submission 78091) | Freshwater microbial communities from Lake Bonney liftoff mats and glacier meltwater in Antarctica - BON-02 (megahit assembly) | ecosystem: Environmental > Aquatic > Freshwater > Ice > Glacier... | reverse complement strand
TGGCCGCGTCCGCGCCGGAGTTGATCGTGTCATTGCCCGCGCCACCTGTGATGTTGGTGGTAAACCCGGTGGCGGTGACGGGGCCGGTGATGTTAAAGCCCTCGGTCTGGTTGGACAGGTTCAACGTCACTGCCGCCGTTAGCAACACGTTCTCGAGGTTGACGATCTGCGCATCGCTGCTGCTGGTGAAACTGGCGCCCACCCGCAGTGTGTCGGTACCCGTTTCGCCGTCGAGCAGCGTGTCGCTCTGATCGCCCACGATGGTGTCGTTGCCCGCACCCGCGCTGATGCTGTCCGCACCCGCGCCGCCGGTAATGATGTCGTCGCCGCTGCTGCCGTTGATTGTGTCGACGAACGTGGAACCTATCACGCCTTCCATGTTCCGGTACGTGTCAGTACCAAGGCCGACGGCCGAGAGATTAACGACGGTGTCCGTCCCGCTCTGCACGAGTGTGAATGTGATCCCTGCCGTTGCGTCGGAAAAGTCAAGCTGATCGATCCCCGCACCACCGTCGATGAAGTCGTTGCCGGCAGCGCCTCTGATAATGTCGTCGCCGCTGCTGCCGGTGATGGTGTCGACGAATGCGGAACCTATCACGCCTTCCATGTTCCGGTACGTGTCAGTACCAAGGCCGACGGCCGAGAGATTAACGACGGTGTCCGTCGCGCTCTGCACGAGTGTGAAGGTGATCCCCGCCGTTGCGTCAGAAAAGTTCAGCACATCGAAACCCGCACCACCGTCGATGAAGTCGTTGCCGGCAGCGCCTCTGATAATATCGTCGGTAGCGCCTCCGATGATGATGTCCGAGCCGTTTGTACCGGTGAGTGTCGTGGTCGCAGTCGTGTTGTTGTCGATTGTCACTGTGGCAGCAGTGCCGAACAGCAATCCATCCGTCGCCTGGTAAGTGAATGAACCGTCAAGCGTGGCGTCGTCCGTAAAAGTAACGGTTCCGGTTCCGGTGCCGCCAGCAGTATGGCTGACGCTTCCGCCAATGGCACCGGTCACATTCGTCACATCCAACGAGGTGCCGGTATCGTTGGCGAGCAACCACGATTCCGAGATTGTGACTGCCGCATTCGCACCGACGTTGGTGATGACAGAGTCTGTGACAGTGGTAAGCACGAGCGGCACGACGGTATCCACCACCTGCACCGATTGCGCCGCGATGGTGTTGCCGTTGCCATTGGCATCAATCGCAACGCCTGCGGCCACGTCAACGGTGATGTTGGCTGTGGAGTTGGCGTTTGGTGTGACCGCCAGGGTGTAGACCGTGGCGCTGAATGCCGTGAAGGTGCCTTTGGTGCCGCCAACCACCACCACGTCGGTCGCGTCAAAACCGGTGACGGCCCGGCTGAAGGTGAAGGTGTAGACAACATCGCCACCGGCGATGTTGGCGACACCCGCTTCGTCGTCGGTAATCGTGACGGTGGGCGGTGTGGTGTCAGGTGCTGCCGGCGGCGGCGGCGTGCCACCTCCCCCCCCGCCAGCCACCGCGGCTACGACCCCAACCCCCAGCACAATTGCGCCAAGCATGCCCGGCGTGATGCCAGCTCCCGTCGCACCCGCTGCTGCCGCGCCGGTTCCGGGCGGCAGTAGTATCAACGCTTCGTCGTCTTGCCGGGTTGCAGCCGCTCCCGTGCCGGCCTGGGCCAGCAGCAGCGAGCCATCCTGGATCCCCGCCAGTTCCACGCCTTCGGGAGACACCATGTTGGCGTCAACTAGGGAATTCTGGGGTTCGGATTCAACGTCGTCGACCTCGCGCTTCACCTGGCCGCCGGGTTTTCCATTCTTGGCGGCGGGGTCGATCCATTGGTTGCCGGCGGCGCTGGGAATGCTCCCGGTCTGGGCGGCAATTTTGTCGATTTTGGTGCTCGGTTTGGAGGTGACAGCCATTTGAATTATTCCCAGTTGTTAATGTTAACGAAATGTTTCCAAAAAAAATACGAGCCCGTTTTCACACACACACACACACAGAGAGAGAGAGAGAGAGAGAGAGAGAGAGAGAGAGAGACCTAAATCCGTGAGTAAACTGACCTTGCCCCTGGAATCCGTATCCCATAATCGAGGTCATGAGTTGGCTTGTCCGACCTGAGCCGCAAACCAATTGTTCTCGAACTGCATCGGGCTGACATAGGCCAGCGTCTAGTGCAGCCGAGTGCAGTTGTACAAGGGCAGCCAGGCAATGGTTTCATCTTTCGCGTGGCGCCTGGTCTTAAGTCGGGAGGACATGCGACCCCACACATTGTTTGCAAAACACATTTCGACCGCCTGTTCCGTTGTTGAAGGTTGACGGTTGACGATTGACATTATTTTGCGGGCGCGGTGGGCGCACCACCCATAAACATGGGTAATGCGCTTCGCGCCCGCGTCTTTCTCGATTTCGCTCCATTGATCTCTTTCAACTCCGGTGGCCGCTTGTCGGTTGGCGGCTCGGGTATTGCGGTCCAGCATGCCGGCATGGACGCGTTTGTATCCATGCACCGTGGCCGCCGCGAGCTTGGTGCGTTGGCGAATCGACCTGAGCGCACGCCCTGCACGCGCGTATTCGCGCCGCGCGACGCGCCGGCCACCCATATCCCTTACAGTCGTTCGCACATCGCAGGCCGACATCGTGTCTGTGCCAGACCTACCCCCGGAGCCCATCGCGTGACAGATACATCCCCCTACGTACCCCCTGCCGTCTGGACCTGGGACAAGGAAAATGGCGGCCAGTTCGCCGCCATCAACCGCCCGATCGCAGGGCCGACCCATGACAAGGAACTACCGGTCGGCCGTCACCCGTTGCAGCTGTATTCGATGGGAACCCCCAATGGCGTGAAGGTGACGGTGATGCTCGAAGAGCTGCTGGCACTGGGTCACGCTGGCGCCGAATACGACGCCTGGCTGATCCGCATCGGCAATGGCGATCAGTTCGGCAGCGGCTTTGTCGAAGCCAACCCGAACTCCAAGATTCCGGCACTGATGGACCGCAGCGGGCCACGCCCGATCCGGGTGTTCGAGTCCGGTGCCATATTGACCTATCTGGCCGAGAAGTTCGGTGCCTTGCTGCCCACCGAAGCGGCGCAACGCGCTGAGTGCCTGTCGTGGTTGTTCTGGCAGATGGGCAGCGCGCCCTACCTGGGCGGCGGATTCGGCCATTTTTACGCCTATGCACCAAGCAAGATGGAATACCCGATCGACCGCTTCGCGATGGAGGTCAAGCGCCAACTCGACGTGCTGAACCGCCGACTGGCCGAAAGCCCGTACCTGGCTGGCGACGAGTACACCATTGCCGACATCGCCGTATGGCCCTGGTATGGCGCGCTGGCCAAAGGCCTGCTGTATTCGGCTGGCGAGTTTTTGCAGGTGCAGGAATACACGCATGTCCAGCGCTGGACCAACGATATCGCACAGCGTCCGGCGGTCAAGCGCGGGCGCATGGTCAACCGCACGTTCGGCGACCCGGCCAGTCAGTTGCATGAGCGCCATGAGGCGAGCGACTTCGATACCCATACCCAGGACAAGCTGGCGAAGTAGACCTGTAGCAGCGCATCGCGGCCAGGCCCGGGTGCAGCTCGGGCCGCCGCCAGATGGCCATCCGCAGCGATACACCGCCGGACACGCGCGTGTCACAAACCGACAGGAGAATTTCTGCCTATGGCTGACATCACCGTTTACCACAACCCGGCTTGCGGCACGTCGCGCAACACGCTGGCGCTGATTCGCAACAGCGGCGTCGAGCCGACCGTCATCGAATATCTGAACACTCCGCCGGACAAGGCACGCCTGCAGGAACTGCTGCGCGGCATGGGGATCTCAGCGCGTGCGCTTCTGCGCGAAAAGGGAACGCCCTATCACGCGCTCGGACTCGACCAGCCGCACTGGACCGACGACGATCTGTTGGGCTTCATGCTGGCCCACCCGATCCTGATCAATCGTCCGATTGTGGTGACACCGCTGGGAACCCGACTATGCCGCCCGTCTGAAACGGTGCTGGAAATCCTGCCTTTGGCTCAGAAGGAAGCATTCACGGCTCCTGCCTGAGCAAAGGGATGGCCTTGCGACCCAGCGGCTCGTCCTCGAAGAAGACCAGGACCGCGGGCGCGCTGATGATTTTCCAGCGCGGCTGCTCGACTACCCACTTTTGAACAAACTCGCTGACGGTTTGCCGGCTGGCCTCACGCTGCAGCAGCAGCAGTTGCGCCGTCGACGCCTTCTCGCCCAGCTTCGCGGTAATGGATCTCTGCAGCGCATTCACGGCGTCCGCGCCAGTGATAGGCGACCACAAGCCGCTCGAGAACGATTCGAGCCTGCCAGTGTCAATGGCCACCGGCAGCGAGGGACTCACCGGCGGCGCCACGACGATCAGCGTATCGCCGATGACGCGAAACGACCAGTCCTTTGATAACGGGATGTGATAGCGGTAGACCGCCGGCACTCGCACCTGGGCCACGGTCCTGCCCACCGGCACTCCGAGCACCGTGTGGCGGGTCGTCGAATCGAACCGCTCTTCGGCGTTGATCGTGCTGACCTCCAGCAGTCCGCCGGGCGAGCGCATGACAACGATGTCACGCGTCGACTGCGATGCTTGCACCCGATCGGCTCCGAACCACCATCGGTAGAGAAAAAAAGCGTTCAGCGCCAGGCTGACAGCAACAAATGCGGAAAAAATCGACTTCATCGTGACCGGAAAGTGAGTGGGACCCGCGGGCTGCTGCGAATCCGATTGTGCAGGTGCTCAGGCTACCACTGAAGCTTCGACGCTCGCTGGAAGACGCGCCGATTGCAAACCGATGCGCAGCGCCTCGGAATGAACCCGCATCAATTCAGCGCGAGCGTGACGATCTCCTGGGTCGCGACCAAAGTGGGCCAGTGCGCGCGTTGCGCCGACACCTGCATCGCATCCCGATAGAGAGTGAAGTGGTTGTGGCTGACGCTTACCTGCTCGACCAGTTCCCGCGCACGGCGCCAGTCGCCTTGTTGCATACACATCAGGCCAGCCGTCATGAAATACCAGCAGCCGAAAAGCCGCGCGCCGGTGACGCCCTGCGACGAGGTCTGGCGCAAGTGTCCCGGGCCGGCGTAACCCGGATCACCCGTGTCATCATCGATACTGGCGCCATCCAAGGTCAACGGATCACACCAGGAACTCAACAATGTTTGTAACCGTTAACGGCGCACGCCTGTATTTCGACGTCGAGGGCGCCGCGCTGGTGGCGGACGGCAAAACCATGCGCGAGCGAGCGACGCTGCTGCTGCTCCATGGCGGTCCTGGCTTCGACCATTCGCTGTTCAAGCCGGAGTTCGGCGCGTTGGCCGACGTGGCCCAGGTCATTTATCTCGACCACCGCGGCAACGGCCGCAGCGACTACGGGGACCCGTCGACCTGGAATCTGGCGCAGTGGGGTGACGACGTGCGCGCATTCTGCGACGTGCTCGGTATCCACAAACCGATTGTTTACGGCGTCTCATTCGGAGGCTTTGTCGCGCAGTCGTATGCAACGCGGCATCCGCAGCATCCGGGCAAACTGGTGCTGACCAGTACCGCGGCGCGGGCGGACTGGCCCGCGGTATTCGAGGCGTTCGAACGTATCGGTGGCGCGCAGGCGCGGCGCATGGCGCAGGATTACTGGTTGACTCCGACACCCGAGAGTCGCGTCTTGTACCGCGAAAAATGCCACCCGCTGTACTACACCCGCCCGATCCGCGATCCCGACTCCAGCGCGCGCGCGATCGTGCACGATCCGGTCAACCTGCATTTCGCCACCGGTGAGTTCGCGCGCATGGACTTCCGCAGCGCACTCGGGCACATCTGCTGTCCGACGCTGGTGATGGCTGGAGAAAACGATCCGATCACCCCGATCGCCTTCAGCGAAACGATCGTCGCCAGTCTGCCGCCGGGTCTGGCGCAGTTCGAACGCTTCGCCGATTGCGGCCACGGTGTCGTGCATGACGCGCCCGAGCGCTTTTTCGCGACTCTGCGCGCTTTCGTACGCTCCTGATTTCCCGAACTGCCACCGCGCAGCGTGTTCATTTGCGCGCGGCAGCCAGGCCGACAACGACCCTGCTATTCTTGCCGTTACCGTCCCAGCTCCCTGCCTTGCGAGGTCCCGGTCAGGGCATCGGATGCCGGATCGGCGCCCCGACAATCGAAAAGGAACCGTCCATGAACAAACCCGTTGCCCTGATCGTCGGTGCCGGCCCCGGCATCAGTGCTGCCTTCGCACAAGCGCTGGTTGCCGACGGTTACCAGGTGGCTGTCGCCTCGCGCGATCTGTAGAAGTTGCGTCCACTGGCCGACGCGATTGGTGCCACGCCGTTTGCAGTCGACGCGTCGTCACCAGCCGACGTGGTCCGGCTGTTTGCAGATGTCGACCGCTCCATGGGCCAACCCGAAGTCGTCCTGTACAACCCCAGTGCGCGCATCCGGGGCGAGTTATTGAGCCTGGACATCGGTGCGCTGGCGACCGCCCAGCAGGCGGCGCGGCGCATGCTGCCACACAACCGCGGCAGCATCTTCTTTACCGGCGCCACTGCACCAGCCGACCGGTGCATGGAGCTGGGAGCTGGAATTGCGCAGCCACAAGGAGCCTTTCTGACGGATTGAAGCGGGCCGTTCCCCGCGACAATGGTGTGTCTCTCACGATGCCCTGACCCGCCCCACTTCCGGAGAATACGCATGCTCGACCTGTTGCTCCACAACGCAACCCTGCCCGACGGCCGGAGCCCGATGTCGATCGCCGTACAGGACGGACGCATCGTCGAACTGGCACCCGTCATCGACGCGCCCGCGCGCGAAACCATCGATGCCCAGGGGCTGCTGGTCAGTCCGCCCTTCGTCGACGCGCACTTCCACATGGATGCCACGCTGAGCTACGGCATGCCGCGGGTCAATCAGAGCGGCACCCTGCTCGAAGGCATCGCCTTGTGGGGCGAGCTCAAGCCCCTATTGACCACCGAGGCCGTGATCGAGCGCGCGCTCGCGTATTGCGACTGGGCCGTGGGACGTGGCCTGCTGGCGATCCGCTCGCATGTGGACACCAGCGACCCGTCGATGCTCGCGGTCCAAGCCTTGCTCGAGGTGAAAAAGCGTATCGCACCCTATCTGGATCTGCAACTGGTGGCATTCCCGCAGGACGGTGTGCTGCGCTCAAAGGGCGGCCTGGCCAATCTGGAGCGCGCGCTGGATCTGGGGGTCGACGTGGTCGGCGGCATTCCGCACTTCGAACGCACCATGGCCGAGGGCACAGAGAGCGTGCGCCTGTTGTGCGAGGTCGCCGCGCGGCGCGGAAAACTGGTGGATATGCATTGCGACGAGTCGGACGACCCGCTGTCGCGCCACGTCGAAACGCTGGCATTTGAGACCCAGCGCCTGGGCATGCAGGGACGCGTCACCGGCTCGCACCTGACCTCGATGCATTCGATGGACAACTACTATGTATCCAAACTCCTGCCGCTGATGGCACAGGCGCAGCTTCACGTTGTCAGCAATCCGCTGATCAACATCACGCTGCAGGGCCGCCACGACACTTATCCGAAACGCCGCGGCATGACGCGGGTGCCCGAACTGATGGCGCACGGCGTCAACGTGGCCTTCGGCCAGGACTGTGTGATGGACCCCTGGTATTCGCTGGGCAGCGGCGACATGCTGGAAGTGGCCAGCATGGGTCTGCATGTGGCCCAGATGACCAGCCAGGACGCCATGCGCCAATGTTTCGACGCGGTGACGGCCAACCCGGCGAAGATCATGCAACTCGACGGCTACGGCCTGGAGCCGGGCTGCCACGCCGATTTCGTGTTGCTGCAGGCACGTGACACTATCGAGGCGATCCGCTTGCGCGCGACCCGGCTCAAGGTATTCCGGCGCGGCAAGCTGATTGCCGAATCACCCGAGGCCAGCACCACCTTGTACCTGGACGGCCGCCCGGCTGCAACAGCCTATATGACGGCTGCGCCGCACGCCTCCTGAGCCCCAACCGGCCTATTCTGGGGGCCGACTGTCCCTATACTGCGCCTCATCACGGCATCACAAACCGCAAACCTCCCTGGCCCGCCATTCAGAAAGACACACCATGTCCGCCGATGTCCGCGAAATCCTGGATCTGCTTCGTTACCCTGTGGACGAGCCTGGCGCGGCACGCGGGCGTTTGATTGCGGACACGCACGAGGCACTGCAACGCGACGGTTGCGCGGTGCTCAAGGGATTTGTCCACCCCTCGGCCATCGACGCACTGGTGCATGAATGCGACCGCGTCGCGGTGCACGGGCATCGCAATTTCAACCGCACCAACGCCTATTTCACGCAGGACCGACCCGACTTGCCAGTGCATCACCCGATGCGCCGGTTCTATGACCGCTCCAATGCATTCGTTGCGGCCGACCATTTCGGGCCTGACAGCCTGCTGCGCAGCATCTACGAATGGCCGGCGTTCGCGCCCTTTGTGCGCGATGCACTCGGCGAGCAGCGCTTCTACCGCTATGCCGATCCGCTGGCGGATGTGATCGTCAACCTGGCAGAACAAGGCAACGGGTTTCCGTGGCACTTCGATACCAACAACTACACCGTGACCTTGGCGATCCAGAACGCGGAGTCTGGCGGCGACTTCGAATACAGCCCCTATCTGCGCACCACTACCGACGAGAATTACGCCGGGGTGGAGGCGGTGCTCGACGGTGACCCAAAGCTGATCCGTACACTGCGACTCGAGCCGGGTGACCTGCAGATATTCAAAGGCCGGTATGCACTGCACCGGGTGACTGCCCTCGCCGGTGCGAGACCGCGTTATGTGGCGATCTTCAGTTTTACTGAGGAACCTGGCATGGTCGGAAGTCCGGAGCGCACGCGCCAGCTGTATGGCCGGGTGTTACCGATCCATATCGAGCGCGCCGGGTTGCGCGCCGACGCGCTGGTGGATTGAAGCCTCTGCGCGGCGCGATGCGTGCGCGCAAGCTTTGGTATCCGGTTGCAGCCCCCGTGCCGGGTGCAGCGGGTGGTGAACTCTCAGTCCGGCAATGGCCTGCCCGTGCTGTCCACCGCGACAGGCAGACGCAGGCGAATCCCGAGACCGGGATGTACCGGCTCCAGCGTCAGCGTCGCCTGGATCAGCGCCGCACGCTCCTGCATCGATCGCAAACCGTTGCCACGCTCGCCATCCAATCCTCTTCCGTCGTCGCTCAGCGCGATGACGATGGCGCCGTCGTCATCGGTGATGGCGGTAACGGTCAAGGTTGTTGCCTGGGCGTGCTGCATGGCATTGGATATCGCCTCCATCAGGATGAACTGGATGTGGCGCATGCAGCTGCTGCCGCACCAGGGCAAGGTCGGCAGCGCATCGGCGCGCCAGACCAGCTTCAGGCCAGCCGCGCGGATGCGTCGGTCGAGCCGAAAGCGCAGATTGGCCAGCAAGGCGTTGATATCGCCTGCAGGAATTCCCATGGCATCCACTGACAGGCGCAGTTGGTCCAGCGACTCACCCAGGGTCTGCAGCAATTCGCTGCGCGAGGCTGTGCCGCTCTCGACCAGGCGGATCGCGGCAATCAGGTTGGCACCGGCTCCGTCATGCATGTCACGCAGGATGCGCGCACGTTCCGCCGTCATGGCCTTCTCGCTCTCGAGTTGTGTCACGCGCAGGTGCTGTTCATGCAGCTCGCGCTCCCGCTGCTCGATCCGTTGCTGGATCGAGCGGTTCAGCTGAACCAAGGCCTCGCGGGTGCGCTGAAACCGCATGCTGACAATCAACAGCACCAGAATCGCAAAACCCACTGCGGCAAACTTGGACCAGGCCGGCTCCTCGAACAACAGCGCACTGGCGCGTCCGGCGTAGATGTCGCGCGTCAACGCCACCATGCAACCCGTCAGAGCCCCGACCAGCAACCAGCGGTCCCATCGCGGCTCGCGCCACGCATCCACGCCCAGTCGCAGGACCAGCCACCACCAGCCCACCATTGACATCAGCATCCACACAACCACCGGCGTCGACAGCTGCAGCCACCAGGCCAGCGCGAACGCCGGCGGTCCGGCGAGGATGACCGTGGCG
>Ga0105054_10013164_pt1 | contig 10019 bp, 9 predicted proteins | sample BON02_FD_78091 | JGI IMG/M metagenome (GOLD analysis project Ga0105054, IMG submission 78091) | Freshwater microbial communities from Lake Bonney liftoff mats and glacier meltwater in Antarctica - BON-02 (megahit assembly) | ecosystem: Environmental > Aquatic > Freshwater > Ice > Glacier... | reverse complement strand
CACCCGCAAGAATCCGCAGCGTGCCGTCTGGCTCGCGGGTCACATAAACACCGTCCTGGTCGGCCTCGATCTCGGCGGGCAACACCCGGTCAAATTCGGTCGTGTCCTCGTTAAATTTCCAGACAATCATATTCTCATCCTCTCAAATAATCAGTTACTCAATAACTCATTAACGCAAGCGTGCGCAGGGCGTTCCGCCTCGGCGTATAACTTATTGACCCATCCCCATGTCAAGACGGCGAACAGGCACACAGTCAACGTGCCCCACATCCAGACCGTGCGGCGGTAGGCCATGCCCCGCTCTGCCCTAACGCCTGCATCAACGGCCAGCAATCGGTTTGCCTCGTCCTGCATCTCGCCTATGCGCTCGCCAAACAGATCGGCGGCATCATGGGCAAGGGCGGCGGCTAATTGCCGCCCCTGTACCTGGGCAGCTTCGCTGACGGCCAATTCCAGCCGCTGCGATGCTTCCCGTTGCGCATTGGTGGCTGCTCGGATAGCACCCAGAAGCTGGGTGGCTGCGTCTTCGAGGCTGTCAAGGCTTGTAGTCATAGCCGTCCCCTTATCTGTCCATTTCCATTCCGCCGTCGCGGCCTTGCTGCGGGCTGCGTTCCTGTTCTTGCTTCTGCTCCTTCTGACGCTCGCGTTTCTGCACCAGTTTTTGCACTTCGGCCTGACGTTTAGTTCGCTGCATGTTCGTCTGGTTGATTTGCTTCTCTTGGTTTGACTCTGCTGGGTTGCTGCTCATGGTTCTCTCCTTCGGTGGTTGTGGTTGCACAGTCGGCGGCTGTTGGGCAATTGCTGCCCAGCGGTCGCTGGCCCATGCGGAATGCTCGGTGTCGTGCTTTTTCTCGGCACGCTCCCAAGCGGATTCGCGGAAATTGACGGCGCGGGGGTCGTCACTTCGCAAAAACTCGGTGCGGGATTTCACGGCGGTGTCAATCTCGCCGTGTTCTCTGTCCCATTTGTCAGCGCGGGCCGTGGCTCCAAAACGTGCGATGAAGTTGCCTTCCCGTGGGTCTGGACGTTCGCCGTGCTGGTCTTTAAACTTGCTTTGCAGGTCGGCGCGGTATTGCTTGGCGTGCTCGCCAATGGCTTTCGTTTCGGTCAGCTCCCGATTCGGCGTTTGGGGTTCTGGTTTCGCCAGTGCCTGCCGCCGTTCCTCTTCGGTCATCTGGCGCGGTGCTGGCTCGGCTGGTTTCTCGGCCTTGCGGGTCGGCTGCTGCTCTGGTGGTGCCGCTGGCCTTTGCTGCTGTGCCTGTTCGTCAATCTTTGAGCGCAAGCGCTGCACCAATTCATCTTTGGTCGGTGTCGGCTGTTGCTCGGTTTTGCGGTCGGACTTGTCAGCGTCCAGCGTGGTGCCCTTCTGGTGCGACGTGTTCATTTGTCGCGCCAGCGATGCGGCTGATTTGTATTTGCTCGAATCGACGTATAGCTTCGTTTCCTGCCGACTGCGCGACATCGAGACATAAGACAATTCCCGGTCGTGCATTGAGCCGGAAAGCACGTAAGCACGATCTACAGTCACGCCCTGCGCTTTATGCACGGTCGTTGCATAGCCGTGGTCGATGCGGTCGTAATCCTTGGTGCTGAACGTGGCCAGCTTCCCGTCATCCCCGCGAACCGACATTCGGCAAGAATCCTCGCCATCGCGCTCGATGTTTTCGACGGTGCCCAGCTTCCCGTTTTTCGCCCCGGTGGTTTTGTCGTTTTTCAGGAAAACAACCCGGTCGCCTTTGGAGAACTCACGTTCGCCCTGTTCGGTTTTGACGCGCTCGCCTTGCTCTATTTCCCCAGCCTGCACGCGCTCGGAACGGGCCAACTGGTTGAGGGCGTGGACATCCTTGCGGGTGCCTGACAACATGACGGCGCTTCGCCCATCGTCGGTGCGCTCTTTGTTCCAGTCGCTGACAAGTTGCTTTTTCGTGTCGTCGGCATCTGTCCCAACACGCACCAAGCCCTTTTCGGCATACGCGGAAATGGCTTTTCCAGATTTTCCATCTGCAAATTTATGCACGGCATCACGCGCCCATTCCTCTTTCTGACGGTAGATCGTGGACAGCTTGCCAGCGCCCAATTCATCCTTGATCGCCCGGAATGCGCCGCCCGCTTGTATCGGCTGCAACTGGCGGTCATCACCAATCAGAACCAACTTGGCCCCGGCCTTGGTCGTGTGATCAACAAGGCGCGAAGTCAAACCGCTGGAAAGCATCCCGGCTTCATCCACGGCCAAAATGGTTTTGCTGTTGAGCTTGGTTCGCCCGCTGTCCAATTGCATCAACAGCGAATGCACGGTTTGCGACTTGATGCCGCTGCCTTCTTCCAGCCCGTCAGCCGCCTTGCCTGCCAGTGCCGCGCCGCGCACCTCATAGCCTGCTTCCTTCCATGCGGAATGCGCCGCTTTCATCATGGTTGATTTGCCCGTTCCGGCCATACCTTCCACCAGCGAAACGCCGTCTTTACCGCTCATGTGATGCAGGGCTTTGGTCTGTTCGTCGGACAGGCCGTTTTTCTCGGCGTGCTTGTCCAACAGGCGACTATCGACGGGGTGCTGCCCTTCATTTTTTCGGGCGGTGGATTGATCGACCATCCGGCGTTCCATGTCCTGCATGCCCTTGGTGGTCATCCTGACGTTGCCTTTGTCGTCAGTACCCAACAACACCACGTCAGCGCGGCCTACGCACTGCGCGACGGTTTCATGCAGTTGATCGCCTAGACGGTCATCGGCACCTTTGCAGATTTCCCTATAAAGATCGCGCTCGGTAAAAACGCTTTGCTGGTCGGTCAGTTTGTCCAGTACGCGGGTGGCTAGATCGGCGCGTTCGACGTGCTGGCCGTTTTCCGTTTTGATCGTCCGGTTCTTGTCGCCGATTTCGGTTTGTGTCCCTTTGCGCTCCATCGCCGATGCATGCGGCCCCATGTGCTTGGTCGGCTCGCCAATTTTTGCGGCTTCGTCAAACTCGCCGCGCTCGATCAATTGCTTTTTGGTTTCGTCCTTCGTCCTGGTCGTATAAAGCTTGTCGATTCCGCGTTCGTTGAGTTTGTCCTGCACCTTGGATTCCCAGCGCGGGCGGTTCCATTCAGCCGGGTTTTCCAGTGTTGGCTTGAACTGCCGTTCTTTCGGGTCAAGCTCCTTTACCTTGTTGCCGAATCCGCGTTCGTTCACTTCCTTGGTAGTCATCAGAAAGTGACAGTGCCAATTGCCGTTATGTTTGCGGCCCGTGTCCGGGTCGGTGACATAGAACTGGTCGGGGTTCGCCTTTAGGTCGTCCTCACTCACGGTGCGCGGCTCGTGCATCGACACTTGCACGCCTACGCCCCACTTGTTTGCAAGCTCCGCGCCGAATTCCTGTGCAAGCTGTTTGCGGTCGTCTGCGTCAAGCTCGTGGGGGAAGTCAACTTCAACTTCCCGCGCAGTGATGCTGTCACCGCGCTTGTGGGCTTTTTCGTTTGCGTTCCAGAACTCGCCCTGCCCTGCGGCGCGTTCCGCTTTGTCGTCTGAGCGGGTCAGGTCAGCCATGCGTTTCAGGTCAGCGTGTGCGCCATCCGGCACGATGATTTCCGAATGCTCGATGCCGCCCTTGCGGGTGTAGTCGAAGACCTCGCCCGTGCGTTCGTCAGTGATCTCAACGCCAGAGCGGTATGCGGCGGCGGCGGTCGAGCTGCGGCCTTCGCTGCGCGACAAGCCGCTTTTGTGAGCGCATCGACCGAACTGAACCTTCACTGAAAACACCTCCGATTAAGCCCGCCATCGCGGGCGCTGGTTTTGGTTTTTGGCTCGCAGCAAGCGGCCCCCGGCAGGGCGCACGTAATCCCGCAGGGATTACTCTCAGTGCGCCCTTCTTTCATCCGGGAAACACCAGTAATCCACCATCGCCGCTACAAACACCATCCCTGAATGCTACCAATAAAACCAAATACATACAACCAAAAAACACCATATAACCGGCTGACAACAAACAAAAACCACACCCCAAACAACCGCACAACAAAAATCCAACAACCCTAAAAACCAAAACCAGCAACACCCAAAAACCGCAAAAACAACTCCAGATACCCAAACAACTAAAACACCAAACAACCCAACATCCAAAGGCATAAAACCCCACAAACACCCAACAAACACAGCCACCACCACCACGCCATCACACCGAAAACAACCCACGCCAGACCCCGCTAGATCAACCCAAACACCACCCCCTTAAAACGCCAAACTCCAAAAAATCCAAGCCAGCAAAGCACAAAACCGCATCACTAAAACAGCCCAAACTTGAAATTATTAGCACTCCATTTTTAACGCTTGCACAGGTTGTTACTTCCGCGCATAATCGGGCCGACATCAACCACAACCGGAGGTAAAAAATGGCGACACGTAAACCCATTCAAGACCGGGTAGCCGAAGCAGAAACCAAGCTAAAGCAACTCAAAGCCTTGAAGACAAAACAGGAATCCCGCGAGAAGGCAGTAACCAAAAAACGGGAACGACAAGAAGACACGAACAAAAAAATCAGGCTTGGCGGTTTGATCGTTCTGGCTGGTCTGGCTGATTGCGATAAAGGCGTTTTGATGGGTGCATTGATCGACGCATCGCAGCAGCGACAGGACAAGGAAACGAGCGCCCGCTGGAAAGCAGCCGGGGACTCATTGCTCAAACAACAAGCCACCGACAACCGACATTCGGCTGCGGCTCAAACGCAGGAGGGCTAAGGCATGAATCCAGATTTCAAAATCGACACGGCCACGAAAAAAGGCGTTGCGTGGTTCAAGCGCTGGGTCATTCAGCACTTCGTGTTAGTCGGTCTGGGTGGATGGGTCGGCCTCGCTGTCGGTCTATTGCCCTTCCATCGCCGTCTTTCCGCTACTCATTTTGGGCTGTTCGGCTATGCCTTTTGGTGGGCAATTCCACTGGCCGTGCTTGTCGGCTATCCCTATCTGTACTGGAACCTAAAACGGCAGGGAAAAGCAGAACAGAAAGCCCGCGACACACAGGCCGCAGCCAGCGCCAAAACGCCGGAAGAGCTGGTTGTCGAACAGGCCGATGCTATGGCAGCTCGTCGTGAAAATTTCACGGGTCTTTACTTCGGAGAGTCAGCAGGAACCCTGCACGAACGGGCGCACGTTGGAGGCATTCCAATTGGAACGGAAATCATCGCCAGTCCAGAGGATTGCAGCAAAAACATCATCATTTTTGGTGGTATCGGCGGCGGCAAAACGTCTAGGTCGATCAACCCGCTTTTGCTGCAAATGCTGGAGCAAAACGCCGGGGCGCTGATTTTTGACATCAAGACCGATTTTCAGAAAGAAGTTGCCGCATTGACGGCACACGTTGGGCGCGATTACAAGGTCGTCGGCGACGGTGGAATGACGCTCAATTTGCTGCGTGATACCACGCCAGAACTGGCCGCAAGCTACCTGAAAAGCTGCTTTTTGATGCAAGGCCAAGGCAGCGGCGAATCGGCGTTCTGGGTGGATTCATCCACCGAAATGGCGCGGCACTGCCTGACGCTGCTTCGATTGATGGAATGTGACTATTCGCTGGCGGCGCTGTATGACTTGGTGTTCGATGAAGAGGAACGCAAAAAACTGCTTGTTGAAGGTGAAGCCAAGTTTGATTCCATGTCAGATCGTGACCAGCGTTTCTTCCTCCAGACCAACCGCTTTTTTGCAAACGTCTGGGATGAACACGACGACAAGCTGCGGAAAAACATTCTCGGCACGTTAAACGCTGTTTTGTCGCCCTTCGCGCACCCTGACATGGTGGATGCATTCAGCGCTGGAAGCACGCAAGGCGAGGCCGATTTGACCGAACTGGTGAACGACGGCGCGGTGTTTTTGGTGAATTTGCCAATGACCAAATTCGGCAAAGAAGGTGCTCGCTTCGCATACCTGCTTATCAAGCTGCGCTTCATGAACATGATGAAGGAACGTCGCACACGGTCAGACCTGAATCAGACCCGCCCTGTCGTGTTCCTCTGTGACGAATATCAAACCATCGTTGACAGTGTTTCCGATACCGATTTTTGGGATAAGTCGCGGGCATCAAAGTGCATCGGCATCGTATCCATGCAAGGTGTGGCAAGCCTGATTCATGCCCTTGGCGGCAACCAAAAAACCGCCGAAGCCATTTTGCAGAACTTCCGGCAACAGTTGATTTACAGGACAGAGGACAGCGCCACCCTGCGCCACGTCCAGCAGCTTCTCGGCCAGATTGATGTGCAGCTAACCAGTGGCGGCGAAAGCGTCTCAGAAAGCGACAGTTGGTCAGCCGCTGGCTTCGGCCAGCGTCAAGGCACGCATTCGGTTTCTGAGTCACTAAGTGAAAACACCAGCATGACCCGGCAAGACCTGTTCGGTGCAAACGACATGCGCAGTTTGTCCGCTGATTACTGCCTGTTCATCGGCAATTTGGGTGACAGGGCAGCGGACGAAGTGCTGCGCGTCGAACCCGTCTATGTGAACTAAAGGAGATAGAAATGGCTTGGAAAAAAACAGCAACCAACCACGTTCCCGAGTGGTTGAACGTCCGAATGATCGGACTGAGAGAAACGGCTGAACACTTTGGCGAGTTCATCTTGGCGGGCTTCGTCGCGGGTGTTGTCGCTGGCCTGTTGATCGGCTGGGTCAAAAACGACGACTGGAACGGCCAAGAGATTGCCTCCCAAAAGTGGCAGGCAGGCGTCGAGAAAAGTAACCAGTTGCACGCGCAAATGTGCAAACAGTTTCCAAATTCTGGCGCTTGCAAAAAGTAGCAAGCCCAGACAGCAACCCCGTTCTTTAACCAACTTTTGAGAATCGAAAATGAAAAAAACTTTACTGGCAGTAACCTTGATTTCCGTTCTGTTTGCATCGCCCGTGATGGCCGCTGACAACACGCCTACCGCCCCAGATTTTGGCAAATTGCGCGAATCTGCCGCCGCACCCTTCCGGCTGCTTGGGAATTTGATCGGCGGCAACAAAGCGGAAGCGGCCCAGACGCAGCCACAGACAGCGGATGAATCGGCAATTGCAATCACCCGGCCACCCGGCATAAAAATTGAATTTAGACAGGGTGGCCAAGGGATCACGGTCTCACACGCTTGCGCACCGGGCAAATGCGGGTTTTGGGATGCTCGGGTGGAGTTTCGGAAAAAAGGGATGACAGTCGGCGTTGATCTTGAATTGAAAGAAGAGGGAAACGATCTTCTTGAAGCTGGCTTCAGTGTTTTAGCTCCGACTCAAGCAAGCCCGGAATGCGATTCTTGCCCGCCTCTGGTCGGCGTTGTGCTCACACCAGGTGAATACTTAGTTCATGTAACCCCGTGGTACAGCTACCGCAAGGAGACTGAACATGACAAAGCGCGGCTTGGCTCAATTAGGCTGGGGATGTTGACTGTCACGTCAAATTCAGTAACAGCTCGCAAATTGGGATATCTGAACGAAGCCGAATTTCTCGGAAAGAAGCCCAAAAACGGTAATCAATTTAATTGATGAAAAGCGCAGATGCTCTCTTAATTTAGCGAGTGTCTGCGCAATTACTCAAAAGGTTATTTGATGAAAAAACTACTTGCTGCACTGGCCTTGGCCGTGGTCATCACTACACCAGCCATAGCCAACCCGATGAAAGACGGCCCCGTGGTCGATGCTTCGCTTTCGTGGCTGTCTGGTGAACATCGCCTGAATTTTCATTTCTGGTGCGGCTCTGGTCGGCTGTGCCGGGGGTATCCGAATCAGTCGGCATCGCTCAAAGTTGACGGCGCGACGGTTGCCTCCATTCCCATGAAGCATCGAAGCGATCACCACGCTGTCATTGGCGGGCTATTCTTGCTGGCCCCACTGGACGAGTGGAGCACGGGCGACAAGCGCCAGAATCATCGACTGTCGGAAGGCACGCACACCATCAGCGTGACCTACAACCCGGAACGATTGACGCGCACCATCAAATTGCGTGTCGAGTGTGGCCCCAATCCAATGGCAAAACACGGGCGGGAATGCATCATCGTTGAGCCTAAAAATGCGCTGTGATGTTTGCCCCTCCCTACTTCGCGCCGTTGGCGCTGCGCGGCCCGTGGATAAGTCGTGCCGACTTATCCACCGCCCTTGCGGGCTACTCGTGTTTAATTAAACACTTAACTACTTTAAAACTCAAAACCTCAGTTACTTAAACAATCAATTCATTTTTGCACGTTTTATGACGGCGGCCACCAGTGCCGCCGTTTCGCTTTCTGCCTCTTCTTTGGCCCACCATATCGCCCGGTCGGCCAGCGCCTGCAACCTGTTGACGTGCCATTTCACGATGGTTTCATCTGGTAAGCCGCGCAACAGGTCGGGCAACAATGCCGCCACGGCGCGAATCTCCCCGGCCAAATCTTGGTAATCGTCCGGGGTTGCCATTACTTTTTCACTTTCTCGCTTGGTGGTTTGATGACGGCCAGCAGTTCCACGTTCTGACTGGTGACTGCCTCCAGCTTTCCGGCCAGCTTGGCCGCTGCCTCGCGTGCTTCGCCCGCCTCTTTACGTGCGCTGTCGCGGTCGGCCTCGATCTTGGTCATGCGCTCGGCTGTCCGGTTGATTTCGGCGGCGGCTTGCTTGCCCTGCTCGGCGTGCGCTTCTGCCTGAGCATCATTCTTGGCCTGCACCTTCACCAGCTCGGCGCGTGCTGTCTCCGTGGCCGTGTGTGCGGCCTCGATCTCGGCTGTTGCCTTTGCCCGTGCCTCGGCCAGCTCTGCCCGTTGCCGTTCGGTTTCGGCCAGCGCCCGGTCAAGTTCGCCGCGCAAGTCAGTGGCGCGGTGTTCGATTTCTGAAATTCTGGCTTCTGCCCGCTCTGCGCGGTTGATCGCTTCGACCTCACGCTGGCGCACTGCGGCCAGCTCCTGCGCCTGCTCGGCGGTGACGGCTTCACTGTCAGCAAGTTGCTTTTTCGTGGTTTCAAACTCGGCGGCTTGCGCTTCGTAGCTGTTCGCCAGTTCGGCCCGCATGTCGTCCAGCTCGACCCGTTCTTTTTCCCATCCGGCTTGCGCACTGCGCAAAGATTGGTTTGCAAGCTCGGTGGCATTGAGCCATAGGGCGGCGACGGCTGCGGCATTAGCCTGTTGCACTGCCTCGGGAACCGCGACGGCCACGGGTGCCGCCTGCGTGGTCTGTGCCTGCCGCCACTCCTTCATGACGGCGGATACTGCATTCATGTCGGCACGCGATAAACGACGCACAGCGTCAACGGTCGGGAAACGCTCACGACCGGCCTGCTCGTACAGGTCAATGGCGGCGGAAATGACGCGCTCGCGCACGTCTGCGGGGATAGTTGGCTGGGTCATAGTGGCGCTTCCTTTGGGTTGAAATAACATAATAAGAATTATGTTATTATTCTTATTATGTTGCAAGCATTATTGTGTTGTTCTTTGGTGAAATACCGATAGTTTGCGGACAAACGGCTTTCCTCCTGGACAAAAACAGGCGCTCGCCGCTGGGCAGAGGGTCAGGGGTGGAAAATCAACCCCTGACCCTCGCCCGGAAGCGTGAAAGCTGCGGTCAGCGTCAAGGGTTCGCCCCGACTGGCCCGAGTCCTCGCCTACGGCTGCGGGCCGCACCAGCCAGACGGTGCCGCTTCGCGACCTTGACCCTGCCCTTCGCAAAACCGATTTAAAAGGCCGTAGCGCCGTTTTTAATAGCTTGGGCATACCTTTCCATCAACCAACAAGAAAAACCGCGCTGGCGGTGCTCCTGACCCTTCCTGATAGACGGTTGTCGGAATGGATGTTTATGCCCGAAGGGCATGAGAGCGAAGCGGAAGCGGCTGCTTTGTTTTCCTGACTGACAAACAGGGTTGTTTCTCCCCCTACGAGTAGTAGGGGGCCGGGGGGTGGTGCGGGGAGCCACACGCAGTGAGGCGGGGCGTAGGGGGGGTGAATGCGACCCCCTCTGGGGGTCTATTAATGGCTGCTGGGTGAGCCGTAGGCGAGGGCGAAGCCTTGGAACCGTCGCGCAAGCGATGGGCGAAGCCGCGAAGCGTTGTGGTTGTCCGGGTTCGGGCGCTAGTGCGCCCT
>Ga0105054_10013163_pt1 | contig 10020 bp, 12 predicted proteins | sample BON02_FD_78091 | JGI IMG/M metagenome (GOLD analysis project Ga0105054, IMG submission 78091) | Freshwater microbial communities from Lake Bonney liftoff mats and glacier meltwater in Antarctica - BON-02 (megahit assembly) | ecosystem: Environmental > Aquatic > Freshwater > Ice > Glacier... | reverse complement strand
GTTCCAAACCGGTATGTGTGTGGGCGTGCCATTTCCAGTGTCCAATTACCACCGCAATGATACGTTTGTCTTGAGTGATACATGATGTGTTCGCGGCGTATGTTGCATGGTACTCGTGGCCTTTGTTGGATGCTAACGCAGAACCAGCCACCTCCAGCGAAGCTTGAATTCGTTCCAAACCGGTATGTGTGTGAGTGCCATTTCGAGCATTCTCGTTATACCCCCTAGTGACCGCCGCGACAAATAGTGCTAAAGCGAACGAATAACTCTCTGACGTCCCTCCACTCCACCCCACCAATCCGGTTACAGCAACATGGATAATTACCTCGTCGATCCGGATTTACTTCTTCATCGTCAGGCCGTGGCGGATATGCAGGGTAGATGTGCTGGATCAGATACCTGGGTCTGCACGGAGGCATTGCTCTTCGTGGTCCACAAGAATATGATTCAGGAGCGTCTCGCCGTGTGGACATTCCCAAGCGACGGTAACCGCGTAATCCAATCTCTGACAAGCGGTGGCGTGGACGAGTATTGCATCTTTGCGAGATTTTATGAAACTGACCGCTTTGAAAGGCTGTCTTTAGGTGTTTGTCGTACGAATGCGGGGATTTACGAGCGACCTTCTTCCACGCACGGAGATCATTTGGACAAAGAACCTATGATGGGGGAAGTGGTCCGCATTTATTTCTATTGAAAGGGAAGACGACCCTCTCCAGTATACCAAGAATTTGATGACTTCTTTCGAGGACGCAAAACGCATACTAGGGGTCGTAATCAAGACGACGGATGCGTCTCAAAAAGAATCTTGTTTTTCAGAGGACGAGACGTTTGGTGTATTACGCACGTCTGAGTACATACGTGCAAGAGAACTCGTGAAGAATAAGGACGATTATTCTTCGGAAGATATCGCTGCTGCTTTGAAAGTAATGGACGATCCCAAAATCGATTATTGGAAATTGTCGAATCGATTGGAGGAAATGGGTCGCGTAGGTAGTGATCTATTAAATGCGGCATATGCTTCTTTGCCGCCTGGCGGGGAGGTGTGCGTGTACGACGACATTTATTTGGTAGAAGAAAGGGTTGCGCAAACCTCGAATTCTTTCATGATGTCGGGATGTTGGGCAGTGCAGAAGAGTAAAACGGGCAAGGACATTCGGTGTGCAAAGATGTGGGATCCGGTCCTCATCTTCGATGAATTGGATTGTCCTAGCTTTAAGCTGATTAATTTGGCATAGTATATATGGACAATATCATTGGTCGCGTCGAGTATCGGGCAACGGCACCCGTCGCCACGACTTGGTAGGGAGAAAGCGCCGCGACGTGGTGGGTTGTATGTCAGTGTGTATTGTGGACAATGTCAGACGAATTTGCAAGCGCAGGATTGTGTGCCGGGAAAACGTGGTCGTTGTTGTACCGGATGTGAGAGACACTCTCGCCTAGAAAATATGGCCCTGAGGTGTCGCGGCTTTATAACCACGACGTCAAGTCCCTCCCATGATCGCACACTGTGCCGAGTCTCGACACATGTTGCGATTAAAGAGTAGGAGACTAGGCACGCGTGGATGACGGTGAACATTTTTCTGCGTGAGAGATACGAGAGTGATGAGAAACGCGTGTCCCCGTGTGTGTATACAAAGTGAAACTGACAGACCACGAGGCACGATCCATATACTTCTTTCTGGTCTCTACTATCATCACTTGCTTTACGGACTTTCTGAAAATTATTTGTCTTGCTATGTTACAAAAAGAAGAAAATGAATTCTATTGTACTCAATATTTTGCTGCACCACATACGTCCTAATTACGTTTCTCGCGTGGGTCGTCCAAGGACTCTTAAGCTCTACTATGTGCTTGATCGCATCTCCTACGTTCTTCGAACAGGATGCCAATGGTCCAATCTACCTGTTCAAAATGGCTCCTGGAAAACCATCTACCATTATTTCTCCTCGTGGTCCAAGCAGCATCTCTTTGAGCGCGCATTTCACGACTTACTCAAATTCTACGTCCGCCGACGAGGGGGGCTGTCCAAAAATATTGTAGTCGACACATCATTTGTCAAGAACGTATTTGGGAGAGATTGTCTTGGTCGGTCTCCTGTTGATAGAGGGCGCAAGGCGACCAAGGTATCTGCCATAACAGACGATATGGGGACACCCCTGTATCTACTTTTCCATCCTGGCAACAAGAACGATGGTAAAACACTCTCCCATATTCTACATAAAGCGGCCAAACAAGTTGACATTAAAGGCCACTGTCTCTATGGAGACAAAGCCTACGACACACAACCATGTCGCGATATCGTGCGGAAGCATGACCTAGGCGATTGCATTACTAAGAAACGCATGCCCAGCTGCCCCTAACAAAACCGCACTCGGATTGTGGTGGAGCACGTCTTTTCGTGACTGGACAAATATAGACGAATAATCATGAGACGGGTATTGACCGTATGGCAAATGACCGTATGGCAAATGACCGTACCGCCAATACCGTCAATACCGTCAATACCACATCGCTCCTCCAAGGAACTCTGTCAGTTTTAATTTCCAAACCTTTGAGAGAAGAGAATGTTGTTGACGGTATTGACCGTATGGCAAATGACCGTACCGTCAATACCGTCAATACCGTCATTACCGTCATTACCACATCACTCCTCCAAGGAACCCTGTCATTTTTTATTTCCAAACCTTTCAGAGAAGAGAATGAGAAGAATGTTGTTGACGGTATTGACCGTAAAGCAAATGACCGTCTCATTATTTTTTTCAACACGTGCCTTTTTTCGCGCTTGTATTTTTTTTCCTTTTTAATATCGATTTCGTAAAAATCCACTCCACGATGCCTTTTTTGACGCTCGTTTGACACAGGCAACGCCAATTTGTGTTTTTTTACAAAGTCTCATTATTTTTTTCAACACGTGCCTTTTTTCGCGCTTGTTTATATTCGTTTCCTTTTTTATATCGATTGCGTAAAAATCCACTCCACGAAGCCTTTTTTGACGCTCGTTTGACACAGGCATATTTTCATACGTACGTCATCTAATAAAACCACGACCAAAACAAATCACATCGCACACACAGACACACAAAAAGTACAGGCATGCAATTGCAACTATCTATCTTAAGGTTCTTGAAAGGCCGGAAAGCCCCCATCGCGCCCGGATCTGGCTTGAATAACCACGCGGAAGAGCTTGTGGAGGGAGTGGCTAAATCGGCGGGTAGTTCGAAGGGTAGTCGCGATCAGGACGCGAGGAGCGATGACTTGAAGATAACGATCGTGGGGTACGTCAACGCCGACTCTGGAGAAGTGTTACCGTATAACCCACCGCGCTTGAATGATCTGTTCAACCACGCGGAGCTTCTGAAAGGAGTGTCCGAGTTGTACGCGAAATCGGCGGATAGGTCGGAGTGTGGTGACGATGACAAGGGCAGCGACGAATACGACGACGATGACGACGACGACGCCGGTGACACCTCCTCCGGCTGCTCCTCGATCGAATCCTCCGACGATTCCGACTCCAATACCCATCCCACGCCCACCGCCCCCTCGAAGAGGAAGAAGCGGAAGAGGAGTGAATTGACGTGCACCACGTGTAACAATGGGTTCAAAACCAAGAAATGCAAGGAATACGAGAAAGATTGTGGGGGATATGAGCGTATCATGTGCAAGTGTGGGAGACGTGCACAGAAAAACGGTGTCTGTTGCGACGTTAATTGTTGGGGGGAGGGGTATAAGCCGAAGGATACGTGCAAGGTGGATGGGTGTACCCGACAGGCGTGTAAAGACGGTATTTGCCGGAACAAACAATGCACGGGAAGGTATATAAGCGTACATTGTGCTCATTTCCCGGTGGTTGCACGAAGCATGCTGTGGCCTGTGGCAAGAATTCCAAGGGGATCCCCGGGGTCGTGGGACGGTGTAGAATCCACGGAAAAAGGCCTCGTTGTGTCGCGGAAGGGTGTCCGAATAGCGCACAAGCAGGAACTGGGTCCTGTGTCCGGCACGATGGGGGTATTCGATGCGCCGGGTGCGGGTTTTACTGTGTTGCTCGAGAAGGTTTCTCGTGCTTCAGCTGCCGCAAGGGGACGGCCCGGGTGAAGCAGCTGGAGTTGTTGGTGAAGGACTTTTTGGATAAGCACGAATCTCTCAAGATGTACTCCTACTATGATTGTCGAATTGCTTGTTCCGACATTAATCGTCGGCCCGATTTCGTCTATCTTGTCTCCGACACCCACGTGATTTGCATCGAGGTGGACGAGGACAGCCATCGGTATTATAACCGTGACTGCGAGATTGCGCGTGTCTCCGAGATTATGCAAGCCTGCGAGGGCAAGCCTCTCTTCTTGATCCGCTTCAACCCCCTCGTGAGTCTCCTGGGAGAGCTCAAGTCCACGTTCGACGCCTTCCGAACCGACTTGCGAAGTGAACTCGCACTTTGCGAGTTCGAGCATTCCCTGTTGCTCAATCGACAAAAGAGATCAGGGATAAATAATGGCAGTCATCGTTTTTGTTTTTATTTCATCATTCAGAGGGATAATGGAGAAACAATCACAGACACGTTTTTTTGTTTTGTTTTTTCAAATTATGTTGCTTTCTGCTTCCCACACTCCTTTCCCCCTTTCCCAAAGGTTTGAGGGAGAAGGAGCGCTTTTTCTCTATGAATCTAGGGGTTGATAATCCTCACGGAAGACCGCAGAAAGACTTGGAAATACATCAATGGTAGGAACATGGAGTGTGCATGGCAAGCACACTTAAAGCAGTTCAGTCATCTCGAATCTGCGCCGACCTGTCATAGTCATGTCGACTTTCAAGAGCCTTCCCTGTAGATCATATCCCCTAGCAGACGCACAGGTCGCAGCCGCTGTATGTTCCTCCGTAGGGGCAGTCGACGGTTCCGTAACTGTACCATCCTGCGCCGCAGGGGGCGCAAAGCTTGCGGCAAGCTGGGCAGTCGCGGCAAAGTATAGCATCATCATCAAAATCAGCCGAGTTGCAATGGTTTTGGCTTTCGTCCGTCGAGCAATCTTTTGAGCAGCTCTTGCACTGGTAAAAAAAAAGGAAATACCCGGGCCTGCATTCGGTCCGGCACGTTTTATAGCCAGTAAGGTAGTACCCGCGCTGGCATTCCGTGCACCTCTTTTCTCCCGTGTCCAGGTAGCAATCGAGGTCGTGGGCGGCGCAGTTGTCTACGTCGGTGCAGGCGTAGCAGTTGTTGTCGATAAGGTAGTACCCGTGCTGGCATTCCGCGCACGTCTTGGCGTCCGTGTCCAGGTAGCAATCGAGGTCGTGGGCGGCGCAGTAGTCCACGTCGGTGCAGGCGTAGCAGTTGTTGTCGCGAGTAAGGTAGATGCCTTTTTTCTTATGACCATTTTTTCAACAAAGCCTAGACCTGTGGATGTATGGGATCATACATTCAGTCGCCGCTGCACGTCTGGCCCTTCGAGCGTGAGGCAATATCGAAACCGTGTTGCTCACGGTTTGGACACGAGAGACCTGACGAATCTTCCTCGGAAGACATGACGCTCTCAACATAAATTAAACGACGACTTGTAGTGGAGTTGTCTTTTTTTGTTGTCTTTCCCCAAACAGTCTTTCCTCGTTGTAGGTGTTGTCTGTATTAGTTAGTAACTGCGTGTTGTGTTTTGTTGTCTGGGGGCCGCGCGGTGAGAAAGGAAGAGGGCAGGTCAAAGGCATCATCCATCATGTTATGTGAACGAAGGCGGGAGAAGCCGCAATTGCGGTTTGGTGGTCAGACTTTGCACAGGAGCCACCAATCTGAGCCCGGTCAAGACCTAAGCAATTAGAGGTAAATGTCATCATATACGTGGGAGGGGGGGAACGCGGGCCACGTTCCCGTGCCAACGTTTTTCGATCTTCCCACCCACGGGCAAACGGGCTCTATCTTCCCACCCACGGGCGAACGAAAAGACGACACTCGATTGATTCTTTGGGGGGAGTTTCTGTTTCTTTCTTCTATGTTGTGGTGTGGCTTTCACTCGTTGTGGCTCCCTATTTCTTCTGTTTCTTCTTTTCGTGGTGGAGCGTTCACTCGTTGTGGCCGAGTGTCCACTTCTCTTTCTCGAGCTGCCTTGTCCAGGCGGTGTCACAAACGCTACCACAGGAGGAGGGGGAGATGCAGGAGAGCGCGTTCTGGTCCTCGTGGCCACCACGGCCTCTTCTGCGGTCTCGATCGTCACTCGCTCGGCTCCTTGATCGTCATTAGCATCGTCCTCCTCTTCGTCATTAGAATCGTCCTCCTCTTCAGAACTAGACTCTTCCCACTGACCGTACTGTACTTTTGGTCGTGGTGGTGGTGATTCTGCTTGCTGCAACAGGAGTTTTGTAATTGGGAGAATAGATTCAGGTAATTTCAGCACGTTTGTACGGTGATGAGCTTGAATTTGAAAGATTCGTAGTCCTCCTCCCCTGGCAAATCCGGGCCAAGGATACGAAAATTCAAGGTATGCGTGCTGAAAGGAGCGATCCCAAAACCAAGGATACCTCCGAGACCCCACTCAGGTTGGAAGTCATGCATTTGAACATTCATGATTAAAAGAAAAGACTGAGAAGTATTTCCGCCATGCTGCGGTTCCTCGGGGGCATACAATCCATGAAGAGGTAATCTTCTTTCTGGGATTGAGGAGAACCACATTTCCGCAGTTCCCAGGCCAGTGTAGCTGCGTAGGTAAGTCAGAACAAGACGCGGATGCGATCCGAAAGTGACGTTGAATGAAATGGTGGAAGAGTAGGAGGTGGAAATCCAGCCGGGTTTCCCGGGTCGGTCTTCATTCAATGCCCACTCATTATAATGAACATCCGTAGTAGGAGGGGCAAAGGCCGAAAACTGTGATCTTGGGACATCGCAGGTGTCAAGTTTTTCAAGCGATGTTGCGGATGAAAGGGGCTTTGTCTCAGAATCGTATGATGGGTCACATTGTGCGTCCCAGTGCTGTTGAATGCAACCCCACACCGTCTCGCCTATAAGTTGGTGCACAGTCCATGGTGGGTGCGTATTTTTCGTGCCCCAGTATACACTGGGCAGATCACCCTGTCCGGAAATCTCGGCTAATCCCATTGCTAGGTCTGTGTATGAAATAACTGCTATGCCGTGGTGCCCCGCAACAAACTTGATGATATTATTGACCCGATGGCACTTCTCCAGAGAGCACGTATTGACAAATACAATTTCTAAGTCAGGCCTTATTTTTTTTACAGTGATTATAAGGCGTTCATATCCAGAGAATAAGTTGTTAAGACTGCCAATCGACATATCCTGGGTCTCCCACGAGTCGTTCACGATAAAATCGACAAGGAGTAGATCAGAGTCCACAGGCATACGAGTCCACACAGCTAAGGAAGCAAGAGCGGCAGTGATGGTTGTCCCACCCGAAGCGACATTGTAAAGGAGGAGTTCCTTCCCGGGAAATGCTAATTTCATAATTTCACTGAGCCGCGCAGACCAGGCGCATGCCTTGCCTTTAAGGGCTTCATTTTCACATTCAATACCTGCCGTCTCTGATCCACCGATCACCACAGTTTTGAAGGATTTAGCTGTTACTAAGCGCAGCAGGATGCGGTTCCAGGCAACAGAGGTGAAATATGATGGACAGGCTATGTTGCGCCTTGAGATATCGAACTCTGGAAACTGCGAGTAGTTCAAGTGAGGATAGTACCAGTCCTCTAAAATATAGTCGGATGAGGGGCGCCAGCTTGAACAAATGACTTTTGGATCCGCATGTTTAAAATTTGCAAGATCTAGCGGATAATAACTTCGGCTTTCTTCCCCCAATAAATAAAATGCGACGCATACGAGCAGAATGGTATTACACACAATCATACACCCCCTGCGCGGAGTATGCGGTATATACAAGAGGCCGCCGTAGAGTGCGCGAGGGGCTTCGGCAGCCATTGGGCTTGAGGTGTCTTAGAAAATGGAAGAAGGGCGAAGCAACAGCGCGCTGGCTTGTCCTTGTTTTCCTAAAGCAAAGGGGGGTAGAGCGTCGTCTCCGAAGAAGCGAGGCCCTGGTGTGTACGTATGTTTGTGGTGGGTGAGATGAGGTCATGTTGGTCAGGCGGCTGGTAAAGGGAGACACACACAAAAAAGTGCGGAGGGCTGACAAGAGGACAGGCCCGAGCCAGAGGACGTCCAATCACACGGGTGGGTGGCGGAAACGCCCGTCCGTCCCACTTGCCTTCCCCTTCGTGTGTTCGCCAAAAGAGCAAGGAGCACGCGGGGCCGAGAGCAAGGGGCACGCGGGGCCGAGAGCAAGGGGCACGCGGGGCCGCACGCCTGTGTGGGTGCGTGGAGAGGGGGGAGGCGCGGCTCGTCCATGGACAAGTGTACGAAGGCAGGCCACCAGCACCCAAAGACAGCGCGATCCAAAACGACCGCTCTCCCAGCAGCCATGCCCCTTGGCGCCCATAGGACGCTGATTGGGCACGCGCAGGGCGAGCGGGCGCATGGAGCGCAGGGGTAGAGGGAGGGTGGGCAGTGGCTGCACTGCGGGTACAACAATCGCCGCCTGCATGGGGCGAGCAGGTTATGCGAAAGAGAAGAGTGCAGTCAGCGAGCGCACTGGTCGTTTTGGGACGGTGCACTTGCAAGGGCGCACCTGCCACAAGAAGGGAGGAGACGCCCTGCGGACAGAGACAGCTCCTTCTGCACTCGGCATGTGGGCTGCGCGCGTCTTTGTGTACCCTCTGTTCTGTGGGCGCTATGGTGGGCGCTGTAGTGGGCACTGTGGGCGGCGCTGTAGTGGGCGCGCTGTAGTGGGCGTTGTGGTGGGCGCTGTGGTGGGTGGTAAACATGAAGCTGGTTCTCTCGCCGAGCCGACCGCTCCTCAGTCGTGTCCTCTCCTGCCTCCTCTCTTGTCTGGTCGTTCCAAACTACCACGCAGTGAGCGCCCGAAAAGGACATTACAGCCATGGAAGAAGTGGTCGTATCGAGCATTTCCATGATGTGGGCGCTATGTGGGGTGGGCGCACCTGCACGAGAGGACCGAGAGGCTGCCCCTGAGAGACTGCCTGATTGCACGGCCTTTGGGGACATATTTTCGGGATCGGTGGCTTCTCTTCCAAACAGTGGCCGCCGTAGTGGGCGCCGTAGTGGGCGCTGTGGTGGGCGCAGTGGTGGGCGCTGTAGTGGGCGCTGTGGTGGGCCCTGTAGTGGGCGCAGTGGTGGGCGCTGTGGTGGCCGCTGTGGTGCACCTCACCCCACGTGGTGGGTGGTAAACTTGAAGAAGCTGGTTCTCTCGCCGAGCCGACCGCTCCTCACAGTGGTGGGCGTTGTGGTGGGCGTTGCGGTGGGCGTTGTGGTGGGCGTTGTGGTGGGCGCTGTGGTGGGCGTTGTGGTGGGCGCTGAAGTGGGCGCTGTGGTGGGCGCTGTGGTGGGCGTGGGTGGCGCTGTGGTGGTGGCCGTGGGAGGCGCTGTGGTGGTAGGCACTGTGGTGGACGTGGGAGGCGCTGTGGTGGTAGGCACTGTGGTGGCCGTGGGAGGCGCTGTGGTGGTAGGCAGTGTGGTGGTAGGCACTGTGGTGGCCGTGGGAGGCGCTGTGGTGGTCGGCACTGTGGTGGACGTGGGGGGCGCTGTGGTGGTAGGCACTGTGGTGGCCGTGGGAGGCGCTGTGGTGGTAGGCACTGTGGTGGCCGTGGGGAACACCTCGTACACCGTGTAGCTGGGGGCATACACCAGGATGCACACGGGGCAGCAGTAACAGTCCGCGGTGGTCGACGAGGTCTGTTCCAGTTGAAAATAAAACGGCGGTGACAAGCGCGCAGCATGTGTAGCCTGTAAAGGGGCAACGGAACGAAGATGGAAGAGGGGCAAAGTCGTCAGTTTAAAGTCGCCTACCTAATGGACTACGCGCTCCCACTTCACCACCTCTTCCCCCCCCACCCCTGATGCCGGTCCTATGTCAACACATATACGCACACACACACGTACGTACATTCATCGACTGTGGGGTTGGTAGTTTGGGAGAGCCCCCGATGGTGCGCCGTCGTCGTCGTCCCTTCTGGTCGCCCCCC
>Ga0105054_10013162_pt1 | contig 10021 bp, 9 predicted proteins | sample BON02_FD_78091 | JGI IMG/M metagenome (GOLD analysis project Ga0105054, IMG submission 78091) | Freshwater microbial communities from Lake Bonney liftoff mats and glacier meltwater in Antarctica - BON-02 (megahit assembly) | ecosystem: Environmental > Aquatic > Freshwater > Ice > Glacier... | reverse complement strand
TTATGTAACAGAACAGTTGCAAGTAATAAATACCGAAAATAGTACAGCTCTTTTTGTAAAACAAGATAATGCTCTTGGTAATATTGTTAATATATCTAATACTACATCACAAGTATTAACAATATTAAATAATGGAAATGTTGGAATTGGAACAACTACCCCTTTACAAATATTACACATATCACAACCTACTAATAATTTTGTAAGAATTGAAGCTAATATTAATGATATTAATCAAAGAACAGGTATTGAGTTTGGTATACCTGGTTTTACATCCGCAAAAAGGTCTAAAGTTATATCAACAACTTTTGGAAGCGATGCAAGCGATTTGCAATTTTTAACTAATTCTGCAAGTGCTGTTTCAGCATTAGAAAGAATGACAATAAATCAAAACGGAAATGTAGGTATTGGAACAACTACTCCTGCACAAAGATTAACCGTACAAGGAAATACTTTAATAAATGGAAATATAACAACAAACGGGATATTCAATTTAATAGAAACAACAGGAACAGTTGCTGGTGCTAATCAGGGGTCTATTATAATAGACCATGAAAACTCTGGCGGTGCATCATCTATAGTATTTAGAAGCAAAGTAAATCGCAATAGCGACTTTGGATATATACAATATCAAGACGCTGTAACTGTAGGTGCAGCCGGTGAAAATGCACGTTTAACAATTGGTACGCAGAATGATGCAACAGACCACATTATTTTAAATCCAGGACTTGGAAATGTAGGAATAGGGACAAATGATCCATTAAAAAAATTACACGTTGAAGGAGATATTAATTATACAGGTGGATTATTTCTTAATAATGTATTGCAAAGTTTTGCAAGTACAGCTTATGCTTTAGATAGTTCTAATGTTATATCAACAAGAATTACAAATTTACCCGCACCACAAAATTATTCATTACCTATAGCAACATCTGGAACTTTAGGAGGGGTTAAAGTAGAAAATGGAGGAGGAATAAATATAGATAGTGATGGAACTATATCAGCAACAAGCCCATTTTCAGTAGTATCAACACCTATCGGTACTGGAATGTTTCAAGAGGTTGTTAATATCGGCACTCAATTAAATGATCCATTAGGAAAGTTATTTATAACAACAGACCCTAATTCAGTTCCATCACTAGTTAATAATGTTATGGCTAATCATTTGGAGGTTAATGGAAATACGAAAATAAATGGATCTTTTATAATTAGTAAAATTAACTCTACAGCATATATGCGTTTTTTTATTTTCAATGCGGATATGACTAATAAAGATTACGCATTTATATACTTATCGGATTTTAGTAATTGTTTTGTTATAGAAGGGTAAGCATTGTCTACAAGAATAAACTCGGTTATAGAGATACGAATAAACGGCACAGCATATATGCTATTTTTTGTTAATAGAGTATCAATCACGAGACCATTACATATAAATGAAACATCTGGTACAGTCGCAAGTGCTACTAATGGTTCAATAGTATTAAATCACGAAAATAATGGAGGAGCATCATCAATAACTTTTACAAGTAAAGCAAATAGAGGTAGCGATTACGCATATATACAATATCAAGATGCTGTAACTGTAGGTGCCGCCAGTGAAAGTGCCCGATTAATTATAGGGACACAAAATAATGCTACAGACAATCTTATTTTACAACCAGGACTTGGAAATGTTGGAATCGGATTAAATGACCCAACCCATAAATTAACAGTACAAGGAAATACTTTAATAAATGGAAATATAACAGCAACTGGAACTGTAACTTCTGGATTTTCAGACAATAGATTGAAGACATTTTCTTCGCCAATTAATAACCCTCTTGAAATTGTTAATAAACTCAATGGTTTTTATTATACACCATATGATTTAGCATTAAGTTTTGGAATTGTCGATAAGGTCAAAGAAGTAGGTTTAAGTGCTCAAGAGGTTCAAAGTGTATTTCCGGAGATTGTAAAGTTAGCACCTTTTGATAGTATGTTAGACAGTAATAATAATGTTGTTTCAAAAACAGGGGAAGATTATTTGACAATAGCATACGAAAGATTAGCACCTTTATTTGTAGAATCTATTAAAGAACTTACCAGAAAAATGGATGCTATGGCGAAAGAAATAGAAGAACTTAAAAAACTTAAATGAATATTATATAATATTTGAAATATTATTGACTATATAAAGAGTATTATTAATAACTAAATATACAATGGATGGTTTAATAGATACTAGAAATGAATATATTGAACATATACAAGATATTATAGGAATTGCTATTTCTAAAAGAATAAATGCTATATGGTCTGAATGTTTTATTGCTAATAAAGGGGTTAAAGGCTTTCAAAATGAATTATACTGTGTTAAAAAATGGAATAATAATATAGTTAATGACGAATATAAAAAAATAGTTAAAAATACAAAATGTAAATATTTATTAAACTTAATTAAAATAATTATTATAACTACTATTAAAATAAAAATATATGAATATAAAGACCAATTTGATAATATTAAAATTAAAATTCCTAATCCAGAGGACTTTGTACATAAATGTTTCATAAACGTAGCTTCTTTTTCTTGGAAGAATGCTTATCTTTTTAATAAAAAAAATATAAAAGATGCTGAATATCAAAATAATCTAAATATAATTGAGGAAAATATAAGGATAATAATCAAAAAAACATTTAGAGACTTTATACCATTTGATGAAATATTTAATCAAATAGAGGACAATTTATCAGAAGATGTTAAACAATTCAATGAATGCGAAAATAGAAAACATTCTAAAAAAATATCAAAAGATAAAAAAACGAAAGATGATACTAAAAAAGATAAATATAAAAAACCAAAAGATGCAGTTGTAGAAGAGGTTGATGAAATCGAATATGATGATGAAGAAAACTACATTGACGAAAAAGAAAATAACGACCAAGAAGATGATGTAGAAGAAGATGATGTAGAAGAAGATAACGACGAAGAAGATGATGTAGAAGAAGATAACGATGAAGAAGATGATGTAGAAGAAGATGATGTAGAAGATGCTGATGTAGAAGAAGATGATGTAGAAGAAGATACTGAAAACATATCTAATATTCAAGATATACCTAAAAAGTTTTGCAAAATAGAAGTAAATAATATAAACGATATTACAGATAAAGAAGTAATTATACAAGGGGTGTGTAAAGAGGATGATAAAGAAAATGAAATTGATGTAGAAACACCTGAAAAACAACTTAATGAAACAAGTGACGGAGAAATAGAAACACCAGAAAAACAACTTAATGAAACAAGCGACGGAGAAATAGAAACACCAGAAAAACAACTTAATGAAACAAGCGACGGAGAAATAGAAACACCTGAAAAACAACTTAATGAAATAAGGGACGAAGAAATAGAAACACATGTAAAACAAGTAAATGAAAAACAAGTAAATGAAACAAGTACATTATTTAATAGTAATCAATATATAGAAACCCCCGTATTAAAAGAAGAATTTACCAAAGATGAAAAAGATTTATTTGATATTTATCATAAAGAAACCAAACTTCGAGAAAATAATGAGCTCGATATGGATGAAAAGAATATATACATATATGATAAAAAAACGAATGATAAAAAAGAAGATTACGCGAAACAAGAAAAAGACGAAAAAAAATATCTTAAAGATTTTTCGGAAGTTCAAAATAAAGAAATTCCTGAAAAAAAACATGATGGTAATGTGAAAAATATACATATAACGGAAAATTCTTATTCACGAAATAATAAAAAGTTGAGTTTTTTCTAATATTTCTCATTCTTTTTTACCTTAATTAATTTTGAATTTCTTTTTTTCATAAAAACACCTGGATCAAAATCCTCGGTGTCTTCATCGTCTTCTTCATTCATTAATCCCATTAAATCGCGTTGGTCTTGTAAAGATTGCATTTCCCATAAATCTGGAGAACACATTTTATAATTACTATCTTGTGCCTTGTACCAAAATACAATATCATTTATATTATTTGATTGTACTTTATTGTCTATTACAAGACATTCAAAGTTTTCAGTACATTGATTCATAACTTGATTAAATACGTCAAATGTAGGAAACATACCGGCATAGTGATTATAAATTTTTTCTCTTTCCTTCACAATATTATTTCTAAATATAAAAACATAATCTATATTTGAACGCAAATCAGGCGGTAATCCTAAACCGTGCTGCATTGTTATTAATAAAAAAATCTTATAATGTCTCCCGTTCATAAAAATACATCTTATATTTTTATCTGACATAGCTGATTTATTATACATACAATCATCTAAAATAAGGAATGCACGCGGGTCTATTGTAGATTCCCCTTTTTTTGCCATTTCTCGTTTTCTATTATTTGTTATTGTTATTTGTCTTGTTAAAAATTTACTTACTATCTTTTCTTCTAATTCATCGTATATTAACATTTTTGGAACAAAGTTTTCAAAATATCCATTTGCTCGTTCGGTTGGGGAAACTACAACACCTACTGGAATATCTCTATTATAATTTAGAATATCTTTTAGACAATAACTTTTTCCAGTATTTCGTTTTCCTATAAAAACGACCACTGAATCATTTTTAATTTTTGATGGATCAAATTTTCTTAATTCTAACTTCATTTAATTACTTACAATAAAAATAATATAATAACTAAACCACACGATTTTTATAAGATATAAAGATATTTTACAGATATTAAATAAATTATGAAACATTTATGGATTAATATTGATAAATGCAAAGAACGTAAAATGTTTATGGAAAATCAATTTGCAAAAATGAAAAAAGAAAATATTAGAATTAAAGCAATAACACCCGATGATTTTGACAACGTATTAGTTCAAAAAAGACCATTAAGTTGCAATTATAAAGGGTGTATTAGTTGCGAATATGAGTTTGCATGTATATCAAGTCATATTAAAGCAATGGTTTATGCGATAAATAATACAATGGATGAATGGTTTGTTATTATGGAAGATGATATGACAATACCATTTAATATAGATTATAAAAGTATGATAAAAGATGCTCCGGATGATGCCGAAATTATTCAATTACATATTCTTTATGGTCCAACGGTAAAAATGTTATATGATAATTTGTTAAAAAAAAATGTTCGTTTTATAAAATGGCAATATTTACTTCCTTCAGCCGGAATGTATATAATTTCAAGAAAAGGAGCAGAAAAATTAGTAAATAAGTTTTATATAAATGAAAAATATGATTTTTCTTCGTGTGAATATCAAATTGTCGCAGACGTTGCACTTTATTCGACAGTTTCTTCTTATGCAACAACAATTCCATATGGATATCCTAATATTAAAATGGGTTCTACAATTCATCCTGAACATCTTACGGCTCATTCTTCGGCAATATGTGATATAAAAGAGGTTATATGTGACGCATTATCTAAAAATATAATTCCATATATTTAATTAAATAATTGGGCATTAATATTTATCATATATTTCATATTCATTTTTTTTTTTATCTTTTATTTTATATTTTTCATTAAAAAAATATAGAACAATAAGTTGTTTTCGATGGTCTCTTAGTTTATTTGTACAATATAATATATAAGATTCATCTTTTCCATTTAATCTTTTATTATCTATCCACACTTTAAACAATTCATTATACAATAAAACGGATTCGTTAATAAACGGGTAATCATTTATTTTATTTGTTGCTAACATCTGTGCTTCTTCGGCTAATCCAATAATATGAAGGAAATGTTTTGTTATACAATCGCGACATCTTTTATTTTTATTTGTTAAATGTTCTTCAAGTAATATTGATTGTTTTATAATTTGTTGCATATTATATTTTGGGTCACTAACAGGGTCTAATGAATCGCATGTTGTTGTACAAGTATCGCTCGCGTCACCAGAGTTTTCATCTGTGTATTTGGTGTCTTTTATTTTATTTTTAGTATAATTAATATATAGACTTTGCATTCCCATTAGAGAGCATTTGTTTTTATTGGATGTTTGCATATATACATATGTTAAAATCAACGCAATCGTACATATCACCATTGTTAATATTACTATTAATGTTTCAGTAATAAAAGCCATTTTTTGATATATTATTTAATATTCTAATATATATGTATATATTATATTTTTCATCACACTCAAAAATTAAATAATTGGATATGTGATGGTAAAATAAATGTTTAATTCAAATTTAAGAATATTGTAAAAATAAAAAGATACTAAATAATAATTATTTAATTTAATAATTTGACCATATCAAGATTAATATCCATATTAATGATATATATGAAAGTTATTAATGTATATAAAAATGTACCCCATAATGTATCTAGTATTACTACATTAATACTATAATTTTTGTAAATAATTATTGATGTTAAATTATAAATACTATATATTACAAATCCAACTGACCCCCCATATATTAAAGATTTAAATAATTTATTTAAATTACTATCATTAATATCTAAATTAACTATTGTTAATGGTAATGCTATATGTATTATTGAGAATATAACAATAATGTAAGCAAATAATACATATTTATAGTTGAAAATAAATGGAGAATTTTGTATATTTTCTGTATTTTCAGTATATAAATTATTATTACTATAAATCCATATTAAGTCAAGAACTAATAATATAGATGATATTATAACATAATTAATATATTTATTCATATACTGCGAGTATCTACATTAACAGATTATTCTTTTTCTGCAGATACTTGGGCTGCATTAGCAAGTAATTCTTTATTTTTATTCCAAGTATTAGCAGCTAATTTCATCAATTCTTTAAACTCAATTTTAGGATCCTCCAATCTAAGTTTAGCCATTTCTTCCTTGATAAAAATGTTATATTTTGTAGGAGGGCGTTTTTCAACAACTCCATCTTTTGAACTACCTTTCTTTTTTTTACTTGATTCTTTATAAGCATTGACAACAAACTTTTTATATTGGTCAAGCGAATAATTAGTTTCTTCGTCGATAAAAGAACAGAACAGTTCCTTAACACGCTTAGCATCTACTTTTTTAGAGATAGTTACAGTAGGTGCTGTTTCTGCGCTATCAATAGGGGTGGTAGTTGTAGTATCCATAATATAGTTCCTTTTTTATTATTATATACTATTAAAGGTTTATATAACTTTTGTATATTGATATATGATAAAAACCGATAAAAAGATATATTTATATAATCGCGATAGAGTTATTTATACCGATAATGATAAATTATATATTAGATATAAAAATGAATATTTATTATTAAAGACCCTAAACGGCGGAGGAACAGAAGAAGAAGAAGAAAAACAAAAAATTGAAGATGAAAAGCAACAAATGTTAGAATATGAAAAACAAAAAATTGAAGATGAAAAACAGAAAAAATTAGAAGATGAAAAAGAAAAAAGACAAGAATTTAGTCTTATACTAAAGCATATGCTTGACCGCGTAGTTTCCAAAACTAACGATTATTATTCTTATATTAATACTCTCAAACCTACGTTATATACTATTATATCTCATAAGACTGATGATGAAAAAGTTATACAAAAAAAAATTAAACATGTTTTATATGATAAGTTTTTTATGAATTACGTATTAGAGATAATTGGACGCGAAGATTATTATAAATATATAACTTTTTTTATTCAAATACAAGAAGATGATACCAATTCTATTGATAGTATAAGCGATACTATAAACGAACATAAAAATATATATGCAAGTAATTTTGAAGACTTTACGGGACACTGGGATAAAGAAATGGATAAAATGGGAAAACGTGAAGAAATACGTAAAATGATTAAAGAATATATTAATATTATTGATTATAATAATAACGACTTGTATAAAAAAGAAAAATACGACGATTATGATTATAATAAAAATGAATTTCAATATAAGTTTGAATATATAAATAAAAATTATAAAAATTTGAAAAAATACGTTGATTTTACAATATATTTTTTCAATTATATTGTATATACCTCTTTTAAAAACGAGTTCGATGATATTAAAAATTATGTTAGCAAAATATAAATATGTTCATAAACTTTTTATCATATATGTATCTATCAATTCATAACCTATTTTTCTATAATAATTGCGAACACCTGTTCCGCTTATTATAGCCATTTTTAAATAACCTTCTGTTATTGCTATATTTTCCGCAACCTCTATTAGTTTCTTACCATATCCTTTATGTTGATAAGAATTATCTATGTTATTACCAACATCATTTAAATTAGAATATACATGCAATTCTCTAATTAGAGCACATCCGCTTAAAATAGGCAGTTGCGATTCTTTATCTTCATTACCATTATTTAATCTTAATCTAACAAACCCAATTAAATATTTTTCTGTTTCAAAAGATATAAAATATTCGACGCCAGAACTTGCATTATATTCTTGTATATCTAATTTGATATCTTCCGCATTAACTTTAAAGTCTTTAACCTCTCTACAGCGAATACATTTACAGTTCCAATTATTTTTTTTCATATCATTTTGTAGCAACTGTCGCATATTGACATACTGATGTTTATATCCCCCGGTTATATATGTCGAAGGAATATCTCTTATTATTCTATTTAATCTTTTCCATTTTTGAACTTTTATTTTAAAGTCTTTTATTAATTCAAATAATAATTGATCATTATATGGAACATACGATCCCTCTTCATACCATTCTTTTATTTTAGTCCATGGAACTATTGCTGTAGGATATATTTTATACTGATCTACTTGCAATCTTTCATCGTATAGCGAATCATCAAGCATTTGTTTATCTAATTCATAAGAAGAACCTGGAAGATTAGGCATTAAATGTATATCAATTTTATATCCATTATCTTTCAACATTTTAATAGCTTTATAAACAGTTTCAATTCCGTGTCCTCTTTTTATTTTTTTAAGAACTTCATTATTTGTATGTTGTACGCCAATTTGAACACGTGTGCAATTATATCTTCTAAATTCTAATATCTCTTTTAAATTAATTGTATCAGGTCTTGTCTCCAATGTTAGACCGATTATATGTATTTTTGCTGTTTCGTTTAATGCGATTTCTTCATCTAAAGATAACATATCTCTTTTTTCATAATAAGTATTGGCTGCGTAATATGTTGATGTTATAAAAGTATCTTTGTAATTTTTATGATAATTTGACCAAGTTCCGCCTAATACGATAAGTTCGACCTTGTCCACTATATGTCCCATTTTCATTAATGTAGAAACTCTGGAATTGAATTGCAATATTGGGTCAAACTTATTTTCATTTGCTCGTAAAACAGCAGGTTCGGAATATAAATATGAACGAGGTTGATCTACCCAATTATTTCCGTCGTGTGCTTTTTCATTTGGACAATAAGCACAATCGTGTTTGCAACTAAACTTACCTATTTTTTTATTACCTTCATCGTCGATATATTCTGGAGAACCAGATGTTAATATTGTAACAACAATAACACCCGAATTAGACTTATTTTTTTTCTTCGTAATTAATTTTTTTAACATAATGTTTTCAATGTTTAAACTATTGTAAAAAAACATTAAGTTGCATTTTGAAATTGTAATTTTATATTTTTTTTGTATATTTTTTTGAAATATTATAATGTCACTATTTGACTTTAAATTATCTATATTATTTAAAAGTTCTTCTGAAATTATTTTATAATCTGTTTCATTAAAATTTTTATCTTTATGATTATTGTCGTGTTTTATTAGACTTTCAATATCATTCAACACCATATTAAACAATATATGTAATTCATTTTTATATATTTATTGAAAAGTTGTTTGCATTTATGTTATCAATACTTTAATTATTTGTTATTATATAAACATCTCAAATTAAAAAAATATGACTTAAGGGTCTAAACTTGTTTGAATATGTTCATTTTATCAAAAAATACATATCAATTTTTTATAAATAAAATGAGTAAGCGTAGTGTATAATCTTTTTATTTCAAGAATATTTGCAAAAGTTTAAAAGTTATAGAAATATGTTATT
>Ga0105054_10013160_pt1 | contig 10022 bp, 11 predicted proteins | sample BON02_FD_78091 | JGI IMG/M metagenome (GOLD analysis project Ga0105054, IMG submission 78091) | Freshwater microbial communities from Lake Bonney liftoff mats and glacier meltwater in Antarctica - BON-02 (megahit assembly) | ecosystem: Environmental > Aquatic > Freshwater > Ice > Glacier... | reverse complement strand
TATCAAAATAATATCCAAAAGTTAAATGTGTTAAATTTATATTATTTGATAAATCTATTTCTTGAAAAAAAATATCTCCAAGGGTTAAATGTGTTAAATTTATATTATTTGATAAATCTATTTCGTTATCAAAACCATTTTCAAAAGTGAAATGTGTTAAATTTATATTATTTGATAAATCTATTGCTTTATTATAATTTTTTCCAAAAGTTAAATGTGTTAAATTTATATTATTTGATAAATCTATTTCTTGATTAAAACAATCTCCAAAAGTTAAATGTGTTAAATTTATATTATTTGATAAATCTATTTCTTTATTAAAACAACATACAAAAGTGAAATGTGTTAAATTTATATTATTTGATAAATATATATTATTTGATAAATATATTTTTTGTTTAAAATCATATCCAAAAGTTAAATGTGTTAAATTTATATTATTTGATAAATTAATTTCTTTATTAAAATCACTTCTAATGATTAAATGTGTTAAATTTAAATTATTTAATAAATCTATTTCTTGATTAAATTTATTTCCAAAAGTTAAATGTGTTAAACTTATATTATTTAATAAATCTATTTTATTATTAAAATTAAATCCAAAAGTTAAATGTGTTAAATTTTTATTATTTAATAAATCAATTTCTTTATTAAAGTTACTTTTAACATAATTAAACCTATTATATTTTTCTCTATATTCATTATTTGTTTCAATTGCTATTAAAGGATTATTATAATTACTAAATATAACTTGTTTATATTTATTAATTATGACATAATAATCTGTTAATATTTCATTAAAAAACGGTTTAAATATTAACAAATCATCTACAATCCAATAGTTATTTTCCATATTTTATTATTTAATTATATTATTATATATAAATTTTCAATTTTTTTAATGATAAATAACTTCATAATCATTAATATATTTATATTTTTTATCACATTTAATAGTTTAAAGTTTTTAATATTTCAATTCTAAATATTCTATTGAATTTTGAAGATTATTTAATTCTTTTTTATAGTAATCAATATATATTTTTTTAATAATATTCGGTAAATTATCTAAATTTAATTTATTGTCATATATTGTTAATTCTTCAATAGTATTATGTACATTATCTATTATATATTGATTATTACATCTAAACATATTTAAACTTTAACATTAAATAAAATATTTATTTCTTGATTAAAAAATCTTCAAAAAGTTAAATCAGTTAAATTTATATTATTTGATAAAAACACTTATAAAAGTTAAATCTGTTAAATTTATATTATTTGATAAATCTATTTCTTTATAAAATTTACATTTAATAGATTTTTTATTATTTTCATATTTATTATAATTGATATTATTGGACAATTGTAGTTACACTAAACATAACTTTTTTATATTTATTAATTATATCATAATATTTATAAAAATTCTTTTAAATTATATTCTCAAATATTATAAGTAAAGATAATATAAAATAAAAAAGGATACAAATATAACTAGTTTTTATTAAAAAAATATAATATTTAAAATTTATAGTATGATGGTGTATTATCATAAATTATAAATTATATAAAAATAATTTAAGAAGTAAATATATTAATAGTTCTAATTAGTAAAAAAATTTAATGTATTGGGTATAAATTAATCATATAATAATATTTGTATGATTATTTATATAATAAAATAGTTTTAATAATTTTTAAAATATTATATTATAATGGATAATTCTGAAACAGATATTTATAATATTTCAACAGAAGGTATAACTTCAGATAGAACAATGTTTGATAATAGAGGAAGATTTTATGACACTTACCAATTTAATAAAGAATTTGAAAAATATATAGATGAAAGTAAAAAAAGAAGTCTAAAAGAACAAAAATTAAGAATACATGATTTAGAAAAAATAGAAAATACAAGAATAAGACCGTATAATATGTCTTTTTCAAAAATAATAAAAAATATTCAATCAATGTGGTTTCGTTATTATGACAATATACGTGATGGTAAAAACATATTTGAAGGAGTATCATATGATGATTTATTTTATTTATCTATAACATTTATAACTGTGTATATATTATATATTATGATATATTTGATTTTTTCATAATTATTTTAATAACTCAGAATTACATTGTGAAAGCTCACTCCCATCAGGTGGAGTAACATATGTAAAATCTACATCATTAAAAAATTTATACATAACTTTATGTGTAACATTATTTTTTGAATTTTTAAGAACTTGTTTAAATTTGTCTAATTCTAATTTTGATAATTGATAATCTTTAACATTTTTAATAACAAATTCAAAACAACAACCACCAGAATCACAATTTGATTTTAAAAGATATGACCGTATATTATAATTATTATTATCAAATCTTTCAAAGTTTGAAATTTGGAAATAATGTATAGTATAATCATGTGTAATTTTAACATCATAATATCCTAATTTGTTACCTGAAACAAAATTATATTTTTCATTATTCATATTATATAATAATAATTTATATTTTTTTTAAATAAAATTATAGTTTTGAATATCAAAATCCAATAAATTACCTCTATAAATATTTGCATAATCGAATAAATTAGATGGTTTATTATCGTTGTTATTTTCTATTACTTTGGCATACAAATCAAAACCATTATAATAATTATTTTTATCATTTAATAATTTTAAATTATCTAAATATTTATTTAAAATATTTTCAATCATTAGTTTATTATTAATTATAATGTCTTTTGGTGCACCATTTATATTAAAATTTTCGATTGTTATTAATATTTTTAATTTTAAATTTACAAGCGTATTATAATAATCATTTATTAATGAATAATCATTTATACAATTATCATATGTATTAACAAAATTGATTATTAAAATTTTTAATTCATTAAATAATATAAAACTAAATAGTTTAAAATCTTCAATATTAAATAAAAAATCAATAATTTCAGGATGATTATTAGAAATATTATATTTATTATTTTTAATTTTAAACTTTTCTTTTTCATTAATAATTTGTGTATTATTCATTGTTGCGTAATATCTAATAAATAAAATATATATTATTAATCCAACAAATAATGAAAAAGAAATTTCAATATTTGAAAATATTAAAATCGTTATAACAAATAAAACACTAAAAAAGAATAATGTTGATTTTGATTGATTGTTAATTATATCATAAAAAAAACTTGAATTTTCTATTTTATTTATATTCATTAAATAATATTATATTATAAATATAAATAAATAATCATTACTATTAATAATTTATAAATGAATGAAACGTATCACTATTTTATGCACAATAATATTGATGATGACACGCAATTATTAAATAATATTGATACTATTATAGATACTTTACATAAAGGTAATAACGAACTTTTAAAACATATTAATAATAAAGTATTAACTGATAATGAACAAAGGCTTGTTTTAATAACTAAAATTTTAAATTCAAATTACAAAATTAATTATAATTTAGTTGATATTAAAAAATTTTTTACATTATTAACACCTCTAAATATTGAATATAATTTAGGTGATAAATGTTGGTGTTTTAAAGTATATGATGATTATTTACTAATACAAAATTGTGTTTTAAAAGTTAATTTATCACAATTATTCAATGACATTTATATAAATAAAATAATTAATATTCTAAATATTTCAAATATTAAATTTTATTATAAAGAATTTAAAGATAGACGAAATTACAAAACTACAGATTTAATTTTTATTATTAAAATTAAAAATATTTAAACAAAATTATTTTAATGAATATAAAAACATCATAACCGGAAAAATATATTTAATATATTGTATATTAATTTTATAATATTGTATTTCACTTTTTTTATAATTTTTATCAATCCACTCTATTGGTAAATTTTTATTATTTGTATTATTAGTAAAAAAATCAAAACTTTCAATTGCTCCTCTGATTATCAATAATTCCAAATAAGGGTCATTTAACCAAAATTTTTTTGTTATTGGATAATCTATTTCATGTGTTTTTAATACTAATTGTGGTAAATCATTATTATAAATAATAGGAGTATTATTTGTTAATCCACCATCATAATATCTTGAACCATCTATTATAACGCCCTCATAGTTTGAAGATAAAATAAATGGTATATTTATTGATGCGTCTATTATATTTAATAAATGTTCAAATGAATTAAATTCATTAATTATCACACATTTTAATTTATAATAATTCAATTTTGATAAAACAATATTTAACTTTTTATTACATATTGTATGGGCGTTCTTTGGTAATAATTCTCTTATAACTTTTTTTACAGATGAATTAATATCTGTATCTGTATTATATAACTTTTTTGTTTTATAATATGTATTGAACCAATCATATACACTTATTCCACATAAAAAACATACTGATGATAAAACACCTGCGGATGTTGCATAAATATTTCTTATTTTAATTTTATTATCTCTTATCAAATTCTTTAACAAATAAAAAAATCCAACATGATAATAACCACTAAATCCACCACCACTTATAACCAAATCAATTTCGGAATAAGGTACCTTTTCATGTTCTATCTCTATATTCTCAATTATATCTAATAATTTCAATGAAATTAAATTTGTAGTCATTATTAAATTACATATAAAAAAAATTTTTTAAGTATTTATTTAATCTTTTACAGAAACCTATCTCTAAACTTTTTTTGTTCTTCACTTAATACTTTATTATGGTCCAAACCAAATAATTTTACTATTTTTTTCTTATTTTTATTATTATTTTCATTATTATTTGTATTAACATTATTATTTGTATTTAATACAGTATTATTACTTCTCCAATCATTATTATTTGTATTAACATTATTATTTGTATTTGATACATTATTGTTATTATTTCTTCCCCAATTATCTTCTTTTTCTTTTTCCGCTTTTAATCTTTTTTCTAATTCTTCTTTTTCTTTTAAGGCTTGCTTTTCAGCAATTTCTTTTTCTTTTTTAAGTTTTTCCGCGAATTCAATCTTTATTTGTTTTTGTTTTTCATCATATATTTTCTTTATTTCGTCTTGTTGAATATTATAATTTTTAACTTTTTCAAAAACATTAGATATTGATAAACCTTCTTCATCATTATTAACATTATTATTGAAAAAATTAATTAATCTACTTAATGTATTATTATCAATATACGCCTGACCTATTTCTGACTTACCAACACGTCCAGTTCTACCAATTAATTGTAATATTGTATTAATTGTATTAAGATCACCAATTGAATCATTAATGATTACAGATGAAATAGCATAATTTGCTCCATAACAAAATGAATCATCAGCAATAATAAATGCCAATTTTCTTTCATTTAATAAATTTAATACTAAATTACAATATTCAGCATCTAAGTCTTTACAATATAACCCTACACCCATATACAATAAAAATTTAATATCATCACTAATAACATAATAATTTATATCTATATTTTTACAATCTAATGTTTGCTTTACTAATGTCTTATCATAATCTTTTACATATTTTGAAAATTGTTGAATATGTTCTTCAGTATTAATCTGTAATTTTTTAGGAAAAGGAAATTGAGGTTTTCCCTCATTTAATTTTCGTAATCTGTCTTCCTTTGAACCATTCACATCTTCCTTCATTGTATCATTACAATTCTTAATTTCCTTATCAATAACCTCTATTTTTTTAATATAACTTTCATACATTTTTTTAACACTTGTAATCTTTAATTTTTCTTTTAATTTAGTTATTATATCCTTAAAATTATTTTCAACATACACTTTTGGACTATTTACTGATATTAAACAACATCCCAAATATTTAAATGCATGTTTTGTTAATAATTTTTCAGGAATGATTGAGTTATAATCTTCAGGAATATCATTTGTTATAAGTTTATTTTCATCAACATCTTTACATTTTATATTTATAAAATTTTCAAAATTAATTTCATTATTATCACAAACCTTTTTTAATAATAATAATATATTTTCTAATATATTCTCATGATCAAATGTTTCTATTTCATCCATTTTAATACCCAAATTATAGTTATCCATAACTTTATTTAAATTTATTAAAAATGTTAATGTATAAAATTTACCCAATAATGGATAATTCTTTATCTTATCTAAAAATAATTTCAAATCTTCTTTATTTCTACAATTAATATGAGGGGTAATTGTATTATTATTAAAATCTTTAATTATACAACCAACCAATACCTTATTAGATGAAATATCACATATTCTTGCGTTTTCATACTTATTTTTAAAATAGTTAAAATAATTATTAATTTCAATCTTTAATGGTAATGTCGCTGATGAGAATATCATCCTTTTTGATGAATAATATAATATTTGTGATAAATAGAATAATACCACATTATTTTTAATTCCTATAGTTGGCTCATCAAAAAATACAATATATTCATATTTTTTCTCTTTCAATAACATATATGTTGTAATATAATCACAAATTATTGCATCACACATATTTAACTTTTTCTCCTGATGACTTTCATTTGAATTTGATTTTTTTAATTTACCACAATTATATGATGTTGTTATTTTATATGATGGTAATTTATCAACATTAATATCTACATTATTATCTATTTCATCAATACCATCTCTTACTATTTTATCTATTTTTGTACTATCCTCTAATAATTTACCAACACCTATTCCAAATTTAATTTGAAAATTAAACATTAATTTTGCAACCTGAATTCTTACAGTATCTAACAAATCCGAACACGCAAATATAATCTTAATATTTGAGTTATTCATATTCTTAATATATTTACAAATCGCAGTAATTGAACTTGTCTTACCCAAACCTGTTAAAACCCTTAAATTAATCATAAATCCATCATTAAAATTATTTTTAATATTATTTATTAATCCAACTTGAGTTTTATATGGCTTTAATTTAATCGTTGGTATTGACATATCATAATTTGTATCAAAAATTAATTTTGGATATTCATTTGCAATTTCATAAATATTATAATCACATAATGTATTTAATTCATTTATCTTTTTTGTAAAATCATCTATCAAATAATCTGATAATTCAATATTATAATTTTCCAAATTAAATATTTTTTTAAAATTTGTCTTATTTTTTTTTAAATTATATAATATCTTCTTCGAACCCAATAATATCTCCTTTATATCCCTATCATTTGATTTTTTATATTTCTTAATATAATAATCTATATATTTCATTAAAATTAATATTCTCAATTCAATATAATCTATTGACTTTATTAAATTCTCATATTCATAATCTACAATATTTTTCTCCTCAAAATAATTTTTTAATATATTCAAAATATCACTAATATTTTTATATGAATTATCTAAGGTAATTCTTATTTTTTTACTTACTATTTTATCTTTTTGTACATCATTCTTTTTAATTTTATCAAAATTTATATATTTATTTAATTCATCCCTAACCCTCAAATAATAATCATTTCCAATAACAATCAATTTAATTTGTTCTGTATAATTATCATTATGAATATCTTCACCTAAATCACACAAAATCTTATTTCTTTTAATATCTTCATTTGATAATTTTTTTTCTACTAAAGACCATAATATCTCACTAAATTTCGTTGATGAAACAACATTATTATTTGTCATTTGTAATCTATTTATGATTATAATATTATTATTATAATTATATTTATATTTATTTTTCAATTTTTAATTTTTATTTATTCAAAATTAAAATCAATATAATCTATCTTATTTATTATCTCATTATAACTTTTATTCATCACTTTTAATTGATCTAATATCTGATCAAATGACGGATTTTTTATAAAATTTATACTCTTTAATAAATACATTTTATTACTGTAATTTATCTTAAAATAATCATCCAATGATAATAATCCATTATACTCATATTTTGCATCACCAAGTGATATAATATTTACTATATTATTATCATCCACTCCAATCATCATATCTTTTATTACATCCTTAAATGTATATATTTTCCAATCCTTTGACATCTTTGTTGATTTGTATCTATCTCTTGCCGAAATAATCTTTATATTTTTTTCTTCTATAATATTTTTTGTTATTGGCAAAATTTTTAAACATTTATCCACCCATTTAATATTTGCATTTGTAACTATAAATACATACCCTTTTTCATCTAATGATATTAATAAATTACTTATTAATTCATCCAACTCAATAAAATATAATTTATATTCCTCTATATCATTCTCATTTGAAATATCTATATTATTTGATTGGATATATGAAGTTGCAAATAAAGTATCATCTAGATCCAATATAAATATATTAAATAATTCTATTTTATCATTCATATATTATTAAATATCATAAATAAAATTTAATAAAATATTAAAAATAAAAAATTATATTATAATATGGATGAAGATTATATTAATTTAGATAATTACATTAATCATATTAAATATTTTCAGTTTGATTTAAATAATAATAATCTTAAATTAAATTTTGTTGGAAAAGGAGAAGATATTGGCGATATTATTATTAACGAAAATTTTGGAAAAAATAATGATTATACTATTTCTTCTTGTTTATATAAATATGATGAAATTATTAACATTAAAGATAAGTTTATACCTCTCATAAAATTATATAATGAAAAAAATACTTATGGTATTGGAATAATCACTTATGAAAATATTCCAATTAATAATACTAATAATTTTGATGTTTTTTTAATTTATAAAACTAACAAATTTCATAAATTAAAACTTAATAAAGATATTAATAAAAATAACATCATCGAAAAATTAATTGATAAATTATTAGATTTAAATATTTTTATTTTGTAAATATTTTTATTTAAAAATATAAAAACAAAAAATCCATTTTATTTTAAAACATCTATTGTTTTTTATCATCACAATGTAAATTCGAATATGCATATTTTTGACTTTCTATTATTTTAATCATTTTTTTTATTATTGCATCTAAATATTTTTCATCAATACAATACATTTAAATTAATTGGACTTTCTAAATCAAATGTTTTTGATAAATTTAATATTTCATTTAATGCGGGGTTTTTATTATTTTTGAATAAAATATTGGGTATACTCAATTTTTGTTATAAGTGTTCTTCAGTATGTAAACTACATACTAATGATAAATATATATTTTTTTCATTAATAATTTCCAAGTCCTATATTTATTTGTTTTAATTATTTCATTCTTTTTTGTTTCTATTATTTCTGTGTTAAAATAAACAAATCCTTTATCCAATGTCTTTTCATATCTTTATATATGTTCTGATATTTTTATCTATTCATTAAATCATCAATAGACCTACATTAACACATTTATTATCATTTTCACTTATTGAACCAGAAACACCTATTCCACCAACAATTTTATTATTTATAATAATTGGATCACCACCTTCAACATAGCAAAACAATTTCTTTCAGTAATTACGGTCTCCAATAATTTCGTGGTTCGTTTAAAATACACGACGGGTTGTGCTTTTCTAGTTGATATTGTTGATGAATCCAATTGTGTATTATTCATTTTTTTATAAAAAATTAATGTTCCATGTGTATCAACAATAGCCACAGCCATTTTCCAATTATTTTTGATAGCTTTATCAATTGAACCTTGAGCAATTTTTTCAGCGATATTTAATAATATTGGTTCACCATATTCCAAATCCATTGAGTTAAAATTTGCATATGTTTTTTTTGTTAAATTTATTGTGATAAAAAATATTACAATAAAAATTAATATTTTTTTATTTTTATTATTGAACTCAATAAATGACATTATATATACAAAAATAAACTAAACAAAAATATTATTAAATTTATAATTCAACAAAAACAATATTTTTGTTCATATAAAAATTAATAGTTCTTATTAGTACAAAAATTCAATGTATTTAGTATAACAGATGTTTTTTATGAAATTAAAAAAAACTTTTTTACTATTG
>Ga0105054_10013154_pt1 | contig 10025 bp, 4 predicted proteins | sample BON02_FD_78091 | JGI IMG/M metagenome (GOLD analysis project Ga0105054, IMG submission 78091) | Freshwater microbial communities from Lake Bonney liftoff mats and glacier meltwater in Antarctica - BON-02 (megahit assembly) | ecosystem: Environmental > Aquatic > Freshwater > Ice > Glacier... | reverse complement strand
GACGCCGTCGCTCGCTCCCATCGCTCGCTCAGTCTGTCGGTCGGTCGGTCGGTCGGTCGGTCGGTCGGTCGGTCGGTCGGCCGCGGCGTCGCCGTCCCGGCCGCCACCGGGCGCACCAGCGACACCCGTCTATTCAAACGCGAAGTAACAGGGTGCTGCGTCAGCGTGGCCGCCACCGACTCGGGAGGGCGTGGCACCGCCGACCCCCTTACCCCCCGCGCCCTCTCGCACCGCGCCGCCCGGCAGGGCCAGTCTACCACCGCCGACGCCGTCGGCGTGTGCCGCCCCGCGCGCCGGCCTGTCGTGCCACCCGGGGCGGCGCCCATGAGAGAGGGGGGGGTGGCGGATCACGATCAGCGAGAGCTAAGACGCAGAGAGAGGCGATGGGGGAATGGGAAATGAGGGACGTGGTAGAATCAGGGACGGCGCTGGTGGTGGTGAGGTCGGCGAGAGCGCTGGCTAGAAGGATGACGAAAATGGGGCCGCGAATGAAGATGATAAGCTAAAATGATGGTGGGAGAAAATAGCAACGCCGCCGGTGTCGCAGACGCCGCCGCCGCCGCCGCCGCCGCGGCCGCCAGACGTTGACTCTTGTTTTCCGGGGCCACCACCACCACCACCACACACCACCACCACCACCCACGCGCGCCGACAGGGCGTGCATGGTGGGAGGGCGGGTGACACGGAAACCGAGAGAAGGGCCTGCAGGCTGAAAGGCTCGTGGGATGAAGGACTTGCCCGCGAGTCTTTGATCATCAACAGCGCACGGGCGATTCTCGAGACGTTGATCCGATTGTCAGTCTCTAGAGACGTCGTTCGTGCCTTGCATGCGTGCTTTCGTGGGAAGGTGGGCTGCTCGAGGGAACCGCGAGGGCCCGGCGCTCGCCGCTCTGGCCGCCTTTTGCCGACTGCGTGCGCGTCGCGCGCTCTCTCGTCCGCTTTGATTTCTTGATTGCGCGCGCTCGCTCGCCCGCGCCTACCGCACAGCTAGACCTAGACCCCACCAACTTACCGCGCCCACGCCCCCGACACATCTAGCCCGCCACGAACGGCGTCGGGGCGAAACATTTCAAACTCCTCACAAAAAACTGATCATCGCCCGCGTCCGTCCTCCTAGAAATACCATGGCGTTCTCGTTCGGCGGGTCCACGGGTGCGGCCCTGCCCGCCTCGACCTTTGGCTTTGGCGGCGCGCCGTCGCCGGCAGCAGGAGGAGGCATCTTTGGTAACCTGTTCTCCTCCGCGCAACCGCAGCAACAACAGCAGCAACAGCAGCAGCCCCAACAACAGCAGGGCGGCAGCCTCTTTGGAGGCGGGGCCTTTGGCGGCTCGACGTTTGGCGCCGCCCCTCAGCAGCCACAGCAGCAGCAGCAGCAGCAGCCGGCGGCGCCGCCGCCGTCGTCGTCGCTGTTTGGCGGCGGCGGCGGGTCGTTCTTCTTCGGCGGCGGCGGAGGCGCCACCTTTGGCCAAGCCTTCCCCTCGCAGCAGCAGCAGCAGCAACAACAGCAGCAGCAGCAGCAGCAGCAGCAGCAACCGCCCCTGCCCCAGCCGCCCTCCTGGGGCCCGGGCACCAAGTTCGAGGACCTCCCGCAGGACGTGCGCGACCTGCTCGCGCAGGTGCAGGCGGCCGCGTCGCGCGCCGAGGCCGACCGCCAGGCCGTCGCCGCCGTCGCGCACCTGGCCGGCGCGGGCGGCGGCGGCGGCGGCGGCTGGGCCAACGGCCGCGGCGCCGCCCCGGACGCCGGCCTCCCGCGCCCGGCCCTCGACCGCGAGGCGGCCGCCCTGCGCGCCGACCTCGAGGCCATGGCGGCGGGCGCGAGGGCAGAGGGCGAGACGCTCTCCGACCTTCGCTCGAGGGCGGCGGCGCTGCTGCGGTCGACGGAGGGCGCGGTGCGGGGGTACCAGCGCGCGCGGGCGTGGGCGTCCGGGGGCGGGCAGCCGGGCGGGCACCAGCACGCGATGATGATGGGCTTTGCGGCGCAGGATGCATTTTTGACGGGCGGCGGCGGCGGCACGGGCGGCGGCGGCGGCGGCGGCGGCGGCGGCGGCGCGCCCGGCGCGCAGCTGCTCCCCTCGCCCTTTTTGGGGGAGGCGATCGAGGCGTTCGCGCAGACGGCGGAGGATTACCGCCGGTGCCTGGGCGAGCTCGAGTCGGCGGTGGGTGCCGCGTCGGCGTCGCCGCTGGCCATGCTGCCGTCGCTCGCGGCGGCGGCGGCGGCGGCCGCGTCGGGCGGCGGCGGCGGCGGGCCGCAGCAGCATCAGCAGCAGCGGCCGCCCTCTTTTGCGCGCGGCGGCGGCGCGGGGGGCGACGCCCTCGAGCTGGCCGAGGCCCTGCCCACCGTGGTCTCGGACGCGCACGCCTATTTCGTGCACGTGGCCGCGCGCCTCGAGCGCGCGCACGCGGCGCTGGGGGTCGTCAAGGAGGCGCACCTGCGGGCGCTGCGGGCGGCGGCCGACCCGTCCGACCCGTTTGCCGAGGCGGCGGCGGCGCGGCGGGCCGAGGCCGAGGCGGCCGGGGGGCAGCAGGAGCGGCAGCAGGGGCGGCAGACGGGGGGCGGCGGCCTCTCGTGGGCGGACGGCGGCGGAGGGGCGCCGTCGCCGCTGCTGGCGCTGACGGCCGGGGGGGCGCAGGGGGGGGGCGGCGGCGCGTTTGGCGGCGGCGGCGGCGGCGGCGGCAGCGGCGCGCCCGCGGGCGGATTCGGCGGCGGCGGCGGCGGCGGCGACTTTGGCGGGTTCGACGGCGGCCTGGCGGGCGGCGCGCTTCTCACAGGGCAGCAGACGGGCCTGGCGCGCTCGACCAGCCGGCTGGGCAGCGGCAGCCGCAAGCAGAGGCGCGGGTGACGCTCTCTTCCTTCTTTGTTTTTGAGATTTTGTTTCTTTTCGAAAGAAGCGGCAAGCCCCCCCCTCTCTCCACGTCAGGCGCCCGCGTCAATGTCGTCGTCCTCGCTCTCGTCCCCCCCCCTTGCTCGCCGCCGCCCGAGCAGATCCCGGACTTCCCGCGCGCACGCGTCGTGCAGCTGCCGCGTGAAAGCCAGCGGCTCGCCCCGCCCGCTCCCTCCGCCGTCGCCGCCGCCGCTCGGCGCGGCGACCAGCCAAGCCCGCCCCTCCTCCTCGTCCTCGTCCTCGTCCTCGCCCCGGCCCCCCGCCAGCACGTCCAGCACCCCCACCGCCGCGCCCACCGTGCGCCTCGGGACCCCGACCGCGCGGCACACGGCCCCGAACAGGGCCGGCCCCCCGCGCGCGCCGAGCCGCGCGAGCGCCTCTGCGATCCCGGCGCGGTCGGCGTTGTGCCCCTCGCGCAGCGAGCGCAGCCACAGCCCCGCGCCGAGGGTGAGGAGCGGCCCCTGCTCTTCCTCGCCGCCGCCGCCGCCGCCGCCCTGCTCGCCGGACGCGCGGTCGAGGTCGGCGAGGCAGGCCAGGAGCTCGGCGTCCCGCGAGAAGCGCGCGCTGCGCCCGAGCTCGAGCAGCAGGGAGGAGGGGGAGAGGGGCGAGGGGACTGAGGGAGGCGGAGCGGGGGGCGTCGGCGTCGGCGGCCGGCGGCGGCGGCGCGGCTCGCTCTTGGCGCGTTCGGGCAAAGGAGAGGAAGAGCCGGCGGAGGCGGCGGCGCGCGCGAGGCAACGATCTCTGACGGGCGCGCTCAGCATGCATCGGGAGGCGCCAGCCGCCGCCGCCGCGCGGGGGAGGAGCGCGCGACGCAGCGCGTGCATTGCTTCCGGCAGTGTGCTTCTATGCAAGAAGGGTTGCTGAAAGTGCCGTCACGGCACTGCCGTGCAAAGAGTTTGAAAGATTGGACAGACGCAACCAGTGCTGTCGTTGTGGGGGGATGCAAGGGGTTGTGCGTGATAATTCGATGTCTTGGGGCTTTAGCAATCAAACGCATGCATGCACTTTAGCGATGCGTCGCCTTTTTCGCGAAGAACTCGCCAAGCGTGCGCTGGCCAGGCGGCGCGGCGACGGCGGGGGCGGCGGCCTTGCGCTGCTGCTGGTGCTGGTGCTGGTGCTGGTGCTGCTGCTGCGGCGGGCCGCCCCCGGCCTGCTGGTGCTGCGGCGGCGGCGGGGGGGCCGGCGCCGTGAGGAACGACGGCATCATGTGCTGCCACTGCGGCTGCAGCTGCTGCTGCTGCTGCTGCGAGCCTCCTCCTCCCGCCACCGCCGCCGCTGCCTTGTGCGCGGCCGCCCCAAAGCCCGGTCCGCCAAGAGCCCCGCCGCCGCCCCCGCCCTGCCCGCCCGCCCCCTGGCGCAGCAGCACCGATCCGAGCACGCCCCCACCGGCACCGCCCGACCGCGACGGGGGGAGCGGCACCTCTCCCTGGGTCGTCCCGCCGGACCCGTCCCGCGCGCGCTGCCGGCCCGTCGCCCGCGAGCCGCCGCCGCCGTTGGCGTAGGGCCCTGGGCGCTGCTGCTGCTGCTGGTGCTGCTGCTGATGCTGGTGCTGCTGCTGCTGGTGCTGCTGCCAGCCCCCGCCGCCGCCGCCGCTGTTTGCGTACGGCCCCGACCGCTGCTGCTGCTGCGAGGCGTGCCCCTGCTGCTGCTGCTGCCCGCCCTGCCCCTCCTGCTGCTGCTGCTGCTGCTGCTGCCGCTGCCCCCACTCCTCGGACGACCCCGCCCGCGCCCACCGCGCGCCCATCGCGCGCCACGCCGCGCCCGCGTCGTCGTACTCGACGCCGCGCGCCAGGCAGCTGTAGAATGCGCGCACGGTTGCGCTCGCGCGCGGCGCCCTGCCGTCCCAGTCCGTCAGCTGCAGGCCCTCGAGCGACCGCACGCGGCTCAGCGCCACGTAGGCCTGCCCGTCGGAGAACAGGCCGCGCAGCGACACCGCCGCGCAGTCCAGCGTCAGTCCCTGGGACTTGTGGATCGACAGCGCCCAGGCCGCGCGCAGCGGCACCTGCCACCGCCACGCCGAGCCCAGGCCCGCGACCTCGGACGCGAACTTTTGCGGCAGGACGGCCACCTCGCGCCCGTTGGCGAACGCCACTACAGGGACGCAGTCGGACCCGGTCCACCCGCGCAGGCCGGCGATCGCGCGGTGCAGGTGCTCCCAGGCCTCGCCCGCGGTGGGCGCGTGCGGAATGGGCAGCCCCCCGGAGCGCAGGAGCTCGCGGTAGCGGCGCCGGGCGTCGGCGGCCGAGGCGATCGGGGGGGGCGGCGGCGGAGGCAAGGGGGCGGCGGCGGCGACGGCGACGGCGCCTTGCTGCTGCTGCTCAAAGGGCGCGGCAAAGGCTGCTGCCTCGGCGGCGCTCGCGCCCCCGCGCTTCCCGCCGCCGTCCGCCTCGGACTTGACGTCGCCGACCTGCTCCTCCTTGACGGCGCCACTGCCGCCGCCCGCCGCCCCGGCCGCCTCGAACCGCGCCTCCCTCGCCATCGCCGCGGCCGCCGCCGCCACGGCCGCCGCCGCCGCCGCCCCGCCGCCGCCCGGCCCGGCCCCCGAGGCCGCCCCGAAGCCCGCCACGTCCCCGGGCGCCTCGGCCGCCGCGCGCCGCTCCGGGTTGCCGCCCGCCGCCGACAGCAGCCGCAGCTCGCCGAGCGCCGCCTCCAGGCGCGCCAGCACCAGCGGCGCGGGCTCGAAGCGCGACACCACGCCGCGCGAGCCGTTGACGAGCTGCCCGCCGCCGCGGCCGTCGCCGCGGAGGTCCGTGTTGCGCAGCAGCATGACCTGCGCGCCGACTCGCAGCGCGATCTCGCGCGCGGCGAGGCAGTCGCGGAAGAAGGGGAGGTTCCACAGGGCGCGCTCGGCGTCGGCGTCCTTCCTCCTGCGCGTGGCGGCGGCGGCGGCGGCCTCGGGCGCGCCCGCGGCGGCGTCGGCCGGCTCGGCCGCGAGCGCGACGCCGTCGGCGCCGTGAAACACGCGATCGGGGCCGCGCAGCGTGGCCATCTCGCGGGCGTTGAGGGCGTCGACCTCGCGGTTGGTCGCGAAGAGGGCCGTCGGGCGCACGCGGCCGGCGGGGGCGGCGGCGGGGGCGGCCTGGGGCGGCGTGGGGGTCTCGGGGTTGCCGCCAAACTGCGACTGCTGCCGCTGCTGCAGCTGCTGCTGCTGCGTCTGCTGCGGCTGCTGCGGCCCGCCCGCGGGCAGCAGGGGGCGCGAGCACCGCCGCACCAGCTCCTCCATCGCCGCGCGCGCGGGCGCCGGCTCGGCCCACCGGAACGCCTCGAGCACCCGCAAAAAGTCGGCGTCCCGCTGGCGGTACACCCGCCGCAGCACCAGGTGCCGGAAGCGGGTGGCCGCCCACGCGGGCGCCTGGAACGCAAGGCCGCGGTTGAGGAAGGCGTCGCGCGGCGTGGCGCCCGTGGCGCGCGTCTCGATGGGCGGCAGCTGGCTAAAGTCGCCAACCGCCACCACCTGCAGACCCCCCCAGGGCTGGCTGCCGCCGCCGCCGCCGCCCCGCACGCGCCGCACGTGCGCCTCGACCTCGTTTAAGAATTCGGCGCTCACCATCGACACCTCGTCGACGATGAGCGTGCGCCACGCGCGGATGCGCTCGGACGGCATCTTGCCGCCCATCCGCCAAAAGTCGCCGTACGAGGCGGGGACGCCCACCCCCAGGGCCGCGTGCAGGGTGGTGCCCGCCACGTGCGTGGCCGCGATGCCGGTCGAGGCGGTGACGGCGACGCGCGCGTCAAACTCGCGGGCGCCGTGGCGGGCGCGCAGCTCCGAGATGATTCGGTTGAGCAAGAAAGATTTTCCGGTGCCGGCGTTGCCGCTGACGTAGACGCAGGCGCCGGAGAGCACCGCGTCCAGGGCGGCCTGCTGGTCGGGGCCGAGCGGCGGGGACGAGGCCTCGCCGTCAGCGTCGTTGTCCTCGTCGTCCTCGTCGTTTTCCCCGGGGCCGTCCTCGATGTCGTCGCCGGCGCCGCCGGCCTCGTCCCGCCGGCCGGGGGCGGCGCGCTTCTTTCCGTCCTGCTGCGCGTCCTCGCCCCCGCCCTCGCCCGGCCGGGACGCGCGCTTGCGCCCGGCGGCTCCTCCCCCGCAGGAGGGGAGGATGGTGGCGCTCACCACGTTGCCCGAGGGCGCGCCCGTGGTCGTGGCAGCGGTGGCGGCGGGGAAATGGTGCGCGCGCGCGAGGGGCGGCGGCGGCGGCGGCGCGAGCGAATCCGACACGCACGCGGTCGCCGTTGGTGCTGGTGCTGGTGGTGCTGGTGCCGGTGCCGATGCGGTCGTCTCGCCCAGGGGCGGTGCGAACACCTCCGAGGTCGGGGGCCCGCTGAGCACGGACATGGTGTGGGTCGCGGGCCGACCACCAGGGGCCTTGCCCCCTCTCCTCTCCTCCCGCCGCTCCTCTCGCTGAAGGTTTCCGGGTGTATCAAGGAGCGCGCGTGCAGGCAGTTGTCGTGCGGGTCGGCTGAATGTCAGTGGTGTTCTTGTTCTGGATCTGGGAGCAAAAGCGGGAAGAGACTGTGTCGCCGCTTTTCAAAAAAATAAACACGCGCTGCCATCTAGAAGAAACAAAAGCTACGCCGCCTTTTTCTTCTCCTCCTTCTTCTCCCTCTCCTTGCCAGGCGCCGCGCCGCCCTGCTGCGTCTTCGCCCGCTCCTCCGCGTCGAACAGCGCCAGCAGCTCGCGCTGCCGGTCCGTCAGCCCGCCCTTTGGCTTGGCCACGCGCACGTGCACAAACTGGTCGCCCTTGGCGCCGCCGCCGCCGCCCGCCCGCGCGCCCGCGCGCGGGTCCGGCAACCCCTTTCCCCTGAGCCGCAGCACGTCGCCGTGCATGGTGCCCGGCGGCACAAACACCTCGGCCCCGCCGTCGAGCGTGGGCACCCGCAGGGCGCGGCCGAGCAGGGCCTCGGCCAGCCGCAGGGGGGCGTCCACGTGCAGGTCTCCTCCCTCGCGCCGGAAGACGCGGTCGGGCTCGACGGAGACGCGCAGGCGCAGGCGCAGGCGCGGCCCGGGCGCGCCCCTGGGCGCCCCAGGGGGCGGGGGGCCGAGGGGCACGGACACCTCGACGGCCTGGCCGTCGTCGACGCCCGCGGGGATGCTCACCTCGACGGGGCCCGGGCCGCCGCCGCCGCCGGCCGCGCCGCCCCCGCCCATGCCGCCGCCGAGCCCCGGTCCGATGTCGACCCACTTTTTTGTGCCGCGCGCGGCCTCGGCGAACGTGAGGCGCAGGGGGGCCTCGACCACGGCGGCGCCCGCGCCGCCGCCGAAGAAGGCGCCGAAGATGGGGTCGCCGCCCGCGCCACCGCCGAAGAGGTGCTCAAACACGTCCGCGGCGGCAAAGGGCCCTTGTTGGCCGCCGCCAAAGGGCCCGCCAAACGGCCCGCCGGCCGCGCCAAACGGCCCCCCGCCGCCTCCCGCCCCGCCCCCAGGCCCCCCGCCCTCGGAGTCCATGCGCTCCATGCGCTCGCGCCCCACGGCGTCGTACAGCCGCCGCCGCTCCGGGTCGCGCAGCGCCTCGTACGCGCGCGAGACCTCCTGAAAAGAGGCGGCGGCGGCGGCGTCGCCGGCGTTGGTGTCGGGGTGGTACTTTTTCGCGAGGCGGTAGTAGGCGCGCTTGATGTCCTGGTCGGAAGCGGCGCGCGCGACGCCGAGGACCTCGTAGTAGTCGCGGCCGGGCTTGGGCGGGGGGGGCGGGGGGGGAGGGGGGCCCGAGGCGGAGGAGGAGGAGGAGACGGCGCGGCGGCCGCCGCTGGCGGGGGCGGCAGTGGCGGCGGCGGCAGGGAAGAGGGGGCCGCAGGCGCGGGCGCTCCGTCCGCCGCTTCCAAATAGGCCGGAGCCGCCGCCGCCGAGCCCGCCGCCGCCGCTGCTGCCGCTGCTGCTGCTGCCGCCGCCGCCGCCGCCAAACAGCGCGGCCGCGGCCCAGCTCCCCCCTCGCCGCCGCCGCTGCTGCGGCCGCGCCTGGCGGCGCCCCTCCGCCTCCGCCTCCGCTCGCCCCGTCCCGGCTGCTTCTTCGCCTCCGGTGTGGCACACGGACGATGAGCGGCCCGACGCGCCCGCGGCATCCTGCTGCTGCTGGTTGCCTGGCGTCGCTGCCCCCTGATCGCGAGCGCCGGCAGCGGCCGCCGCCGTCGCCGCCTGCGCCGCCCGCGCCCCGCCTGCCGTCGCCGTCGTCGCGGCGGCGGCGGACGCCAGCCGCTGCTGCTGCTGCTGCTGCTGCTGCTGCCGCGCCCCCGATTCCTCGCGGGCGCCGACCGCCTGCGTGCGGCGCATCAGCAGCGCGATCGACCGCGCTGCCGGCCGCCCCGCCATGATTGGTTGAATTGAACCGCGGGGTGGTGTGCGAACCTCCTCCTCCCCTTCAAGAAGACTCTCTCTCGCGCACAGGGCAGAACAAAAGGCGCGTCGAGGTCGAGTACTCTTGCGGCGCGCGCACGCGGCCCGGGTTGGTCCGTGCCCACAAACGGTATGGGCGTCGTCGGGCACGCAGCAGGAGACGACGAGAGAGCGCCGATGGAAGGAATCGAAGCCGCAAGCTGCACGCCAACTCTTTCGTTGCAGTCGAGGTGATTGACGCGCGTGCGCGCAAAAAGAGGAGCGGAGAGGCGCGTCGATCGACCGTCTCAGCACGTCAACTTGAGAGCTCCTGCTGGCCAGAACGTCTGCCGCTTTTTCATAAAGGCGGTCGACGCGCCTAGCGACGGTTACGAGGAGACCGCCGTGTCTTCCGGCGGGGGGACGGTCTTTCCATTAAGTCTTCAAGTATTTCTCTCTATGTGTGGGGAAAATGGGGGAGGAGGGGAGGGAGTTTTCAGTTTTCAGTTTTCAGCCTGATAATCCGCCAATAAAGTGGTGTCGCGCGCAGCAGGCCCGGACCGACGCTCGAGGCCGAGGAGCGCGCAGCCGGGCGGCGCGAGGCAGGGGCGAATGCGGCAGCCGCGGCGGCCGAGGAGGGGGCAGCGGCATTCGTCGTTGCACGCACATGGGTTTGGGGATTTCGGGGCGCCAGAGAGCAAGGGCGTTGGGGAGGGGGGGGCGGCAGTGATGGGAGAGGGGCGGACGCGCGCACAGGCGGGCGGGGGGAGGGCGGGGGGGGGGGCGGTGGGGGGGGGCCACAAGGAGGGCGGGGGGAGCAAGGGGGGGGGGGGGGGGGGGGG
>Ga0105054_10013152_pt1 | contig 10025 bp, 13 predicted proteins | sample BON02_FD_78091 | JGI IMG/M metagenome (GOLD analysis project Ga0105054, IMG submission 78091) | Freshwater microbial communities from Lake Bonney liftoff mats and glacier meltwater in Antarctica - BON-02 (megahit assembly) | ecosystem: Environmental > Aquatic > Freshwater > Ice > Glacier... | reverse complement strand
TATTTATATATATAGATATATATATATATATATATATATATATATATATATATATATATATATATATATATATATATATATATATGTAGATATATATGTAGATATATATGTAGATACATATGTAGATATACATATGGCACCGAGCGGCAGTGAAACAAAAAAAGGCGCGTGCCCATAAGGAGCATTCGCGCAAGAACAGGCCGCAGTGATGTATATAGATATTGATATGTGTGTGTGTGTACATATAGATATAGATATAGATATAGATATAGATATAAATATAGATATATATATATATATATATATGGGGTTAACCCACAACTGAGGGAGTTCTTTGTTGTCCTCTGCACATCCCAGGGTGTGGGGGCGGCGGCGGATTCGAAAGATTACTTTGATAAGACCGTATTGATGCACACCAGCGAGGGAGGGCACACGGGTGGGGTGCGTGTGCTGTTGGAGGCCTGCGCGAGGGTGGATTGCAACGACCACCCGGACTCGAAGACGGCCTTGATGTACGCCGGCGTGAACGGGCACGAGAGCACACTGTGTGTGCTGTTGGCAGCCGGAGACTGTGGTATGGGTAGCCAGTGTAGTTGCTGTAGATGGTGTTTGTATGTATGTATGTAAAGATTCGGCGGCACCAGCACCAGCACACGCGCCACTAGCACACGCCCGTACACGCGCACACAGGCCCTCGGCGCCACGCCAGAGCTCCTGCGTGTCACAGACACCTGTAGTAGTGGTGTGTGTATGTTCGCTATTTCGCAGAGGAGAGACAACCGGAAAGTCTGCCAGTTGTCTTCTAAGCGCTTAGAGCTTAGAGGACAACTGGCAGAGTTATGTGTTGTCCTATGCACATCCCAGGGTTTGGGAGACTATGGTATGGGTAGCCAGCGTAGTTGGTGTAGTATAATGGTGTGTGTACGTTCGCTGTTTTGCAGAGGAGACAACCGGAAAAACTCTGTCAGTTGTCTTCTGAGCGCTTACTTAGAGGACAACTAGCAAAGTTCTTTCGTTGTTGTCCTATGCGCATCCCAGGGTGTGGGATTCTTTTGCGTGGGTCGCTGTAGCCAGCGTAGTTGGTGTAGTATAGTGGTGTGTGTATGTTTTGCGTTTTGCAGAGGACACAACGGGCAAGTCTGTCAGTTGTCTTCTAATCGCTTACTTAGAGGACAATTGGCAGAGTTCGTTGTTATCCTCTGCACATCCCAGGGCATGGGAGTCTATGGTATAGGTAGCCAGCGTAGTTGGTGTAGTATAGTGGTGTGTGTATGTTCCCTGTTTTGCAGAGGAGACAACCGGAAAAACTCTGTCAGTTGTCTTCTGAGCGCTTACTTAGAGGACAACTAGCAAAGTCCTTTCATTGTTGTCCTATGCGCATCCCAGGGTGTGAGATTCCATTGTGTGGGTAGCTAGCGTAGTTGGCGTAGAAGTGGTGTGTGTATGTATGGAGGTGGGGTGGTGGGGTGGAAATATTTATATTTTTTGGTTGTGTATTACTTTGTACTATTAGCAATCAATCTGAATCCTCACATAGCCGCATACATACGGGCAGGGAAAAGCCATATCCCAGCACCGCCACATGGTGCAGACCCTGTGGGTTTGTATACCGTTATCGTTATCGTTATCAGAATGCATACAGTATTACTGTAATTATGGCATACAAAAAAAACGGGAGTTTGGGTTTGGTGTTCGCGTGTGTTTTAGTTTTAGTGTTGTGTTTCATGTTTCGTGGGTGTGTTACTGTGGTTGTAGTTGTGGGTTGTGGTTGTGGGTTGTTTGCTGTTGCATGATACTGTACGGGTAATTATATAATATAACAAGAATAATCAATGAGAGATTTCATATTTTGGTTAGTGTTAGAAACATAATATTAACGATAACGAACAATTGTACAATATATAAGATATATAAGAATTATATATATAATTTTTTTTTTAATATGTGCGAAAGATGAGAGATTGTTTTGGTTGTTGTTGTTGTTGTTGATATGTGTGTGTAATATATATTTTGTGTTTATATTTAATACATATTTGTATTTGTGTGTATCTATAATATGATATATTTGTGTGTATCTATGATATGATATATTTAATATCATATTATAGATACACACAAATACAAATATGTATTAAATAAAAACACAAAATATATATAATACACACACATATCAATATCAACAACAACAATATGTATATACTTTCTCATTTCTCCTAATGAGATCAAGTGTGGTATGTGCAGTGCGTGGCACGTGTCCCACGTCATATAACCCAAATATTTATCGATGGCACATGCATCCAAACCCCGCCCCCTCTCGTCACTGTCCAAAAGCCTGCCCTCGCCCCTCGTACGTTGTACGTTGCCCGCCAGTGCGCACCATGACCGTGGCAGTGTGCAGTGTGATGCGCGCAACACAGCCGCAAGATCAAGCCGCCAGCAACGGCTCCCCATGCGCAGGTTGTGCAGGCGTCCAGGGCAGACAGGGGCATAAGTTGGGTTGGTCGTCCACTGTTCAACCCCCCTCCCCCCCGGCCACAAACACACACACATACACACGCCCACGAGTCGGCCCCGCTTCCCGCGACGCCGACAAGAGAACTCGGCGCGCCATCGTCCGTCCCACGCACCCGGTGCCGCCAGCGCCCACGCCGCGGACCCGGCACCGCCGTCGCGCGTCCCGGAGGCCTCCCCGAGAAGACTTACAGATGTGCCCCCTCCCGCCAAAGTTGGATGCATGCAGCATGGAAGTTGCCGACCTAGATGCTAAGTGTAGTACAGAGGCTTACAGGATGTTGCCGAGCTTCAGCAGGAGGCCGCCCCAGAAGATGGTCTGGAGGCCGACCCACACCGGGTCGAGCTCCATGGCGTCCGGCGGGCCCTCCTTGTGGGCGTTCATCACCACGGCCTCGGTCGAGACGCGCAGGGCCGGGGACGCAGCCGCGGTCGGCGCGAGGCGCTGCGCCGCCAGGCCCACCTGGAAGGCCTGGCAGACCGCGAGGACAGCCGACAGAAGGACAAAGCGGAAGGTCGCCATCGTGTTTTTGAGGTTGGCGAGATCGGCGGTGCGCGTAGGCGGTGCTGGTGACCCTCCGGTATTCCCGCGGCTCCCCTCTGGTATCTCCCGTCTATCGGGGCGGGCATCGACTGCGGCAAGGCTAGACGCACGCCCCGCTCACACCTGTGTGTGTTCGCGACTCGACGCTGTCCGTAGCTGGACGCTACTCCCTGCACCTTGTGTGTGTATGTCACTCGACGTGACTGATACTGAATGTTCTAACTTCTAAGAAGACGAAAACAAAATTAGCGAAATTTTACACGAAAATCATGCGGGCTCGGGACGCCGACAAACCGAGTGCGCGCGGTCGCGAGGAGCCGCGCGGTCGCGAGGAGCCCGATTCTTTTGGGCGCGACCGCCGGCGGGGGTCGCCTTCGCCGCGTCGCGACCGCTCCCGCCGCGACACGCACCCAGGCCGGCGCTCCCGCTCGCCGCCAGCCCGCCGCGAAACCGAGCTGCCACAGTCATTTGGCCGCCCCCCCCCGCCGCGCGAGGGCGCGGGACGGCCGGACGCTCCGCCCGAAGTCCCGTGGACTCACCACGTGGCGGCCGTGAAGCGCGCGATGGGCGCGGCCGCGTCCGACTTGGACCCAACCGGCGGCGCTGCCGCGGGCACAGTGGTGACGCTGGCAGGCGCCGAGTTTGCGGAGAGCGTGGAGCCCGCGCCAACGCTGTGGCAGGCGCTCGAGGAATCGCTCGACGACGAGGCGCTCGCGCTCATCCGCTCGGGCACTGGCGTCGACACACCGGGAGGACCCTACCTCTGCTCCCCGCTCGGGTGGGCGGCGCTCATGGGGCGCGCGCCGCTCGCCAGCTCGCTGATCGAGCTCGGTGCCACCGTCTCGTTGCCCGCGGAGCGGGGCTCGCTGCCGTTGCACATGGCCGTCTGGAACGGCGACCACGCAGACGTGGTCCGGGTGCTTCTCGAGGCGGGAGCTTCGCCGGCGGCGCACAACGCAAAGGGCGAGACGGCGCTCGAGGTGGCGTGCCAGATGCACAAGCTCGAGCTGGGCTCGGCGGTGGAGGCGACGTAAATATCTATTTAGATATCTATCTATCCATCTCGCTCTTCATATATATGTATATGTATATATAGAGAGAAATATATATATATATGTGTGTAGTTATGTATATACTAAAGCCTCCGGATTGGCAGCGTGCGCTTAGCCTGCGACCTTCCGTCATTCCTAGGTACAAGCTGGACGAGTGGAGAAGCCAGTGGGCCAAGCCGGCCAAGGGGAGGGCCGCGGTTATCGCCTTGTTGGAGGCTGCGCCGGAGGCGACGGCGGTGGCTACGGCTGAGAGTGAGCCTATATAATATATATGCGTATATATACCTATGTATGTAAGAGCCGAGGCCATCGCCTTGTTCAATGCTGCACGTCGGCGGCGGGGGCGGCTACGGCTGAGAGTGAGCCTATAACATATTTGTGTATGCATGTAAATGTGTGTGAACGCGCGCGCGCGTGTGTGTGTGTGTGTGAGCCTCAAACACACCCGTCTCTAATGCGGACACGCCCTCTATCCTCTCGCAGTGATCCCGTCTCTAACGCACGCACACTCCCTCCGTGTAAGGTCCTCTTCGAGAGGCGGCGGCGGCTGCGGTGGACATGGTGGCGGATGTGGCGGCGGTGGAGAACAAGGCGGCGGTGGAGCCCGGAGCCCATCCCTCGGCCGCAGACGCCGCCCCGGACGCGGACGAGGGTGGCGGCAGTGGTGCTGCTAATGCTGCGGCGGGGGTGGAGGAGGCCGCAGATGTTGCCTCGGCCGTGGCGGGGGATGCGCCTGGCGCTGCAGCGGTGAAGGATGCTGCTGGGGCGGCAGCCGTGGCGGAGGAGTCCCCTGGCTCTGCAGCGGAGAAGGGTGCGGCGATGGAAGTGGAGTCCGCCGATGCAGCAGCCGTGGCAGAGCAGGCCGCTGGGGCTGCGGCGGAGAAGGGTGCTGCTAGTCCGGCGATGGAAGTGGAGGCCGCCGATGCAGCAGCCGTGACCGAGAAGTCCGCTGATGCAGGAGTGGAAGAACCTGTAACTGATGCGGCGATGGAGGTGGAGGCCGCTGGTGCTGCCGTGACGGAGAAGCCGGCCACTGGTGCGGCGCAGTCTACGGCAATGGAGGAGGGTGCGGCTGGTGCAGCAGCGGCGGAGGCGGTGGACACGTTGGACGGGGCCGCTGCGAAGGAGGAGGTTGACGATGTGGCAGCCGCGATGGAGTCCACCGATGCGGCAGCCGTGGTGGAGGAGGCCGCTGGTGCAGGAGTGGAAGAAGATTCAGTTGATGCAGCAATGGAGGTTGCGGTCGCTGCTGCCGCCGTGGCCTTGGAGGAGGTCGCTCGTGCGGGAGTGGAGACGGATGCAGCTGGGGCCGCCGCAGTGAAGGGTGCCTCGGGGCAAGATGGCGCTGGTGCGGCAATGGAGATTGAGGCTGCTGGTGCCGTCGCGACGGAGGCGGCGGCCGCGGATGCAGAACCGGCCCTTCCTGCGGTATAGACTGCAGAGGACAATAGGCGACTCTGCCACTTGTTCTCTGAGCTCTAAGAGGTCCACTGGCAGGGTGGTCTTCTGTCCTCTACAACACTGAGATTACCTCAGAAGGCGCTGGTGGAGACGGATGCAGCTGGTGCGGCAATGGGGGAAGGTGCCGCTGGTGCAGCGGAGGAGGTGGCGGCCGATGGCGAGTGGAGAAGAATGCAGCTGTTGTTCGCTAACGGGTTTACCCCCTGAGATGTGGCTTGCTTCTCTTCTCGTGTGCTCGTGTTCGTGTGTGGTGTGTGTATGTGGCTCTTTGGGGATTTTGATTAATTGATTGTATGTATGTGTGCGTGTAAAGATTCGGCGGCACCAGCACACGCGCGTGCACGCGCGCGCACTGCAGGCCCGCGGCGCCACGCCAGAGCTCCGGCTCCGGCGTGTCGCACAGACGCTACACATCCCACATCCCACGGCTTGTCCGCAGGCAGGGCAGGCCCTCCACACGTACACAAACCACCGCGCGTAGGTAGCTCTATTTATAGTCTGTAGTCTGTGTGTGTCTGTCCTTTGTGGCGTGGCCGACGCCCGGGGCAAGGGGGGGGGGTAGTAGCGGTAGCAAAACAATAAATGTTGTGGTCTATAGCTAGCAGAGCCAAACGGGGGGTTAACCCCAACGCCTGGCGGTTGTGGTTGTTATACAGGTTCTCTCTGGCGTGACGCCGCGCCGCGGGCCCCAGACAGACTGTGTGCGCGTGTACCCGGGCCGCGTGTGCTGGTGCTGGTGCCCCGCGCCCCGCCAAACCTTTACAGCTACATACACGCATGCGTTTACATAGGTTCTATGTCAGTGTCTGTATATATATACACATATATATATATATATATATATATATATATAATATATATACATATACATATATATTGTATATTTATACTATTAAAGTATAAGTGTTATGATATACTATACCGCACAGTGCACAGTTGCGCTGTCCGCTAGGACTAGCCGCAGGGGCCTGCGCGTTCCACATTAGGTTGTTCTCGTGCTAGCAGTAGATGTAATCAGAGTAATCATACGTACTATAGATATAGATAGATAGTACAGCATCGCAGCAATAGCAGTCGTAGCAAATGTACTTCGCGACGCAGGGTTTGCTACCCCTGAGGTGGCGCTGGGATGCAGCTTCTCCTCGGCCCGTGTGTGTGTGGCTTTGTGAGGATCTTTGATTGATTGATTGATTGGGCATATAACTCCTCTGTAGCGAGTGAACTTTAGGCACAGACCTAGCCGCCAATCAAACCCAACCCCCAAACTAACTCAACCTAAACTTAACCTACAAGCCCAACCTGGCGGCTGGCTCTAGTCCTAAAAAAATTCTTGCTGCTCCCCTCTCCCCCCCCTCCCCTTGGTCGATCACACAGACTAGGGCTACCTCGTGTGGAATGCCTGCGCCTGCGGACAAGCCGTGGGATGGCTGGTGTCTGTGACACGCCGGAGCTCTGGTGTGGCGCCGCGGGCCTGTGTGCGCGTGTACGCGCGTGTGCTGGTGCCGCCGAATCTTTACATACATGCATATACATAATATGATGAATTATTCAAAGATATATGTATAATGTACTTTGTAAATGATGGATTGTCGATATGGATATAGAGGCTAGACAGCTACACACAAGCACAAAACATAGACGCAGACACACAGAGAGAGAAGCCGATCAACCCCATACCACAGAATACCAGCGCCAGTGCCACCTCAAGTTGCATTAACCTGAAGCCTCAGGGTGACTCAAGGGGGGTGGTGGGTGGTAACAAACCCTGCATCCTGCATCACGCGTACGCGTCACGAAGTGGCCCAGCCAGGACCCAGGCTTCGGGGACTGTATATACACCGCCGCGTAAGGCTATATATACTGTGTGTGGCGGGTCTCTGCCTGCGGTCACCAGCCGTGGGTGTAGGCGTCTGCGACACACACACACGCCGGAGCTCTGGCGTGGCGCTGCGGGCCTGTGCGCGCGTGTGCGCGCGCTGTGCTCGTGCTGGTGCTGCCAAATACTATTGCATTACACATACACACACACAGTACACCCGCCCTTCTCCTCCAGCCTCCAGACGATGCCACACATTTTATTCCGCCCACGCCCAGTACTACGTACTACTCCAGCGATCCCACACCACGTGACGTGCCATCGTATACCGCATCATCGACACACATATTATTGCATACACATCGAGGGTTCGGGTTAACCCCTAACCCTAACCTGGGACGGTATGTGTTTGCGGCATGAGCAGCTTGAGACAAGGCGTGCACACTTCTCAACACCTACCGTCGTCTCCAGCTTCCAGGGCAGGGGGAACCACCCCTTCTACCAACCAATGTGCAAGCCGTTTTGCGTGCCGTTCGGTACGTAAAGACGCATCGTCCCAGGTTCCAGGTTAAGGCCTGACCTTCCTAGTCCACCTTTGCCTTACGCCCTTGCTCCTGCTTCCACTCTTCCCAGTGCGCGACAAACCCGTGGCACTGCATCACCGACACATATTACATGCACATTACTATGGATCCACATATACCTACACACATCATCCGGTGGTGCACTAGCCTAGGCCGCCTTCGCCTTACGCTTCTGTTCCTGTTTCCACTCATCTCAGTGCGCGACGAAGTTGTGGCGCCGCATCACCGTCACATAATGCACATATATCTATACGGATCTACAGACAGATACCTATACACATTCATCCGGTGGTGCGCTAGCCTAGGCCGCTTTTGGCTTACGCCCCTGTTCCTGTTTCCATTCATCCCAGTGCGATACGAATCCGTGGCGCAGCACCCAACACTGCCAACACACAATTGCATACATATACATGCGGATATGGATCTGTTAAGATCTATATCCATGTATAAAGCACCCGGCAGTGCGCTAGACACTGAAGAGAGCCGAGTCGGGTTCACCCGGGGTTAACCCGAGACAGCCGAGTCTGTCATTGCCATACGCCCCTGCTCCTCCTGCCATGTATACTCAGTGCTGGATGGACGAACCACGAACCACCATATTATGATATAGATGCGTAACTATATGGATCGATATATATATTTACACACCACCAGGCCATGCATTAGCCTACACCGCCTATGCCTGCTTGTGCTTACGCCCCTCCTCCTGTTTCCACTCGTCCCAATGCGCCACAAATCCGTGCCGCCGCATCACCGACACATATTGCATACACATCCACATGGATCTACAGATACCTATATACAAATCATCCGGTGGTGCGCTAGTAGCAGCCTAGTCCGCCGTTGTCTTCGGCCCCCCTGCTCGCTCCTGTTTCCACTGGTCCCAGTGTGATACGAAGCCGTGGCGCACTGCCAACACACAATTGCATACATATCCATGCGGATATGGATCTGTCAAGATCTATATCCATGTATAAAGCACCCGGCAGTGCGCTAGACACTGGAGGGCTAACTCTAGTCCGCCTTTGCTTTACGCCCCTGCTCCTGTTTCCACTCGTCCCAATGCGCCACAAATCCGTGCCGCCGCATCACGGCGCAAGCGTTGGTGAGCGTCCGGCGTGTCATCTCGGCCCCGAGCAGCGCCTACAATCCAAGAATTCAAAGGGCGATTTTATATATTTATACATAAAAAGGTAAACGAATCGTAATTGAAGACGCATACTCATATAAATATAAACACACATACCGATGATATTCTACAATCAAAGAATTCAAAGGGAGGGTTCGTCACAGGTTCACTCATGATTATAGTACTACTACTACTTCTACTAATAGCGAAAATGAGCGGTGGAGCGTTATAACCCGAGATCGCCTACAATCAAAGAATTGAAAAAAGGTAAACAAATCGTAATTGAAGACGCATACTACTATACATATAAACACATATACTGAGAATAGCCTACAATCAAAAGAATTCAAAGGGAGAGTTCGTCATAATTTCAGTTTTATGGGTAAATCTAGGACACATCGCTGGTCATCGCCGTCAGAACTTGAAACCGAAATTCGCTTAGGTACCTAAGCAAAGCGAATTTACCTATAGCGCTTGCTTAGTAGCTGCAGGGCACCTTTAAGTGAGGGGTGTCCTTTCGTGTGGTCCATAATCATATGATCATCGTACTACTACTACTTATACCAATCGCGAAAGTGAGCGGTGAACGTTGGCGAGCGTCTGACGATATATATCTATATATGTATATATATGTATATGTATATCTATATCTATATCTATGTATATATATATATATATATATATTTATATATATATATATATCAATTCAGCCTCAAGTTCTGCATACCAAAAAGGGAGCACACCGGCCAACTCATCGTCATCTTACTCATAAACAGAGTACTACTAGGAATGATATGCTCGGCGCATGGGTCAACCCACACAGAGAGCAACAAACTATACCGCAAGGTCAAACATCGTTACCGCCCAAATCTTTCTCCACGCCAACGGCCAACGGCCAAAGCGCGCCTCGAACAGGCAGCGCTCGCGG
>Ga0105054_10013149_pt1 | contig 10028 bp, 10 predicted proteins | sample BON02_FD_78091 | JGI IMG/M metagenome (GOLD analysis project Ga0105054, IMG submission 78091) | Freshwater microbial communities from Lake Bonney liftoff mats and glacier meltwater in Antarctica - BON-02 (megahit assembly) | ecosystem: Environmental > Aquatic > Freshwater > Ice > Glacier... | reverse complement strand
CACCTGCTGGAATCTCTTGGTCCAGGAACCAGGTCTTCCATATTGCTAGTGTCATTTCATGCTCAGGAAAGAGGCGAGGGTCACGGTCACATTCAGCCGTTGGCATCGAGGGCGCTTCCTACCGCATGTATCTACGCATGAATTCCGAATCTTTCTTGTCGATTGGGTTGCTGACGATGAGTGGATGATGTGTTGTGTTTTGCCTCGAGGGCTTGATCTCTTTACTCCATTCACTGTACAGCAGCGTTAGTGTCTCTTCAAGTTCGTTGTTGCAGCTTCAAGTTTCCCGATTTTGATCCAAAATAAAGTCAGTGATCGCAGGCGCCAAGTAATAAGTTACTAAGTGGTGACGTACCATTCGGCGGTTGTCTAAATCTTTTGCTCTCTCCTCGTGCTCTCCCCTACCTGTCGTTCTCAAGGGAAAGCCCATTTGCTCGATGTGAGCCACAACCATGTTGACTCGTCCGCCAACTCCGCATTGAAAACGATTGTTTCTCTAACTCTCTCCATCGTCACAATAGTGTCACCGCCTTGCGTGTCGTCTAATCTGCCAGCATACCTCGGCTCTGCATTGGTAGAAATCATGCTGATCAGTGGCTGCTGTAGTTTTAGATTCATCTTTCGCCCCCCTCCTTTGCACGCTTTGCACCTGCCCTCTTGACCCAGTTGCATCTTGTAAAAGTCCTTGTCAAGCTCTTTGACGACTCTGTACCAAGCAAATTGTTTGCACCTCGCTCAGCATTTCGGCTTTTGCCACCATCTCCCAGGCTCGTGCTGCCCACTCCCCCAAGAGCCCGGTCAGAGTAGGACAGGTCTATTCCTTGCGCTAGAATCTGTTGGCGAGCTGCCAGTCTGAAAGATGCTGCCAGGCTTGGATTCTGCTGGCCTTTTTTGTCAATTTATTCCCGCTCAGTAGTACATCTGAGCCTTGAACTCCACCATGTCGGCCACCCCGGCCCTCTTCAATCTGCGCTTTAGCTATCTGCCGCACATCTCTTACCTTTACAACGAAGCTTGTACCCATCGTGTGCATGTTGACTGCTACCTGTTCACCAAGTCGGCTTCTTCTCACCGCTCCTTTTTTGACTGGGCGACTTCCTGTCAAGCTCTGCAGTATTGTGAATTGCATGCTCGTCGATTGCCTCTTCACCAATTCTTGGACTCGATCCAGAAAGTGGTTCGCGTCCCATATCAAATGCATTTCGTCAACGAGATTAAACAGCAGGTAGTTGACGTGTATTCTTGCCTGTTGGCTATCTCGCTTACTATGTGCAGGCTTAACATTATTTGTAAAGAGGTGTAGCACTATTTCCCGGAACTCTTTTGCGTCGTCTGCACCAACTCCCCGTAGTCTCGTAATTTTTAGCAAGTCGGCCAGAGAATTGCATACATTACCACCAGTCAAGCTTTTAAGCTTCTGCGGCAGAACTCCACTAGGCTTGTCTAAATTCCGCTTGCGTTCGGCTTTTGATTCAATATCGTCGGACCCTTTGTCGTCTGACATCTTCTTGCCTCTCTCAGCTTGGAACTTCGCGAGAGTTTTTAAGTAGATTTAGGTACTCCTGCATAAGAAATTGGGTGGTGCGGTGGAGTCCTTACGCATTGGGCACAAGCACTTGGACTCTTTGCTCAAAATTCGACGCTGCAGGCGACCTGAGCTGTGGTGAGAGATCCTGATATGCTTTTGAACTAAAGCCTACGGCTGTCCTTGCCACGGTAGATCTTCGATGCTTTCGAAAGATCAGCATGCCTTAAAGTCATTGCCTTTCTTCATTCCCCTGTCCACAACAGATTCCACACTTGTGCATTGATTCAAGACCTCATGCTGTCGGCTCAGTGTCTACCCGCGATCCCTTAATCTTCTGTTTTGCATTTCCGGATGGACCTCGTTGCCGTTGTCCAGCTCATGTTTCCAGGGACGAGCACTGAGGCGAGTTTTTGGTCCATTTTTGGTGCCCATGTGACTGACACTTTTTGACTTTGCCCACCGTGACCAGAAGTCTTTGTTTGCCACGTTCCAGTCCCACAGCTCCATTTCGTTAAGCAAGTCAGTAAATGTGTTGCAGTGCCACTCTTCCAATGGGCATGCTAACTGCGCTAGCAAAATGTTTTTACGACATCTTCATGCCGCATGCATTGGTCAACGTGCTGCAGCAAAGAGTACTCCTGACGGCAGGGGACACTCATGGCTGCGGCCGCCCTCTGCAGTCGAGAAGGTATATTGAGAGTTGGCAGTTGACCCAAGGTACGTGCCATGCGTTTTTATACGCTTGTGCCCAGATTTTCTGCAGACCCTCTAACTCACTCTGCAACCATTCGATGAGGGCTGCCGAGAACCGGAAGGCGCCGATTTCTTGCTGCGCGAAGAGTTCGGCAGAAAGTTCTGGAGTCAGCAGGTTGCTCTTGATTAGATCGCGTGCCACTCTCGCTTTTCAAGTTTCACGGAGTACTTCTCCTGTGGTGCTCATCTGACCTTTTCCCATGCCCCAGTAACTTAGGTACCAGCACGCCTCATTGATGTCTAGAGTTTGGAGACATCATCAGTGCGCTTTAAACGACTTCCTTGACATGGTTATACAGACCAACTTTCAAAAGTTGAAGTACGCAACTGCAGATCCGTTGCAGAAAGCGACTTCTACACTAAGCTCGAAAAGCTTGATGTACAAGAACAAGAAAAATCAGACTCTTCGCTAATCATGTGACACAGGAATGTGAAGTGCACGATCAGGTGATCCTGTCCATTCTTCAGCAAGTGCAAGGACTTGCGAGGCCAAACATAAAAGCATTCAAGGAGAATCTCACCTCACAGATTGTCAAAGTTGGGGCCATAAAACAAAAGTGGAAGCAGACTGAAAACCAGAATCCGAGACCCTCCTTAAATCTTGAAGATGGACATATGTCTTAATCTGTTTCATTTATTCTCATTTTAATACAGTCACGTGTCTATGATCTGAACTGGTAGCGTCATTGCTTTTTTATGTCACTATGAACATCTATAATTATGACTCATCAGAGTGTCAAATCTCGGGATATCAAACAAAAGTGAACTGAGGGTGGCAGACTGCACTTGAAGCCACAATCTACAACCCCTCTCAAAGTCTGGAAGACGAATACATTTATTGTTCTTTACCGATTCTTAGTCTAATTCTGTCACGTGTCTATGATCAGAACTTGCAGCGTCCCCAGGCTGCTTTATTTCACGGCAATGTAAATCTATAATGATGACTTTGATTGATTTTATCGTTACTCTCGGCGAAATTAAATAGTGAATGGTTGTCCTTCTTGCAGATGATGAAATACTGAAAACATTCGTGTCGATCTAGCGTCATTGGTATGAGGTCCTACTTCAGTTGGATTTTGCCGAAGCTCGACTGACCAGGGCAAACCGAGGCCGGGCCCTGCACTGCAGCACTTTTATCCCTTGTGGTACTAAACTTTCTCCCAGGATTTCTGGCCAGAACTCGAAATTCTGCAAGATTCCTGGCATTAATTCCAAAATTCTGAGATTTGTACTAGTTTCAATTATCTGTTTCCGTAGGATGGTGTTCTTCCACACTTAACAACAACACCGGGCCATGACCAGATCTGGCGTCGATCCACATCGCCTTCTCGCAGTCATGCAGGTGTAATCATGCTGCCTACCTTGTTTTCAGACCACTAGAGGGGTGAAGGCGAGAAGGAAGCGTGGATTGGCGCTAGACTCGGATCTGGCCATGGCCAGCGATGGTTTGGTGTAGAAGATCGCCATTCTATGGAAACCGATAATTAAAACTGGCAAATATCTCAGATTTCTAGCTAAATTCTGGAATTAATGCCGGGAATCTTGCAGAATTTCGAGCTCTAGCCAGAAATTCCGGGAGGCAGTGGAGGATACAAGCGCAGGGAGAGGCCAGAGGCGTTCACTTCAGTAGTAGGTGTCAATATGTCTTTCCCGCGAGAATCTGCGCGAACATCAAACACAATGATGATGATTGTTTATTGTCACACTTGCAGAAATAATGTGGTAATTGCGTTCGGAAGTTTCAAGAGTATTTTCATGAAAAGTGCATTGTTACGAATTGTTTTTTCTGTGGGTGAATAATCATCATTATTAGGTAGATTCATCATCATTAGATAAATTCAATGGTTTACCTATACAAGTCACAAGTTGTACCTTTCATTTCCTGCTTTTTCCACGAACAGCTTCATGATGAATTTTTTGAATTCCATGAAATTTGAATTCCGAGCACGAGAAAACCATGCAAACGGTGCAAGACCATGGGCTATTGCGGTATGTGGTGTGTGTCTCGAGCCGCGATTGTGATCCCCCCTGCATGGTACGGTCCGAGGTGATAGACAGAGGAGTAGAGTACGGCATGTGTGTGTGGGCACGAGCCCTCGTGCCTCGGGCTGTGATTGTGTTTCCCCCATGAAGAAGTCCGAGAGTGCGGCAGGTGTGTGTGGCGTGTGCCGGTGGGGATACCCTGCTCTTTATAAGCGCCATACAGTCAATTGATAGACTGTATCTGTGACAATATGGGAATGTCGTAAAAATTGGGATTCGTAGCTGAAAACACATGCAACAACTTCAATTGAGGGTATTAGTGTGTCACTGAGATATCTGTATTTTTTTGGGTTTGTTTTTTGGGGGGGAGTTGCGATTTGACCAAACCCCCTTTTGCGTCTCGCGTTTGAAGGGTTAAACGTAAAGCGGAAGGTCATGGGTGAGGCATCCCCCCTGCTCTCCGCGTGTTTTTGATGTGATGTTACCTTTGTATTCCACGTGTTGGTTGTGTGCTGTTACCTGCGTATTCTATTATTGACACTTGGTCTCGCCTGCAAGACGCAGCCTCCCCGACCAAGGACAAGAATAGTCAACCCATGTCCAGCAAAAAGGGGATGAGGCGAACCAAAATGACAAATATTTCATGACTAGTATTCTACAGATGTGCGGAAATGTGTATCTATATGTGAATATGTGTGAATACATGTGTTTATGTGTGATAAATACATATGTATGTACATATGTATACATGTACACATTCAGGTCATCAATAAGTACACTCTGTACATGTGCAAATGTAACCATTAATTCCAATACACACACGTACAAACCCACGTTCAATGACAAACATGTCTCATACAACTCATAATTTTTGAGCATATAGGACAATGCAAAAAAATGCCAGAAATTCACGCAAAGTCGCTAGCACTTCTCAAATTTTTTGTTCCGGCGTAAATTTATGCCTCCAGCGGCCCTGCAGGGATAATCACTTTGCTCCGGTGGTGCCACTACCGAAGCGATGATGATAATGATAGCTTTTATTGCTATAAATAGTGGTTTAGTGCCCTTGATTGAGGGTCTATGCGCTCAAATCTTATATTTTACATTTGAGACTATTAGCATATACATACACATGTGTATTTTGTACACATATACGAATATGTGTATGCCGAGATTTAGTATATCTGGATTCTCCGGGCCCTCCAGGTGTCTCATCCCGACTCCTGGGCTCACATCCAAGTACCCCATCTGTGCAGTGTGTGTGTGTGTGTGCGTGTACACACACATACTCCCACATACACTCCCACTCGTGCTGAAAGTAGAGATGATACAGACAACACCCCTATCTTTCCTTCTGTCAAAAAATAACCCCCTACGCCAAGCAACAAGTGCTTTCATAGACTAGCTGAACCCCCCCATCTTCATTTCCCAATGCTAAATGAAACAAACTGCACATACATACGTGCATATGCACATCCTGTAGCGTGCGTGAAGCAAATGTGTACGCTGATGTTCACAACATCTATCTAACGTACACACCTGCACATGCAGAATGCGCACAACACCTGTGAATGAATATATACTCTCCGCAAAAATTCATATGCACTCGTGCATGCGCGCCTATGCAACGGTGCAGAAGCTTATTTGCCATGGAAGATATTGCGAACTTATCTTGAGTCTTGCGCGAGCATCATGCAGGCTGTCGTTTGCCGCCCGCTGCCGCCCCTTCTGCTGTCTCGACTAAACCCGTCGCCCGACGCTGTTCGCTGAAGAAATCCGTCTAAATCCACGCTAGCTCATGACGTGGTCGCCGCTGCGGTGTTGCACAAGCATCATTCGATCATCCGCGTTGGTGCAGTGAATTAGTTGTGAATATTATATTAGCAATATAGAATATACTAAACGAATATACCTCATCCAATTTGTCCATGGGTGGCACTCGCACTTTGCCACGAGAGTCACTTCATCAAGAATTCTGTTTTGGCCATGTTTCCACGCGATTTTTTTCGCGATTTTTAATCCGGGACCATGTAAAAATAGCTCAGTTGGTCAGAGCGTGGGACTGTCAATCCTGAGGTCGTCGTTTCGATTCCGGCAAAATCCCCAAAAAGCTAGAACTCAAAACTTCATGGGTTTGAGCTACATAGACTCTCAAACAAGGGTACTAAATTACTGTTTCAACGAAAAAAAGCAATCATCAATCAAGGTCAAATCGGTTGACCTTCGTCTTCGGTTGTAAAACCGAAGCGAAAGGTCAACCCTTAATTTCGGTTCGGTTGGTTTACCAAGGCCTCATTCTACTGCAGTGACATTTTCAAACGCTCGAAGTAAAGCTCGAAGTCAAAGCTTCATGGTTTTTGTATTTCCACGTTTCAGTGAAAAGAGACGTGTGAGCTCTGGCTTTGACTTGAGCCTGGCTACAGGCTTTTGAAAATGTCACTACAGACGGGATAGGCTGTTCCCACTTCCTTTCTTTCTTCAAGTTCTTGGGTGACGAAGACCCAATTTAATCACTGGACTAGGTGGGTGGCCTACGGACGGAAGAAATCGGACATATCATAACAACGACTGCCCAAATTTCGACAAGTTTTCGCGGGAATCCTTGTAACTTTCAAACAAGTTTTCACGGGAGTCCCCAAAATTTCAAACTGGGTTTTACGAGAGTAAACGGGAGTCCCCGTCATTCAAAAGTGTGGACAGGAAAACTACAATCTGGAGATGCAAATATTTTAAGTCTGACCTCCTCCTGAGTGGAACTGGGGCTTTGATGCCGGTAGCAGGATCAATTTTCGGACCACTTTCCAAAAGCTTTGTTCACCAACGAGATTTCAACAACGAGATTTCAAGTTCTGTTTTACTTGTTGTCCCACTGACAATACTTTGTGTCTGTGGAGTAGATTCATTCATCCTCGAAATAGAACATTTGTAGAAAAAACCTTTTCACAGTCTCTTTTCCCAAAAGAAGACTTTCAAATCTGAAGGCCTGGTCAGTGAGGGTCTCGTTATTGAGATAAAGCTGAGGTCAAATTTTTCCACAGAGCAAAAGTTTCCCGACAAGATTACTTGCATTACTTGAGAAACAAGGCAAAATCTGGAGATATGGCTGTTCTCGAAATTAAAGCTCAAAGCTCAGGTTCAGAGGTTGAACTTCGGGAAAGAGATCCAAAATTGATCCTGCTATCGGCGTGAGGGAGTAGTAAAGAGGTTCATATGCATAGAATCGAGTTCGCGCCGAGATGAATTCATTATGGGTATCCAGAATTTCCACAAGAAGCATAAATTATGTCTTTCTTTCTTTCTTGCTTGGGTGGCAAATATCCACTTAGTAATCACTGGACTACGCGGGTGAGCACCTGACTAATCACGTAGACCCAAGAAACTGTCCCGGACCGCTGCCGACCTAGCTGCGAGCAAGTCACGAGCGTGAAACGAGATGCTCTTCTGGCAATGCACCTTCGGGCAGAGCCCTCGACGACTCCTCAGCAGTAGATCACAGACCAACCCACTTGAAAAGACAAAGATCCAGGCCCACAATCGAGAAAGCATGGGCAAGAAGTGGGTACTGAAAAGGTAGCTTTCACAGTACACCTAAAGTCGACGAAGATTGCTGGGAAGCCCCAGGTATATGGAAAAGAATGTCAGCGGCCAGATTTGATTTTTTGTTTGTTTGTTTGTTGTTATAAAACCCGAAAATCCTTGCTTCCGCTCCCCCCCTGGGAGGGAAGTAAACCCCTTGAGAAAACTTGAAAGCAAAACTACACACGGATACATACATGCGCACATACACAGAAGAACACGCATCCCCTATTGCGCTCAGTCACAAGATATAGAGAGAGAAAAGAGACCCACAAAAACAGGGTCCAAAATTTCACCCGCCAACTAAGGACGCTACAAACAGACACATACGCGTTCACGTACATATAGGGAGATAATCTACACACGGAGACATGCACGGACACATACACACATAGAGCGACCTATTTACAGCCAATCTCACGTGGGGTGACATTTTCGAAAGCTCTTTCAAAGCTCAAAGCTCAAAGCTCACACGTCTCTTTTCACTGAAACATGGCAAAAGAGACCTTCGAGCTTTGAGCTTTGAGCTTTGAAACAGCATTCGAAAATGTCACCCCAAGTCAGATCGGCTGTACTAGTGAAAGTATCGAAGCAGAACCTCAAGAGATGCCTGAAACCCCCCCTACCACACTAGCTTTCTAGTTTCGGCCACACCCCCAGTTTCCTGGTGGCGGCGAATGCCAGTCCTACATGACAACAGATCTAGAGAGACCCATTTGTGGGTGGTGCTTACAACTCTCTGGAGACGATAGACTGGTTCTACACGACAAGATCAGCAATTGCTGCTGCAAGATCCGGGGAAGGCGTACAGAGCTTACACAGACCTTAAGGACCTGCTTGTGTTCCATACTACACACGGAAATATAAACACGCACATACACACACAGGTAAGAGACTTGTCAAGTCCTACTGCACCTCTTTGTACAAAGGCTTCCAGCCAAAATTATCCCGCCCGGCATCGAACGGTGCTCCTCTGTATAAAAGGGGTTCCCGAAATTTAAAAACACGACCTTTTTTTTTAGTTGAGTGTCAGTGTGTTACAGACAGATGCTAAGATTCATTGTTCCTCTCACGGAGTTGGATGATTGGACAAAAAATTGTGTAGTAAAACTTGCGATGACAAAACATGTTGGACCTGATGACTTACGTACCCAAAAAAAAATGGTACGCTGCATTGTAAACTTCACATTAATAAAAAAAAATCGTGGAGATCACTCGCATAAAAACGTGGGTTAGGGGGTATGACAAATATGCATCTTGATAATCATGAAATTCGAAAAAATGGTCCAAAATTTAATGTTACCCACGCAGCCTATCCGAATGAAAATTAGTTTTCTTTCAAACAAAGAGATCCATCCTTTGAAATCTGGTACCACGTCCAGCTGAGACTCGATCCAAAAAGAAACATAAATCCCGTGCCAGGATTCTCGGCACAAAACACATGTGAACATCTTTTGAGTTTCGAACTCCTGGAACGATGGCAGAAATAGACTGCTTGTCTTGTAAATATTGCTCCTCAAATTGACCACCCAAATTTCACAAACTTGGGGCATGACAAATTTTTGAACCAAATGACATTCGAAAGTTTGCTACATAATCGTAGAGCTCACGGGTTCGCAGAAAGACGATGGTTTCTTTCGGTTTGTCTTATTTATCGCATATCACAGCAACATCGCAAATGCGTGCGTAAATATTCATGTGTGTGTGTGTGAGCGTGTGTGCGCATGAGTGTCTGCATGTGCGTGTGTGTGTACGTGTGAATTGTGTATCATATGTTTTATCAGATGCATACGTGTATTTCAAGCGAGCTGCCACATTTTGGTGACGTTGGTATTTGCTGCGGTACGTGGTGGCATATATGTATATATGTACATACACACACACACACACACGCACGGTCACAGACACACGCACACGCACACACATACACACATACACATACATACACACACATACACACACACGCATATACATGTATATATTATTTTATTCCTTTCGCTCCTCACCCATGTTTTGCGATGCATCAGCCAGGAAGTAAAACCGACCAGGCACAAACAACCATGCACCAGCGATGAAGCACGGCAGCGTGATTGTGTCACTTTGCCAGCCTGTCAAGGATGCTGCTGCTCCCACCCAGAATAACACTGATCCTTGGAGAAACAAAACAGAGCCCCAAAAAATATAGTCT
>Ga0105054_10013146_pt1 | contig 10030 bp, 5 predicted proteins | sample BON02_FD_78091 | JGI IMG/M metagenome (GOLD analysis project Ga0105054, IMG submission 78091) | Freshwater microbial communities from Lake Bonney liftoff mats and glacier meltwater in Antarctica - BON-02 (megahit assembly) | ecosystem: Environmental > Aquatic > Freshwater > Ice > Glacier... | reverse complement strand
TTGCGCGCGCCGGTCTGTTCGCGCATGCCTTTGGGCAGCAGACGATCAAAAAGCGTGTGAACCATGCCGGGCATCGTGTTGCTGCTGCTGCGCACAGTCGCGCCGAATCGCTCCAGCTCGACGCGCTCGAGTAGCGTCAGCCCGCTTGCATCACTGCGCAGCCAGTGGGGCACCATCATGGCGTAGTAGCCCGGCGGCATCATCGCCACATCAGCGCCCAGCAGTTCACTGACGGTGCCTCTCTCATTGATCGCAAAATCGTAAACGACAGGCTCCATCGCAAAGGGCAATGCGGATTCGAGTTCGCGCTTGGTGTCGCGCATCATCGTGTGCAAGAAGTCTTGTGCGGCTGCTTTGGCGTGCGGCGCGAAGATGAATCCCATGCCGCCGCCTGACATGCCGCCGAGCATCCAGAAACCCCAGAAATCAGGGCCGAATTGCGCTTTCGTTTTGCTGATGAGCGTTTCGGTGAAGAGGTTGCTCGCAGCGGGGATGATGGCCTGGATCGGCTCGAAGAAATTGTGCGTGGTGGCGGCGGCAACCTCAGCGACATCGCCGCGCTTAAGCGCACTCAAAATGCGATCGAGAACCTTCATCGCTTCTTTGCGTGCCTGCCATTCGCCGCTGCTGCGCAGGAGATATTTCTCGGTGACCATTTCGAGGATCGGGCCGACATTTTGGGCCATGCCGCCGTGTACGAGGACGAGGCTGTCGCGCAGCTTGTTGCGCGTTTCATCAGAGGCTTCATCGCGCGTGAGGATGTGATGATTGGGCAGCAGGCAGCCGCGGCTGACACCATGCTCGGGATCCTCAGGTGACGCGACCGCGCCTTCGATGAGTTTCATGCCGGGCCACACGCCGCCTGAATCCTGCCAGCCGCCGCCGGAGCCGCCGATCCATTCGCCAAGGATCGCGCGGGCTGCGACGAGTCTTCTTTCGTTCTCGCTCAGTTCCCCCGTCAGGCTCGCAGCTTGTCCGGTTGCGCGCATGCAAAGCGCGATCAGCGAGGCGAGCAGATTCGTCGAGACCGCAAGGCGCGAACCTTTGGGAATGTTGTTGACACTGCTGACAATCTCCAACCCAAGGCCTGGCCCGATCATCACCGAGAGCAGATCAGATAGCTGCTGCGCAGAACCTTCAAGACCTGCGGGCACGAGACCCGATGCAATCACGGCGGCTTTCAAAAGGCCTAGATAATCACGGGCAAAATCGAACATTTCATCGAGCGTCGTAATCTCGGCTTTAGCGCCAAGGTCCACGCTGATGAGCCGAATGATCGGCTGATCGATCACCCGCAAATACGCTTCGACCGGGGGCTTGGGCTGATCATCGCGGCCGCGCACGGCGAGATCGATCGACACATTGAGCACCCGCGCGCCTTGCGGATAGTCCATACCCAGAAAGAAAATATCGCTCCACGCACTGTGCGTCAGATCCATACGTACCGGCGTTTTCTCCGTCAGAATCGGAAAAGGCGATTCAGCATTGGCACGCGCGAGCAGTTCACCGCGAAGGCGCAGCGGCTGATCCGCAGGATGACCCATGCGAAAGACCCACTGATTGCCACGCACCGAGCGAACGCTCTTGCGCACCTGATTGGCCAGCGTCTGAAAAGCAAGATCGCGGTAAGCCTGCGCCAGCGCGGAGCTGACAGCATCGCTAGGGCCATCGTGCTCTTGAGCGGCCAGAAAATAATCGATGGCTTCTTCAAAGCGGCGCTGCAAAAGATGACTGTATCCCTCGTGCGAAATCAGGCCATGCGAAGTGGCGGGCAGCGCATCAGGCAAATGAAAGCGATGAATGGCGTAGAGGAAAAATAGAGCGCGCACGCGATGATAGAGATTGTCGCAGTCACGGCGAAACAGATCGAGCTTGCCGCACTGCTCGAGCAGCTGCGCAGCAGAAAGCCCGCAACACGCTTCTTCAATGGCGGTGTCACGCAGCTTCGCCTGGTCCGTCGTGATGATGTCAATCAGGTCAGTCATGGGGGTCAGAGGTCAGAGGACAGAAGTCAGAAGTCAGAGGTCGGTCAGGAATCAAATTGCGACGATCAGAAGGAGGTCAGTGCCTGCGGTGACGCTGCTGCTCTTACTGACCTCTGATCTCTGACCTCTGGCTCCTCACCCTGCGAGTAGTTCGACGAGATTTGCCAGTACATCGGGGCGGTCGTTGCCTGCCAGGGCCAAGGCGAGTTGTGCGGTGAGGATGCCGTATTTCACGCCGATGTTGTACCGCTTGCCGGTGACTTCAAGGGCCAGGTGTTGTTCGCGTGATGCCAGCGCCGCCAGTGCGGGTGAGAGCTGAATGTTGCCCTTGGGTGCTGCGGCGATTTGCTGACCGAGGATGTCCATGAGGGCGGGCGTGAGTACATGCATGCCAAAGAGGCAAAGGTAGTGCCCCGCGCGAAGGCCGGGCACGATGAGGGTTTGCTCGGCTTCGGTGGGCGTGGGTTTTTCGACGACGCGTTCGATTTCGTAAACGTTCTTTTGCCCTTGCACGCGCCTGCCGCCGATGACGCCGTAGTACGGCAGCATGTTTTCGCGGGTGGCCTGCACAGCGGAGACCGCACAGTTGTGAGCCTCGGCAACTTCGACGAGTTGCTGCGCGCATCGCTTGGCGACGCCGGAGACATAAAGATGATCGCCCACGAGATGGATGAAGGATTCCTGGTTGATGAACTCAGCGGCGCGGTGCAGGGCATCGCCGTAGCCGCGCGGCTGATGCTGTTCGATGAAGACCAGATGTGCGCTCAGTTCTCCGGCAGCCTCGCGGTAAGCTTCGCCATCGCCGGGACAGACGACGATGGCGATTTCGTCGATGCCCGCGCTGGTGACTTCTTCGATGACGATGCGCAGCGCCGTCTTCTCAACGCCATCGCGATCAACGAGGCGTTGCAAGGGAAGCAACCGCTGCGAAGGGGCGGCGGCGGTGATGACAGCTTTTTTCAGTTTCATGCATGAACCTCTGCAAGCCTCGCGACGGCGAGGGTGAGCAACCAGCCTACCACGATGAACATCGGCTATCTCCAGGGCAGAGGTCAGAGGGCAGAAGTCAGAAGTCAGAAGTCAGAAGTCAGAGGTCAGTAAAGGCAGCCAGTGCACCGAGGGCTTTGCCATCTTCTTGATCTCTGATCTCTGATCTCTGACCTCTGATCTCTGACCTCTAACTTCTGTCCTCTGTCCTCTGACCTCTGTTCACGCTGGGTCTGAATAATATTCTGCCTGCTGGGGCGAAGATTTTTCTTGCCTTGGGCAGGGGCGCGGGGGTAGTATTTAGGAGAGAGTGTAAGGCTCGCAGCCATGTGTGTGGTCAAGCCTTGCATTGCTGGGAAGATTCATTTCAGGATCCTGATTCAAAAGACGTGGCGTAGCCATGGGATCTAGGTGTGGTGTGGGCCAATTTCAGAAAGGAGCCAATCATGGCGACAGTACGAGACATCCTCGCGGAGAAGGGGTCAAATGTGCTTTCGATTGGTGAAGAAGCGACCGCACTCGATGCGGCACTGCTCATGAATGAGCACAAGATCGGCGGCCTACCCGTGCTGCGCGATGGCAGCGTGGTGGGCATGTTCACCGAACGCGATCTGCTCCAGCGCGTGGTCGCTGAACGACGCGATGCTGCGGAAGTGTTCGTCGGTCAGATCATGACCCGGCGGATCACCGTCGCAGGACCGGAAACCACCATCGACGAAGCTCGCGGACTGATGATGACCAAACGCATTCGCCATCTGCCCATTGTCGATAAAGATCGAAAGCCGCTGGGCCTGATCTCCATCGGCGATCTGAACGCTCATCAACTGATCGATCAGGAAAAGACTGTCGATGCGCTGCGCGAATACCTCAACGGCGGCGGGGCGGCGTTTGTGGCGTAAGTTGATTCGTGACAACTGAAGAAATCAAAACGCCGATGGCTCAATGGCTGTCGGCGTTTTTTATTCGTTGTATTAGAGTGAAATGATTCTGGTGCTTTCATGGTTGCTCTAGTTCGCCACGGGCAAACCGCTCAAAGCAGCGGCCTGCCCATGCCACACGGCAAGACTTCACACGGCAACGTTTCACTTCTCGCCTTCGTGTTTCTCTTGTTTGCACAGCACGCTCTTACCTCGCGCTGCTTGCCACGCTGTGAGCATCCACACACTCGCCCACGCATCGCCAGCGGTTTCATCTGCGGTGGGTTCTTTCGCTTTCTGTGCGATGGGTTGGTTGTCCTTGTGATCGAGGAATCCCAGATCGCGCCAAGGTTGAGGCGAGAAGGTGCCATCGAGTTTGCGAGCGGCGTAGAGCGATTTCGTATGCACTTTGTCTGGGTAGCAATACAGCGAACCGGTTTGGCCACCGAGACACCGAGGACACTGAGGAAGGCAACAAGCCAATGCACTTGGTTCGCATCCATCACTCATCAAGCTGTTGCTGATGGCGGTGGCGGCGGCGGGGTCTTGGGCCCGTCGTCGGTCGCTGGTCCAGCAAGCGTGATCGGCGCAGCGCTGAGTGAAACAGGCGGCAGCATCGGCATCCCGCGCACCATTGCTGGCGGCGGTGCCTCGTGCGAAGAGGAAAACTTGGTCAGGCCAACCGTCGAGAGCGCTTCGAATTTCGATTCGAGTCCTTGCTGCCAGGTGGAACCTTGGAACTGTTTACTCTGATCGTAGCCTTTATAGACGACAGCAAGAAGGAAGTCGGAAGCAACGACGGTCAGTGCAGTCAAACTCGCCATGAGTCCGAGGAAAAATTCGATGGCACGCCAGAAGGTGAAGAACTTGACGACGATCACAAAGATAATCAGGAAGATAAAGCCCAGCCCATTGAGAATGGTGCAGGTCAGGCGAATCTGAAACACGATCTTCGTCATCTCATCGGGCTTGTGCGGTTGAAGCAAGGTCTTGGCGCGCAGGAGATAGACCAGTGGTGCGGACATGAGGCAGATCAGGCCCAGCAGGAGCCAGATGTTGCCCTGCGCCTGAATGACGGTGGAGGTGATGACGACGAGAAAAAGCGAGTAGAGCGGGGCGATGAGCACAGCGGCCCAGCCTGGCGTGGCGGACTCGGGGATGAGCGTCTTGAGTGTGATGGAGGAGCGGATGACGCCTGCGAATAGGGAGATGGCTTTGGGGCCGACAAGCATGAAGAAGGTGAGCGCGAAGGCAACGCTCAGGCCTTGTCGCAGTTGCACCTTGGCTTCGGCTCCGCCCATCAAGCCGGTGTTGACCTTGTCCCAGTCCATCATGGCGGTGATGGGGAGCATGGAAAGGAAAAAGGGAGCGAGGAACATGGTGAGCCAGCCGTAGCGAACCAGCCGTTTGGACAGCGGCAGATGAGCCCAGACGCAGGCTGAGATGACGATAAGGATGGCCCCGATGACATGAGAGACGAGAATGAAAATGAACAGGCCATCGACAGTTTCAAGATTGGATTTGTGCAGCGTGTTCTCGACGTTCTGCCGCGCGGTTTCGAGCATGGAGGTTCGACCGGCAGAGGAGGCGTTCCTGTACTCAGGCGTCATGCTGATGGCACCCTTGGCCAGTTGATAGGCAGCCGACTGAAACCCGATGATCTGCACCAGCGTCAGGATCATGAAGCAGATCGCGCTGATCCAAAGCACGCTCTTGCGCCAGACGGCATAGTTCTGCACCAAAGGATCTGTCAGCGGCACCTTCGCGGTGGCGAGTTTGACGCGCTCGCCTGGTGTGGCCTGCTCGATCTGAAAGTTCGAGCGTACGACACGGCGGATGCAACTGGTAATCTCAAGCCAGATGTTGGATGCGTTCATAGAGAAAAGTATAACCTTCCGTTGTGAGCAATTCGCGCCGGGGTGATTCGTTGAGCCGTCCGCCCGGGTCAACGGCGGGGCTGCCGTGGCAGGGCACCAATCATGAATGTGAATAATCAGGCGGTGCCCAATGCCCGTGCGCTGTCGCTCGATGAGATGACGCGGGCCATTGTCAGCGCGGGGGCGGGTCTGGGCTGGAACATGAACATGAACATGAACATGAACGTGAACGTGACCCGGTCCCGGCAGCTCAAAGGCACTCTGAGCCTGCGCGATCACACCGCGATCGTGGACATCATTTATAGCCCTGCGGGTTACAGCATTAATTATGCAGACAGCATCAAGCTGAAAGATGACGCGGCTGAAAACTCGATCTGCCTCAAATGCAACGGCTGGATCCAACGTTTGGATCAAAACATCAAGGCGAACCTGGCTGCGATGTGAGTGACTGCCATCTTTCTCCCATCTTTCTCCCCTCTGTATAGATGCTCGACCTGACAAAGCAGATTATTTCGCGCGTCCCATAATCGATCTTCACCTGGCCCGCGTTTGTGCTGGCTTTGTTATTTCTGCATGGTGTGCTGAGATTTGCCGGTGGTGATGCGTGTAGCAATAGTGCGTTTGGTACGGTCTATTCGCTCTTTTTCGTTTTTTCTGTTCATTTCCTTTATGACGCGCTTAACTGCTGTTCCGGTTGTGACGATTATTCCATCTGCAGGGATGTTACCTGCGAGGAAACCAAGTCATGAACCGCGTGTCCGATAAAGAAAAATCGAAAATCCGCTGGTCTTGCGGACGATTGACCTCCGAACAAGAGGGGGCGGAGCGAAGTGTTCGGCGAGGCGAAATGCCTTTCGCACACGGAGCGACGCACGGGCTCGCGGGACCTTCACCGCCAGACCCACGGAGCGTCGGCTCCCGCGACCGGCCACCGCCTTAGCGATGGATCGGAAGCACAGTGGCACTTCCAGGACTCGCATCAGTCCTGTGCAAATAAACCAGTGATCGGATCGGATTGGATAAACGTTTCAGGGGCAGGATGCCCGCAGTAAACAACCCCCGTGTTCACGGAGGACCTTCAATGAGTCGCATCAACACAAACGTATCGTCGCTTCTTTCCCAGCGTATCCTTGGCAACCAAAACAAAACCCTCACGACCTCGCTCGAGCGATTGAGCACCGGTCTTCGCATCAATCGTGGTGCGGATGATCCGGCGGGTCTGATCGCCAGCGAAAATCTTCGCAGCGAGAAGGCGAGCATCACCGCTGCCATCGGCAATGCCGAGCGTGCGGACCAGGTGGTGAACATTGCCGAAGGCGGCCTGCAGGAAATCAACAACCTGCTGCTCGAAGTGCAGAGCCTCGTAGGCCAGAGCGCCAACGAAGCCGGCCTTTCGACGGAAGAAAAAGAAGCCAACCAGCTTCAGATTGACTCGATCCTTCAGACCATCGACCGCATCGCGGCTTCGACGAGCTTCCAGGGCAGCAAGCTGCTCAACGGCACGTACGACTTCACGATCAGCGGCCAGGCCACGACGGTTGCTGACTATCAGATCAATGCCGCCAAGCTCGAGACGGGCGACACCCGCGCCGTCAACGTGCTGGTGACTGCATCTGCTCAGCACGCCGGTCTGTTCCTCTCGACCGGTGCCACAGCCTTGGACCTCGGTGGCGCGACCAGCTCGTTTATCATCGAAATCGCCGGCAGCAAGGGCAGCCGTCAGTTCACCTTCGCATCGGGCACCACGCTCAACGCGGTCGCCTCGGCCATCAACACCTTCACCTCGGTGACAGGCGTGTCGGCAGATGTCTCAGGCACCGGCTTCACGCTCAAGAGCGTCGGGTTCGGCAGCGATGAATTCGTGTCGGTTGACGTCGTCGATGAGGGCAGCCAGGCTGGTGCCATCCACACTCTGTCGTCCATCAACGAAGCCGTCGCCACCACCGGTGGTTCCACCGCGTTCTCCGCAGTGACCAACCCGCTCCGCGATACCGGCCAGGATGTCCGCGCCATCATCAACGGCATCAGCGCCACCAGCAAGGGCAAGGTCGCTCGCATCAACACCGACTTCCTTGACCTCTCCATCGAACTGACCACCGCAGGTGCTCAGGCAGCAGCTTCGATCTCCGCGTTCACCATCACCGGTGGCGGTGCCAAGTTCAACCTCGGCCCCAACGTGGACATCAGCAACCAGGCTTCGATCGGCATCGGCAACGTCGCCAGCCGAAACCTGGGCAGCCTCACCTCCGGCTACCTCGCTTCGCTGGGTTCAGGACAGGCTTCCAACGTCGTCGATGGCAACATCGAGAACGCACAGAAGACCGTCGATGAAGCCATCAAGAAGGTCTCCACGCTTCGTGGACGCCTAGGTGCCTTCCAGTCCAACGTCGTCGGTGCCACCATCCGAAGCCTGGGTGTTGCCTTCGAGAACACCAGTGCTGCTGAGTCCAGCGTCCGCGATACCGACTTCGCCGCTGAGACTGCTGAACTGACCCGTGCACAGATCCTTGTGAACGCATCCACCAACGTCTTGGCGATCTCCAACTCGCGGCCGCAATCCGTGCTCCAGCTCCTTGGATAAACCAAGTCCAATCTCGGATCGTCCGCTTCGGCGGGCCCTCCGATCACTGATGCGTAGCGGCGGGTAATCCCCGCCGCTTTTTTGCGCGCACATTCAGCAGTGATTTTTTTGATGCGTCATCTTCAATCTGCGATTCGCTTAATACCAATCCTGCATTGGTATAAATTGATTTCATGCACCTCCACACCACCGGCGCGTTACGATGTCCTCTCCTGTGATTCACCGAGGGCACGACATGAAACTAACCCTCCGCATTATCGTGGCCATTGTTCTCCTGCTGCTGATCGCAGTGACCTCCATCGTTGTTTACTTCGTTCGCGTCACCGGCGGTGAAGGCTCCAGTGCGCTGGAACAGTGGATCGGCAGCGAGCTTCGCAGTGTCGCAGCAGCGCATCTGAACGCGGAGCTTTCCTTTGAGAATCCTGATTACCAGTATCCGCTGACGATCGTTGTCGAGAATATTCGGTTGACCGTGCCTGACCCAGCCGGCGCCGGTGAGAAGGTGGACATCATCCGCATAGGCAAAGCGACGCTGACCGTTGCTGAGATTCCAGAGACTGGAAAGCCTTTGCAGATTGAGCGTGTGGTTCTGGAACAACCACAGTTTTCTTTTGTGAACATCAGTGCAACCGACGCCAGGCTCATTGGATTCTCCAACCTGGTAAAGACCAGCGATCAGCCACCAGCAGCCGAACCTTCGATAGCGACGCCGTCAACGAAGATCACTGATGTCTTTCGGATTCGCCTGGTTCACATTTTGGGCGGCACCATTCATTACGATCCGCGCGACAGTGACAAACGGGCGATGATGCTCGATCGCATCAACATGGCGCTCAATGTCGAGCCGGATGAGCAGGGGTGGTACAAGCTCAGTACTCGCATTGATCGTGCTCCCATCAGCGAGTTGATGGTGAATGGTCGATTCAATCTGAATGACAACATCGCGGAGATTGCGGAGCTGTCGCTTGCGGTGGAACTGGGCGGCGACAACCAATCGCTTCCACCGCAGATGCAAAGGGCACTGGCGGATCACGACCTGCGCGGCAAGCTCACCGCCAAAGCGAAAGGCACGATCAAGTTCGATGACTGGATCAATGCGAAGATCGATCTGGATGTCGCTCTCAATGATGGCAACGTCAGCTTCGGCGACTACCGATTGAATCTGCCTCACGTGTCGCTGGCTGCGGCAATGACGGATCGCAAGGTCATCGTCCATCAGCTCAACGCCAACTTGCTGAGCGGGACCCTGGCAGGCAGCGGCGAGATTCAAGTGGAAGCGCCTTTCTACGCAGAGGCCAAGATGCGCGGGGATGAGCTGCGCATTCATCAGGTTCTTAAAGCAGCGGCCATCGTCAATGCCAATGCAAAAACAAACGCGGACACCAAGGGCAGCGCAGAAGCGCCTCCGCCGGTGATGGAAGAGCTGCCGTTTCGAGGCATCGCGTCCTTTCAAGTGGCAGCGAGAGCTCCAGCCGGCAGCATCATCACGCAGCTCAGCGGCACCGGCCATTTCAGCTTGCGTGAAGGACGCATCATCAATGTTCCCGCCATCAACCAGTTCGAGGATGGTCTTGCAGGCATCACCGGCAGCAAGAACATCAAGGGTACGCTCGCAGGGGCCAATGACTCCATCGACCTGCAATTCAACTTCAAGAACGATCGCATGCGCATCGACAAACTCGA
>Ga0105054_10013144_pt1 | contig 10031 bp, 9 predicted proteins | sample BON02_FD_78091 | JGI IMG/M metagenome (GOLD analysis project Ga0105054, IMG submission 78091) | Freshwater microbial communities from Lake Bonney liftoff mats and glacier meltwater in Antarctica - BON-02 (megahit assembly) | ecosystem: Environmental > Aquatic > Freshwater > Ice > Glacier... | reverse complement strand
TGGAGGGAGATGGGTGGGAGGTGAAGGGGGGGCAGCTAGCTGGGGAGGGGGTGCCTTTGATGCTGGCTGCGTGACTGCGTTTTTGGCTGCTGCCCTCTCGCGTGTCATGCGTGCTGCTGTGCCCATCCCTGCTGTTGCTGTTGCTTCTGTGCTGCATTCTGCTGCTGTTGGTGGATTTGTCGCAGGTGATGTTGGGCCCCTCTAGACATTTGGGGAGCTTGACAGCTGCGAACTGGGTGTCTTTCGATTTGAATGTTTCTTACTCCTCTTGCTGAGGTAACTCCTTAATAAACCCTCTTAAATTTAAAAAAAAAAAAAAAATGAACTAGCATGCAGCATGAAGTTGTTCTTTCAAAATTATGCTAGCGCAGTTATCACGCACATTGGAAAAGTGTCACTGCGACTCATTTACTGACTTGATTGACAAATTGGAGCTCCGGGACTGGAACGTGTCAAACAAAGACTTCTGGTCACATTTGAGAAAGTCGTTACAGAATTCAAAAGTGTCACACATTCACAGAACAAATGGACAAAAAAATCGCTTATCTGGTCGTCCCTGGAAAGGTGAGCTGGGTGACGGCAACGCAGTTCATCCGGAAGTGCAAGATACAAATTGAAAAGATTGGTTGATCTCAGCAGCGTGGGGCCTTGACACACATGTCTGGAATCTGTTGTGGACAAAGGAAGAGGCTATGAAGAAAGGCATGCTGATTTTGGAGAAGGTAGGGTTCGAAAGCGTCGAAAATCTACCATGAACAGCCGTAAAACTTTAGCTCAAAAACATATAAGAACCTGCTACCACAGCTCAGGTTGTTTACAACGTCGAATGGTGAGCAAAGTGTCCGGATGCTTGTGCCCAATGAGCAAGAACTCCACCACACCACCCAATTTCTTACGTAGGAGTGTCTAAATCTAGTCGATTGGAAGGCCTCGAGCTGTCACCAGCAGAGAGAAGGAGCAAAGTGAATGTCAAGAAGTTCTAACGCTCCCCACTGGCGTGGGTAGAGTGGATTGAATTGAAAGAAACTCTCGTGAAGTTCCAAGCTGCAAGAGGCAAGGAAAGGTCAGACGACGAGGGGTCTGACGACGTGATATCAAAAGCGCCCGAACACAAGCAGAAATCAGATGCACGACCGGTGGAGTCCTGCCGCAGAAGCTTGGCAAGAGGTAAGCTGTGGGATTCTTTCGCCAACTTGCTGAGAATTATGAAACTACCGGATTCAGATGTAAGTTCTCAGTGTGAATGGAAGTTGTAGTTCGTCCACCTTCAAATCGACTCTGGCCCGGAGGGTTTTGTTCATGGAGCATCTGTGCTCGACGCTCGCGTCTATCCACGTGAAGGTGGAATGTGAGCTGGGGCCGTCCCATCGTACATTGCCGACATCGTCTCGCCCTTCATCGACGCATCTGTCGGCCTTCTTCTTGAGAAACTCTCCCCCGTGAACTCTGATTTTAATGAAGATGGTGAAGAGTCCGAGATTCACCCTTTGGTGAAGAACCTTGCTGATACGAGCAAGTATGTTCCCATCCGGGGAGGGGTGGTGAGACCCGTCTCGCCAATGTATGTTTTCGCTCAATTGAATTCGGAGGCTTTGCGAAGGACCTGCCATGAGAAGGATCTATGTTTGGGGCTCTCATCAGACGTTCTTATAGAAGTAGCTCAGAGTGCAAGTCGGCCTCGAACGATGCTGAATTGCTGAAGACCTTAGTGACGAGGTGCCACCTGGCGCCTTCTAGTTGATATGGTCCTCTGGGAGTGATGACTGACGTGCTGAATTGGAATGTAGTGGGTGTCACACTGGCATGTGAGGTGTTGATGATCTCCGGTTCATGATGGAACCGGACGGCCCCAACCTTTGGTGGTTGGCGTATCATCCCTTGTAAATCCTCACTCTCAAATTCGACCTCTTCAACCTTGTAAGGATCTCTAGCTGTGTGTGGAGTCGAGAAGCGTTCTCTATTTCTACGTAGATGTTGATTTGGAATGGTCTTACCAATATCATTGTCTTCCACAGCGTGTTCGATCTCCCAAGCTTCAAGCATTATGCGGGCCAACCCTCTAGTATCGCACAAGCCGGTGTAGAGATGCATGCTGTGCTGAAAATCTCTGTTTTCTTAATGGTCATCCATGACTGTACCCCCTTCCCGTGACATGGAGGGAAATATTCTTGCACTCCGGACGGTGATACCAATGATTGCACAGCACGTCCAGCAAACGCATCCTCGGAACCAGCAGGCAATGAAGAGGCAGATTGCCACAGCAATGCAAGCCTGGGTGGACAGGGCTCATTATGGGCTAATTATCATGTGCGAAAAGTGAAAGGCCAAAACCTTTCACTTTTCGTGAAAGGCCATGGAGGGGGTAATTTTGTTGTAATTACAATTTAATAAATAGTTAGATGGTGTATCAACTCGAAACGTGGCAACCCCGTCGAGCAACCCCTGTACAGTGCTGTAGTACACATTACATTTACCATGGCGTTGTTTTTGTACAGTCATGGACGACCATTAAGAAACGCAAGGTGAGATAGGGCGGGCGGTAGTCTAGTGCACGAAATATGTGTTGATGCAAAAAGGCATATATACCTCTTTTGCACTCTTGGCCCTTGCAGAGCAGCAGCGCGGAGACGCACAGAAACATGAAACCCATGCACAGGCAAACACCCAGACAGAGACACACACAGACTCAAACACAGACACAGGCATATACCAAGACAGAGACACACGTAGTAAGCGAGAACACCAATAGGTAAAGACACAAATCGACCACCTGCTTTTTCAGCTCGTCGATGAGATGCACTTGACTTGGGATGCGACCCCCTTTCTGGATCAAGCTCAAGTAATATTGACAGCGGCAATCGATCAGCATGCAAATTACAATACTGCCGCCGTGTGCAGAGCTTGACAGGAGTCACCCAGCCAGGAAACTAGCAGCAAGAAGAAGGTGACTTAAGACGTGCGGTAGATGGCAGACGCGCAGATTCGAGTGGGGGGGTGCGAAATAGTTTAGGTCCAGGCTCAAGTAAGCGGGCACGAAGCGACTGAAAAGGCCAGCAGAAACCAAGCTTTGGCAGCATCCGTCAGACTGGCAGCTCGCCGACAGATTCGAAAGGGATAGACCCATCCTACTCTTACCAGGCTCCTAGTGGAGTGGGCATCACGAGCCAGAGTTTGAGAGCGCAGGATGGTGGCAAAAGCCGACACGCCAAGCATGGTGCAAGCAATGTGCACAGTGCGGGGTCGTCAAGAATTTTGGCAAGGACTTTCACAAGATGCAACCAGGTCGAGGGGGCAAGTGCACAGCGCACAAAGGAGGGGGCCAAAAGACGAATCCAAAACAGCAGCCACTGACTAAACAGCAGCCACTGACAAGCATAATTTTCACCAATGCAGATCCGAGGTATGCTGGTACATTACACGACACGCAAGGCATTGACACTATTGTGACGATGGAGAGACTTATAGAAGCAACCACTTTCAATGCAGAGTTGACGGACGAGTCAACACATTTGTGGCTCACGTCGGAGCAAATGTGCTTTCACTTGAGACAGACAGACGGAGAAGAGCACGAGAAGAGAACAGAAGATTCAGACAGCAGCCAAAGTACACATGACCACTGAATTGCACACCACTTGGCGCCTGCCATCACTGACTTCGTTTTGGATGAAAATCTGCAGTGTTGTGACAACGAACTTGAAAATGCACACACGCTGTTGCACAGCGAATGAAGCAAAGAGATCGAGTCCTCGAGGCAAAGCTCAACACATCATCCATTCATTGTCAGCAATCCAATGGACAAAAAAGGTTCGGAGTTCATGAGTAGAAACATGCAGTAGGAAGCGCCCTCAATGCCAACGGCTGCATATGATTCTTGCCTCCTTCTTGAGCAAGAAACACCACTGTCATAAGAAAGACTTGGTTCCTGTACCAATCGATTCCAGCAAGTGGTTTTGTCAGAATCGAATACTCGTCGCAAGTATGGAAATAGTGAGTGGACGAAACGAGAATCATCACGACGAAAGGTCTGACTGCATGCCTGGACTCATACTGCGGGAGGTGGTCGTCGGGGCGGTCGGCTACATCGAACAGCCGGAGGAAAGCTATGGACATGGGCCCGGGCCAGTTCCTCAGACCGTCAGACACTACGCGAATGCAACGTCCTCCACAATCACGCAATGGATACCATGTTGGGCTCTAGGACACATGGGCCTTACGGACCCAGAGCAGCACCTACCACCTCAACTGCACCAGCCGAGGGGCCCAGGGCGACAGGGACTTGCCACCCACGGGCTTGAGCCAAGTCAGGGCCTATCCCCAGAGCACCTGCCCCAACTCCCCAAGAATTGGAACCTGTCCTTGACTAGCGTTCCCGACCCACCACCGCAGGACAGAGTACAGCAATCAGTATACTCATTGATGCAGGAGAACGGGGCTTCACAGCGGATACCACTGAGAGCGAGAGAGAGGCAGTACGCGTCCTTCATGTCAACTTCCATACCACTAAGAATAAGACAGTGTCCGAGTTGGTAGCAGCAGCCTCACACGAATACCAACGCAGGGGTATCCACGAAGGTTTTGAACTGAATGGCGCTCGCTACACAGTAAGGTCGAGCCCAGTCGATTCCATATGGAGACAAATGTGAACCCGGCGGACTTGAGGCCCCATCCACTCACAGAAACGCAGGGTCGATCACGGAAAGAATAACTCCTCTACGCCACGGACCACCTTGCGTGGCTCAAGGAAGGACCCAGACCAACGATCTTTGCATTTCTCCCACGAGCCAACCCGTTAGTGGACGAGCTGGACCCAAGATGGAGAGCCAAGCCCGGGCTGCCCCACGACTCCGGGAGCGGGGCAGCGGCATCTGATGTAGCCAGCTGTTTCGCCCTAGGCACACTGGTCCTGCTAGAGGACAGATCCTATGTCGAGGTCCAAAACTTAGCAGAGAAGATGGTGCACACAACTGATGGCTACTCAGCCCTGGTTCTCCGAGTTTACCAGTTCCACATCTCCGAGGCGGCCAATCCGGCCAACTGCCTATGGAACGTCCAATCCAACATACTTTCCTCCAGCCACTATGTGCGCTACCTCGAGGACTCAGACCCCATTACCAAAATCTTCAATGATGCCACTGTTTGGTGACTGGGTAAGAGTTGACGGCACCAGCTGGTGGCGTGACCGATGTTTATTCCATCTGCCGACTCCACAAATTCCCCTACCGCTCGGGCTACCGCTCCCATCACAGGGCAACGCCCTGTTCAACATTCAGCTTGACAGCCAACACTCCTCCCATCTGGGAGTAGTGCTCGGTGGTAGCAGAGTTCTCTCGAAGGAAGACGGGACAAACCCCTTGGGAGTTTTGGGGCTGATGGCTGCTACGATGGGGAATGGGGTATGTAAGATGGTTCCGATTCCTACGACGGGTAATGGTGTAGTCAACTCTCCCTCCGATCGAGGGCGCTCAAACTTACATACACATTGACACCTTGACATGTTGAGTAAACTGGAAGAAACTCTCGTCTCGCTGGGAATGGCGTCGAGCACGGTCTTCAGCTGGGCCCCAGGGGCTCTCTCCTACTGTCCTGAGGGGATACCCACTCTTCTACACGCACACCTTCTTCCTACACCATCCACCATGTCCAGGTGGATTACCTCAGGCGGCCTGACCTCCAAGTAACTGTCTTTCTTAAAGGGATCCATTCATAGCAGAGCTCTGGTAGCACTTGAGGGCATATGCTCACAGCATGACCCCCTGCACCCGGTGGACCCACGTCCAGAGCCTGATAATGAAGATGCTGTCCACTCCTATCAATCGGAAGACATGGGTTGAAGAACTGCATGCATGGCTGCAATCCAACCCGCTGGCGGTGGACATAGCACACACAGCCGCCCGAAAGGTGCCCATACCGTCAACGGCTGCTAAGGGTGCCCAGGAAGACAAGTACAATTTCATGGATTCTGCGCTTGTTCTATCCGTGACTGTGGCCTTGATCGAATCCGGCACACTACGTGGAAATTTCAGGGTCGACTCTCAGGTCACAATATTCGAGCTAAAGAACAGCCTCCTGGATAGGCTCGCTATCCAACCTGGAGTGGACTATATGCTCGGTACGCTGCAAGGACCTCTCTAGGATTCCAACTGGCTGTCTGAGTACGTGTGGAAGGAATCCAAATTCATATTCCTAGTGCCACTCCGCCCCCTCGAATCGTGGATGGAGGCGTGGATGCGATTGACAGAGTATCGAGAATGGAGGCGGGCCATAGACAGCCACGATGAGCTGGGGCCCCCAATGCAGAGGCCATGGTGCAACCTGAAGAGTCCTGGACTAGGCTCGGCACTAATCATCCACTCCCTAACCTCATATCGTGGTCGGCAGCTCAACGGCAAGATTGGCTTAATCACCTCCTTACGTGGCAGAACGAGCCAGGCAGGTTCAACCTCTCACTTCACACGCAACAGAGGTTTGATGGAGCATCCTGCAAGCTCAGAAAGAGCAATCTATCACTCCTGTGGTGGCATCTTCCCGACCTAAGACAGGCCGTCAAACAACCGCATCCTCTTAATCCCAGGCACGGGCCCTACACACCACCAAAGGCCGGGGACCTGGTACGGATTTGCAATCTGCCTATGCAGAAGCGGCCCTCTTTGCCAATGGAGCGATGGCGATACTGACCCTCCCGATGCCTCGGCAACCTGTAAGCCACGAGCTCGGCCGGACGAGCGCAACGACACCACGTGCCACGGTTAGCGGCTGGGAGGCGAACACAATGGCATCCCAGGGCTCGGACAAGGAGAGGTCTACGGGACGCATCCTCCTCCCACTCCACTGCTTCCCGATCTTATCATCATCGCAACGAGTAGGGAAAGTCCTGAATGTATGGCGTGAGAAGGAGGCCGCGCTGGAAGGGCCGGAGAAGCACTTGCAGCTTGATACACCCGATGAAAAGGCAGTCACAGCCGCTCGGGTCTTCATGAAGACCCTCACATTACCGAATGGCAGCCTCCGAGTGGCCCTAAGAAGGCAGCAGGACAAAGTGCCCTGACCCTCCCAAAACAGCCCCTATCCAAGGATAGCAGAACTGGATTCGAAGCGCAGCGACGAGGCGACCCTCCAGCTCGCGGAGATACCGGACGCGAAGATGATGATGATTGCTTTTGTTATCACTCTTGGAAAAATAATGTAGTAATTGCGTTTGGAACTCTCTCGTCTTTTCTCACCTAGCTTCAATGAGTGGCGTTGTTTGCGTTTATGGGAAGGAAGCTAGGGTGGACAACGGTGGTCTGCTTACTGGCGTTCGAATTCAAGGGGTCCTCAAAAACTTGTAGTCATCAACAGGGTCACAATGACTCCCACGCTCTCCTCAGCCCATGATGAGCGAGGGGGCCTTGAGACCACATGGATGTACACTTGCGTAACAACCCCCCCTTCACACATAATTGCACGAGGCCCACTCAGTAGCCACACCAACATGAATCTTCTCCCGTTCAAAGATGTTTACATTCCCACGCTGCAGTGGGCAGAGCGACAATTGAAAGACAAACAATGGACGCTGCTCCACATCGGCAAAGTGCAAGGGCGGCAAATCCAGATGTATAGGTGCGACAAGACGCAACACAAAGGATTCCTCACAGACCTAGGATTCCTAGGCGCGTTTAGTGTAGACGTACTAGCATGGGGGCCCGGGGCGTTAAGTACCAATGCCAGAGGCAACCCTGCCTTCGACATGTCCGCCTATATCCCCTGTGACCAGGCGACATCCATGCCCCCTGACCGAATGAAACGAATGGGGAGGATTAGCACCCCCCAAAGGTTCGAGGTCGCCGAGAAAACAGTCCCCCCCCACCTGCCACATCTGGTGGAGCAGACAGCACAAGGAGTGAGGATCCAGATTTTGTTCCATTCCGAGGGCTAGGGCGGGAGGTCACGGTCTGCTACGAGTGCGACATTCACGACCCGCAGGCCCGGCACCTCACAGTTGAGGAATGTGCTGAGATTGTGCTCACATAGCTATGATGGAGGCCGGCACCACAGATCCGGAGAAAGCCAGCCAACTGAAGGTGCCGGACAAACACAAGTTTTTAACCAGCTTCTAGATCGAAACACACATGTTCCAAACCCTGAGAGCCGGAACACGGGTCGAAATCAGCAGGGATACGATTGGTAAACGGACACTGGTAAAAAAGGGTACGAAACTTGAGGTTCACCTCACTCCAGTGCCCGACCTGCAGCTGGCCGGCCCGGATCGATGGCCAGATCCACACACAGAGTCATCATCGCTTGGGTCATCTGACACACACCGGTAGAATCCAGCAGGCTTGGCTGGTGTGCGCTGTGCTCTCGTCGAGGTCATACCCAAGTGGCGTTCGGACAGGCTGTGCTCTGGCCGAGGTCATGCTCAAAGGGGCGTTCAGACAAGGGTGTTCAGACAGCAACAGAGGCTGTTTCTTAAGAACCCTCGCTGCGACACTTGTAAAGAAACAGCCTCTGTCGCTGTAACGGTGCGTTTCTTTAGAACCGATGAACTGGATTGAATCTGGCATGAACGTGCGTCATGTTCTTTTCAGTGAACAATTAAAAAGTGAATCATTTCAGGGGTCGTGTTTCTGTGATGCTCGGAAAAATCCCCATCGGACGAAATGAACACACCGAGTCCATAGAGCATTCCGCGCACACCACTCGGCCAAAATAAATTTGAGGGGGTTTAATCAGCAATGCGACATGTAGAACATGTTGAAACATGCAACAGTGCCTTGATCAGGCCGGTGTGGCGGTGCAGCCTTGTTGATCGGTTGTGGCGCTCTAGGCGTTCCAGGTGCAGTCACTGGCGGTGTGGACAACAACCAAGAGACCGTGCCACATGATTCTCAGCGTCTTGATCGTTTCCCCTTTACTACTTTCGTGACTTTCACGCTCAATTAGTCCCCTGAGCCACCCCCCATCAGCTCCGTACCGAGTTTCTTAACATGCTCGTGAGGGCTGTTACGTATCCCAAGGAAGAGATAGTGGCGCAACGTATAGCGGCAAAAATAATCACATGTTGTGCTCGGACCCTCGTTTTTTGTTTGAAAACTCTCTGACAACTCGGTCACGGCGCAACGTACAGCATATCTCAATGATTATGGCTGCGAAATGGAGATGTACGAAGGGTATTGCTGCAACGGCACGGATAGAGAAACCCTAAATCGCATTATGGCATTCCAAGATGAACAGAACCCGGGGGCAACCTCTAACTCCTTCAGACTGCAGGCCTGCTTCCTGGATGTTGAAAAAAAGGGTTTAGCAGTTGACTACTTCATGCATGACTTCGACATAGTGCGGGCTGAAAAGCCCTCAGACTACACATACCCCAAGGAACCGAGCCTGTGCCAGATCTGGGCCGCTGACATCCCGTCTGCTTCCTCCTCCTTCTGGCTCAGTTTCGGCCCATCAGAGGAGAACTTCATGTCCAGGCAAGAAATGAAGTTCTCCAAATTGCGAGAACGGTCTCCACGGTACCCAAGACCCACCCCTCTTGATCAGAATCCTGTTGTCCAGGACCCCATACTGCTGCCCCTCAAATCAATCTCCTCCATCACCTTCATCAAATTCACTGTTTTTGGCAAGCACTGTGAGTGCAATGCACAGAAATGCACACATCTGAAACGCCTCCCACCCCTTGCTAGTCCCTTATTACTGCTAAATCACTGTGTACTCACCCAGCATGAAGGCCAAAAAAAAATGTCAAAAGCACATGACCGCACAGTGGCAATGCCCTGTGTGGTTACTGCCTGAACGGGGCCTATGGATGTGTCCCAAAGTTCAGGTTGTTCGAAAATTCGGACTGCCCCTATTTCTGGGGGGTTTTTAATTAGTTTGAATATGTCCTCGTTTTCTAGATTTCTGTCTATGAGGACTTGTGGATCTCTTGCCGCATGAGGCATTGAAAACCTTTCTCTTTCTGGGGAGAGTTTTGTTTTTACAGCCTGGACTGTCTCGGGTTGTTCCTCCCCCCAGGTATGGAGAATGGCCGTCATCTTTTCCCGGATTTG
>Ga0105054_10013140_pt1 | contig 10032 bp, 6 predicted proteins | sample BON02_FD_78091 | JGI IMG/M metagenome (GOLD analysis project Ga0105054, IMG submission 78091) | Freshwater microbial communities from Lake Bonney liftoff mats and glacier meltwater in Antarctica - BON-02 (megahit assembly) | ecosystem: Environmental > Aquatic > Freshwater > Ice > Glacier... | reverse complement strand
TGGATGTTGGATGTCGGGTGACCGAAGTAGTCTTGATTTCAATTCGCACAAACGTCAAGTATGTGGGAGCGGTGGCAGGTCGTGGAAGCGGGCCAGCGGTGGGTTTTTTGCGGGGAGAAGCTTTGCCAAGATGACCGTTTTTGTTACTTTTTGCCTCCAAAAAGTAAGAGAAGTAACTTTCAATTTCACAGAATATATGAGAGCATAGTTATCACAAGTAATTTCAAATCTGCAGAAGGCTGAATAACGTTGATTTTTGAATGATGAAGATTAGCTACTTCGCTTCTATGGTTGCTGGATCAAACCTACAGTCTTTGCCTGTAGGTTTGATCCAGCACGAACGGCTTATAAATTCTTTTTTATTCATCCCCTTCAGGGCTAGAATTTCGTGCTGTTCAAGTGGCGATGGGCAACACCCATCGCTGAGTTATTCTGTCCTTTCAGGCCACTTTTTGTTTCGTTACCAATTACCTATTTAGATGATCGGTGTTCTAGCACTAACTACGTAACCGATAAAAGGCTGAATAACGTTGATTTTTGAATATCGATGTCAGAAAACTTCCAAATCACCTAAACTCCAAGCCCAGGGCCTCCGAAGAATATTATCAGAGGTACTAACTTTTCGAAGCGTCACTTCTGGGCCGATGGACATCACGGGTAGAAGCCCCATGTCTATGGGTAAATCATTTTTAAACTGCAATCCTGAAAAAGAAGTAAATCGTACTGCTTCATTTTTTTGAATAATTTTTAACCGGGCATTCAGTTGTTTTTTTTCGTTTTCTCCAAACGCAGAGAGCTGAAAGAAATCTACGATTCTGAGCTCTTTGCCTATTTTACCATCTTTGATTCTATAGATCAAAAGGTAAGTTTCGCCATCGCTGATAAATTGATACGGAAAAAGCGGACAACTGATGTAGCGCCAATTGAGGTAACCTGTGACACGATTTGTTTGAATATTTTCAGAGCTAAAGTTACTATTTTCTATTTTCTCAATTAGACTTGTAATACTTGACCAATCACTCGGTGGCGACGGATTTTTGCTTTTTCCTAACTTTAGGTTAAAGTGTATTTTCAGTGGTAGCTTCCCCCATTTTTCCCAACCCATTTTCAAATAACCGGATGAACTTTCAGCATTTGGAGTATTATAAATTAGTTCTACTCCTTCCTCCTTGAGTTCTTCAATAAGCGAAAGTGTAAGGTTTTTAAAAAGTCCTTGTCCTTGATAATCAGGGTGAATGGCTGTGTCCACAGCCCTACAAGCTTTTATAAGTTCTTTACCCTGGCGAAATTCCCATCGCAAAAATACCCGAACGCCACAGATGATTCCTTTATCTTCAGCGACCAGCACAGGTGATTTTCCAAATGGATTTACGACATGTTTCCAGTTCCAAAGTTCCTCAGATTTTGGGATTAAGCTTTCTCCCAAAGAGGCCTTCAATAAATTAATTATTGAGGGTAGATCGCTAGAAATAGCCTTTCTTATTTGCATGAGATGAAGGTAGGAAGTTTTTTATTAGCCGCGAAGGCCAAAAAGAAAAAGCAAAGATCGTCGCTGTAATTCCTTTAGGTTGGTTTTTAAATTGAGATTTGGGTTTTCACCAAATTGATCATTGAACTTTGGGATTTTTTGGACCTTGTCCATTAAGTTCTCTTTTACCTGGAGCATTAGATTATGCTAATGACTAAGTCGAAACATGCTCATTGATAATTGAATTTGAACATTGATCATTTCCTAATTATAGGTTCTAATTTCAAACGTGCCCCTTGTCCTAAAGTATTTTTATATATTTGACCCAAGCTAAATTTATGGAATGAAGAAAATCCTATTTTTCGTTGGTTTGGTGGTTTTTGCAACGAGCTGTATCAGCAATAAGCGAATCACTTACCTCCAAAATCTCCCTGATAATACTCCCATTGAGCTTGACGAATTTATCCCCTTCGCCGAGGTAGATTACGAATATATTTTACAGCCTTTTGATATAGTTGAGATCTATTTTGCCACGTCTGACCCTGAGCTGATTGAAGCTTTTTCCTTTCAATATTCACAAAGTGTAGGAGGCATGGGCGGAAGTGGTGGCGGTGGTTCAGGGTCCGACCCCCTGTATTTTCGAGGATATTCTATAGATCAAAAGGGTGATGTAGAAGTGCCAAAACTCGGCAAAATCAACATAGCGGGACTGAGCGAAGAAAAGGCTAAGGAAAAAGTTCAGGTAGAAATTAACAAGTTTTTTAAAGAAGAAATCTACGTCAAATTAAGAATTGCGGGGATCAGATATACAACACTGGGGGAATTCAATTCCGTGGGAGTAAGTGTAATCTATAAGAATCGGGCAACTATTTTTGATGCATTGGCAAATTCGGGAGAGACCACACTTTTAGGAAAGAAAAATAAATTGTTCATCATTCGTCAATACGATGGAGGAACTAAGATCCACCAGATAAATTTGAATGACAGGGCGTTGTTAGCAAGCCCATTTTATTTCATTCAGCCAAATGACATCTTGTACCTAGAGCCGATGAATATCAGACAATTTGGTAATGCCGATAATTTAACGTCTTCCTTAGCGCTATTTGCTGGTTTGCTAGCTTCCGCGCTTTTAATTATTAATTTGGTGACGAGTAACTAGTTAATATGGAGAAGTTAGACTTAAGCCAATTAGACAACGAAGAAAAAGCGCTGGAAATCAGGTATGTGATAGCCAAATACATCCGCTATTGGCCTTGGTATGTGCTTTTCGTTCTGATTTTTGTTATCGCCACTTTTCTTTTTCATCGCTACACAGTAGACAAATACGAAGTGTCGGGATCCATGATGATCAAGACAAATACCTCTCCTGAAGCTCGCATTATGGATAGGTCAAATATTTTCTCTACGGGACTAAATCTTGAAAATGATATTCTTCGGCTAAGATCAAAAGGTTTGGCTCGTGAGACTTTGAAAAAACTGCACTTTGATGTGGAGTATTTTGCAAAGACAACTATCAAAGCTATAGAACTTTATGATCGCTCACCGATTCGCATTGAGGTAGATTGGAGTCATTTTCAAATAGCAGATGTGCCTATTCAGTTGGAAATCCTGTCAGCCCAAACTTTTAAGCTGACAAAAGAAGAAGCGGGGTTTATGGACTTTAACTCAGCGATGGCTGCGGGAGATGAATCTATTTATGATAAGACCTATACTTTTGGACAAGAAATAGAAACAACCAAATCTAAGTTTATTGTACACTTAGTGAATCCAGGCAGGACAAGTGAAGAGCTAATATTTGTGCTCAGAAATCCTAGTTCACTTGAAGACTCGTATGCTAGATCCGTGCAGGTGAGTTTGCAAAATGAGTATAGTTCTGTACTCCGATTAAGTACCACCACAAAGGTTGTTGAGAAAGGAAGAGATTACATCAATGCATTGATGGAGTCTTATATTGCATTTGACTTGAGCGAAAAGAATAAGATTCAAGAGAATACGTTAGCTTTTATCGAGGAGCAGCTAGGTTTTTTAGAAGATTCACTGCAGCAAAAGGAGAGAGAATTGCAAGATTTCAAAGTAGAAAATAAGCTCTTGGATGTCTCCGCAGAATTTTCCAACATACTGGGAAAAATGAACACGCTCGATGAGATGAATGCGGAGATAGATTATCAGTTGGAATATTTCGAGCAAATCCGCTCCTATATGGAGCAAAAGAGTAAGGATTTTTCAGATGTGATTGCTCCTTCGGTAATAGGTGTTCCTGATCCCTTACTAAATGGCTTGATACAGACATTGGTTACACTTTCTCAAGACCGGAGAAAACTACTTGCCACGGTAAATGAGAATCATCCTGAGGTGTTGAAAATTGATGTGCAGATGGAGAAAGTACAGGATGCACTTTTTGAGAATGTGGTTAATTTGATAGACAATACAAAGCAGAAAAAAAGCAGCATACAGCGCGATATTCGCTTTTATGACGCAGAATTCTCTACCCTTCCAGAATCCGAATCCGAATATTCTGGCATATTCAGAGAATTCAAATTAAGAGAGTCTCTCTATACCTATTTATTAGAAAAGCGTGCAGAAGCAGGGATTGCCATGGCTTCTAATGTTTCCGACAATGCAATATTAGATGCGGCAAGACGAGGAACGCTAATCTTCCCTAAGAAGGAGCAAAACTATGGTTTGGCTATACTTTTGGGTTTATTACTGCCTTTTGGCTTCGTGGTGGTGAGAGATATTTTTGATGAAACGATCAAGGATCAGCGGGATTTGAAAAAGCATTTTATGATTCCACAGCTTGGGATTGTGGGATATAGTTTCAAGGATACAAATAGGGTGGTACTAGACTTTCCAAAATCTGCCGTGGCTGAATCCTTCAGATCCCTTCGTTCGGCAATTACTTACTTGGCAAGCGGTAAGGATACAAAGATGATATTGGTTACTTCATCTGTTTCTGGAGAAGGAAAGACATTTACCTCCATGAACCTTGCCTCAGCGATGGCTTTAGGTTCAAAAAAAACCGTGGTAGTAGGAGGGGATTTGAGAAGACCCAAATTAGCATCCTATTTTGGTGAATCGGATCGGGTAGGTTTGTCAACTTATTTAATCGGAAAAGTGGAGGCAGAGGAAATAGTAATTGCATCCGCACATGAAAATCTATGGTTCGTTCCTTCCGGAGTAATACCTCCAAATCCAGCTGAATTATTACAAACACCTAGATTGACAGAGTTTTTGGATTATCTGAGAACTAGGTTTGATGTGGTGATTTTTGATACTCCTCCGATGGGATTAGTGTCTGAGACAATTGATTTGATGAGATTGTTTGATATAAATCTCTACGTAGTGAGGCAGAATTACACAGTGAAAGATCACTTGGTGATGATTAACGATCTTTTTAATAACAAGCAGGTCAAAAACGTGTATGGAGTTTTCAATGGTATTCTCAATTCGGGATACCATTACGAAGGCTACAATTATGGTTATGGAAATACCTATCTCTATTCTCGAAATAATAAGTACATGTACAATTACTACGGAGATGATCTAGATTCCAAGAAAAAGAAGATTAAGAAAAGTCAGAGGAATATCTTGGCGAGGTTGAAAAAGGCTTTTAAAGTGAAGTAGAGGCTAGAGATTTACGTATAATTGAAATTGTGCCACTTGCCCATTTTAATTTTATACTCGCCTCGACATATCGACTAGCTGAGCTTAACTGTTAGGTATTCGATATAAACAGGAATAGTTTGAAAGTGGAGGTAATGAGTTGAAGCCGCATCTCCTCCTTTGTCACTCAAGGAAACAACAGTCCGCAGGCCCAGCTTGTCGAAGTCAACTAGAAGATGAACCTACTGACAAGAAAGTGTGTAATTGTATGAAATTCAGGGTATAAGGCTTCACCATTTAGACCGTATTGGGAAAATGTAATTCACAGCTTATTTCTTCCCAACTTCAATTTTCAAAAAGAAACTTATAACGATTACTTTCCGATATGCTTACTATTGCCGCTTTAATTCCAGCTCGATATGCCTCAACTAGGTTGCCTTCCAAGCTTGTTCAAGATTTGGGGGGGAAGTCTGTAATCCAACGTACGTACTTGAGTACTGTAAAGACAGGTATATTTGATGAGGTATGGGTGGTGACGGATCATCCTGAGATCAAGAAACAAATTGAATCCATTGGTGGCAAAGTATTTGTTAGCCAGAAAGAGCATCAGAGTGGTTCAGATAGAATTGCTGAAGCCATGGAAATGGTAGATGTGGATTTGATTGTGAATGTGCAAGGCGATGAGCCATTTCAAGATGAAAAGTCATTGAACGATTTGGTTTCTGTTTTCAAGGACCCTAGGGTGGATGTGGCTTCTCTTAAAACTAGGATATCCGCAGAAGCAGCAGAAAATCCCAATACTGTGAAAGTGGTTACTGATCTGTGGGGAGATGCATTGATCTTTTCCAGGGCAAAGATCCCATACAATCGGGAGGGGATGTCTGAAGTAGCTTACTGGAAACACATTGGCGTATATGCCTATAGAAAAAATGTATTACAGGATTTTACAGGTTTGCCAAAAAGTGAATTGGAATCTATAGAAATGCTGGAGCAGTTGAGATTACTTGAGAATGGCTATAGAATAAGAATGGTAGAGACAGTACATCAGGCTATTGCTATAGACACTCTGGAGGATTTGGAAAAAGCCAGAAGATTAATTTTTGAATAGACTTAATTTTAATTTTGTCGATGGATTTAAGCTGTTTATTATCGAAAGGATAAATATCAGCACTATTTGAGGTTAAATGTTTAAGTTTGCGCAGTTTTTGTCGAGAAATATTAAAGAATTATATATGAGCAAGTTGTTAAAGGGGCTATCGTTTGCCCTTGTTTTTTTAATGGCCTTTGGCTGTATCTCGAATGAGAAAATCATCTATTTACAAAATTTAGAAGATAACCAGTCCATAGCAGATGGAGAGTTAATCAAGTATGAACTCCCTGAATACAAACTTCAATACAATGATATTATTGATGTAAACATTCAGACTGTTGAAGACATGCTTCAATTTGGGTTTAACAATAAGCCTGCACAAATGAATGCTCAGATGGGAAATGTTTCTGCACAAAGTGGTGGAGATATTTATTACATGACAGGTTTCTCTATAGATCAAAATGGCAACATCAGACTGCCTGTAGTAGGTGATGTGAATGTAAAAGATAAGACGTTGGAAGAGGCTAGAATTACCATAGAGGAGAATTTAAGAAAATATGTGACCAGCGAATTGTATGTCAAAGTCAAGCTCGGAGGTATCCGATATTCTGCTTTAGGTGAATTTCGCAGACCTGGTAAATTTGTAGTGCTGCAGGATAGAATGACAATTTTTGAGGCGATAGCAAATGCTGGAGACCTGACGACAGTAGCTAAAAGAGATGAGGTTTTATTGATTAGACAATATCCTGAAGGTACAAGATTGCACCGAATTAATTTATTGGATAGGCAAGTGGTAGAATCTCCTTTCTATTTTATACAGCCTAATGACCAGCTTTATGTGGAGCCAATGAAGGTGAGAGAAACTGGTACGGGTGAAAATACGGCTCAGACTTTGGCATTATTATTTTCAGGCATTTCAGCTGTTGCCTTAATCTTAAATTTAATCAAATAGACTTTTATGTACCCGAATACCCCAAATCCTTCCAATTCCGGGCAAAATCCATTTATGGTGCAGAAGGAAGATGAAATTGACCTTAAAGTACTTTTATTTAACTATCTAAAATATTGGTTGCTGATTTTAGCCTGTATGGTGATAGGCGTAGTTGTTGCATTTTTGTTTAACAGATATGCAACAAACATCTTTAAAGTGGAATCCAGTATTCTAGTGGTGGATGATAAACCGAGTTTAGGAACAGATTTATTTGAATCCTCTGGTTTAGGAATGCTCCAGGGTAAGAGTAACATTGAAAACGAAATTGGGATTCTTAAATCATTTAGTCTGGCAGAAGAAACAATTGCTGGGCTGAACTTGAATGTTCAATATTATAAGGAGGGACTTATTTCCACAGTACAGATCTATGAAAAGTTACCAATTCTGGTTTCTGTCAACTGGAAGCAAACACAGCTGGTAGGAGGGAAATTTAGATTGGTGGTTATCAGTGAAGATTCCTTTGAGCTAAGCATTGAAAATAATGAGTTTGTAATTTTTAATCCTAATGATCCCTATTATAAGATTTTGCCTGAGAATTCAATTACGCTCAAGAAATCTGTTTACAGCTTTGGTCAGGAAATTAAAGGGGAGAATTTTTCTTTTACTATCAATCAACTAACAGCCCTTCCTGGTGATAATATCTTATTTAATTTGGTGGACACACCATCTCTTGCCTTAAAATATCGTGGCGAGTTGGCTGTATCTCCTATCAATAAGCAAGCTTCTATTTTGTCTTTGAGCCTGGAAACTCCCGTAAGGAGACTAGGAGAGGATTACATCAACAAGCTGATGGAAGTATACCTGGATAGGGAACTGGAAGAGAAAAACAGGGCTTCTGAGAATACAGTTAGGTTTATTGAACAGCAGCTTTCTGGGATTTCTGATTCACTCAGGTTTTCTGAGAATAAACTACAGGAGTATAGAACAGAGAATAAGGTTTTTAACCTTTCTGAGGAAGGTTCGGTGGTTTTCGAAAGAATGCAGGAATTGGAAACGGAAAAGGGGAAATCAGAAATCAGTTTGAAATATTATCAAACGTTACGCAATTATCTGATTAACGATCAGTCTGGTGACATGGTAGCTCCCTCTCTTGTAGGCGTTACCGATCCCTTGTTAAATTCACTTGTACAGGCATATAGTGAGTTGCAAGCTGAGAAGAATAGACTTGCCAACAATTTTACAGACATAAGTTTAGCGGTAAGAGAAAATGCCACTAGGCTTCAGAATACGAAGAGACAATTACAGGAAAATGTCAATTCTGCGCTTGTCAACACACAAAATGTGATCGCTGATTTGAATAGTCAGATACGGCTGTTAGAAGTTGATATAAACTCCTTACCAGAAACTGAACGTCAATTGATTGGTATTCAACGTCAGTTCACCATCAACGAGAATATTTACGTTTATCTATTGCAGAAAAAAGCAGAAGCAGAAATCACAAAGGCGGCTAATATGCCTAAGAATTCAGTTTTGGACTTTGCTAAAGCAGGTCAATTGCCAGTTGCTCCCAAGAGATCCTTAAATCTTCTGATAGGCTTGATTCTAGGCTTAATTCTGCCTATTGGTTTTATTACAATAAAGGACTTCCTAAATACAAAAATTGAGGATCCTAAGGAACTTGAAAATCAAATTAATGTTCCTTTGATAGGCATGATCGGCAGAAACAGTTCTGATGATGGGATTCCTGTATTGAACAATCCAAGATCCGCTGTTACGGAGTCTTTCAGATCCTTGAGAGCGGATATGTCTTATTTGAGTCCTCATCGAGATAACCTGACCATTCTTTTTACCTCCGCTATTTCTGGAGAGGGTAAGACCTTTGTGTCGATAAATGTAGCCTCAGTATATGCGCTTATGGGTAAAAAGGTCCTCCTGATTGGTTTGGATCTTAGAAAGCCGAAAATTGCAGAGGACTTTGGTTTGGTAAATGACAAAGGAATGAGTACCTGCCTAAGTACAGATACGCCTTGGCAGAACGTAGTAAAGCCCACTGGGCACAAGGATATGGATGTGATCCTCTCTGGTCCTATCCCTCCAAATCCAGCAGAATTGTTGTTGCAGGATAAATTTGGGGAGATTATGAAAGAGATCAAACAAGCCTATGATGTAGTGATCTTTGACTGTCCACCTGTGGGGTTGGTTTCTGAGACCAAAGAGCTATTTGCTTTTGCAGATATCAGTTTCTTTGTATTCCGTCAGGGATATTCTATGAAGGGGAGTTCTCAGATATTAAACAACCTCGTGGAAAAAGGTGGGGTTTCAAAAATATATGGAATCCTCAATGATGTGCATATAGATAAGGGCTATGGTTACGGGTATGGCTATGGCTACGGCTATGGAAATAACTCGTATGGCTATTATGAAGAAGTTCAGTTACCTTGGTGGAAGAGGGCACTTAAAAGGAACTAGTTAACTACCCTTTTGAAGTCTGAAAATAGACATTAATATAAGCCGAAGAGGATATTCCTTTTCGGCTTTTTTGATGGCTTCTCAGACCAAATATTTTTTTGGTGCGAATTACCATTTCGGTATACAAAATCTTTCAATCTAAGGAGGTCAATAGTTTTCTGATTGTTTTTACCTAGGGTTAAAACCCTAGGCTATAAATGAGCCGTCCCTATGGGACTTTTAGGGGAATGCCTTCGGCATTCTAAGGAGGTGATTTGAGTTTTAGAAAAAGAGCAAGTGTTTACGACACTAACCAGCGTAACTCAATTCGCACAAAAGCCAGATATGTGGGAGCGGTGGCAGGTCGTGGCAGCGGGCCAGCGGTGGGCTTTTTGCGGGGAGAAGCTTTATACCTATGCCAATAACCTGGGGATCCTATGGAAGGCTTCACAAGATCATCTTGATCCTGGATATCAATCAGCCAGACCATTG
>Ga0105054_10013135_pt1 | contig 10034 bp, 8 predicted proteins | sample BON02_FD_78091 | JGI IMG/M metagenome (GOLD analysis project Ga0105054, IMG submission 78091) | Freshwater microbial communities from Lake Bonney liftoff mats and glacier meltwater in Antarctica - BON-02 (megahit assembly) | ecosystem: Environmental > Aquatic > Freshwater > Ice > Glacier... | reverse complement strand
ATGTATACATATACATCTACATATGTATACGTATACACATGTTTAAATATGTAAATGCGTGTGTGTGTATATGTATACATATTTATAGGAATATACATTTTGGTTTTATTTATATGTATATGTATATTTATATGTATATTTATATATATATCTATATCTATATATATACATATATATGTATACATGAATATATATATGTACATCTATATATATATATATATACACACACATACAGAACATATATATATATGCACATATACATATATATACCTATAAGAGTCAGTGCGGACGCGATCATTAATCATCTCCTGATGAATACCGTGGTGCGCATAGCTATCGAAATAGTAGTCTTTGGCAGTTGAATCTTCGGGCCGTACTGTGTTTACAACGCCCACTGTTGCACCCTTCGAGGTTCCTACACACACACACAACTATCACTACTTCTATCAACACACAATATCCACACACATACAACCATCAATACGACGCGCCATGCTGCACCTTTCGAGGTTCCTACATACACAGCACAGCAATCACCACACTCATTTCCACACAGAATACCCACACACGTGCAACCATCACTACATCGCCCAGTGTTGCGCCATTTTAAGGTTTCTACACACACAATAATCCCTACTTCTGCATACACACAATAATCGTTACTTCAATCGACAAACAATACCCACACACACGCAACCATCACTGCAACGCCCACCGATGCATATTTTGAGATTCCTATACACACACACAATAATCCCTACTTCTACACACACACACAAACAACAATCTCGACCCCCGCACATCCACAAAAAAAATACTACACTGGCACACACCCACGCAACAATCGCTGCTTCTACCCCAACACTACAATCATGATTCCTACCCCCACACGTACAACAATCGCTATTGCTACCCACACACAATACCCACACACATACCATCATCACTGAGAGCACTTCTGATCCCTGTCCAATAAGAGCATATTAGAGTATGAAAGAGAAGGAAGAAGAAGAGAGAGAGAGCACGCGTGCGCGCGCGAGAGAGAGAGAACTTAGAGAGAGAAAAGACATACCTGCCAATTCGAGAGGAAAACAAACACGCAAAAGCGAATGACACTTCTGCACTTCGCCACAAACATGAACAGACAGACAGACAGACAGACAGACAGATAGACAGATAGACAGATAGACAGATAGACAGATAGACACACAGACAGACAGACAGACAGACAGACAGACAGACAGATAGACAGACAGACACACAGACACACAAAAGAAGCACCTGCACCAATACGTTCACCATCCGCACCAGTCAGACTACTCTTAGATTTTTTCTGATTTTTCTTTTTCCCTCCTCCTTCTGCGCCTCCCATTTGTGGCTGTGGCGGTTCCTGGTGTTCTTGCTGCTTCTGCTGCTGCTTTTGCTGCGGTTGTTTCTGTTTCTGTTGTTGCTGTGGCGGCAAGGGACTTTCAACACCATTGTTTGCTGCCCCGTTGCTGGTTGCTGCATCGGTATTGGTTTTTGACTTTTTTGACTTTTTCTTCCCCTCCCTGTTGATGGCGTCGGCACCTGTGCCGACACTCTGTGCCGGCTGATGCAGCTCGGGCGCGGCGCTGGCTTCAGGCCCTTTTCCATCGACAATTTGTTTTTCCTTCTTGTTCGTCTTGACACCGCCAAATACAGCGTTTGCAGCATCAGTGCTGGCATCAGCGTGGGCAGCGTTGCCCACATTGGCTGCCAACGCAGCAAACACTGAAAGGGGCACTATTGATGAAACTGCTTCAGCACTACCCACAGCACCACCCCTGCCCCCACGTGCCTTTTTGTTTTTGCCACGAACGGCTGTCGCAGTCGTGTCGACGGCTACTTGGGCTACCTCGCTGGCTGCAACAGCCGAGGCATTCGAAGTTACTCCGCCACCACCTCCACCTTTTTTTGCACCACCGCCCTGAGCTGGCGCTTGCATAGCCTGTGCAGGAGGTGGCGCAACATCTTCGCCCATTTCCTCGGCGCGTGGCTTACTACGATTTTTTTTGTTGCGCGGCTTCTTGTCGACACTATGCCCCACAAAAAACCAAGTCAGCATTCATTTTCCTGCAGCATATGTAAATAGTCCTTTTCTTTTCATTGCTCCCACACGTGGGAGCACGCTTCATCTCTTTCCGTTCATTGCTCCCACACATGGGAACAACAAAGGGATGGAGGTAACACGGATGGCGTGTGTGTCCAAATCGAAGGCTACCTTGCTTCAGCCGCTGGGGCCAATTCAACCTGCTCGAGCTTGGCTGCCACCTCGGATACAGATACGTCATGCGCTTCCACAGGGCCATTGCCGTTGCCGTTTTTCTTGCCCCGTCCTCGCCCTCCTCCACGCGCCTGTGTGCTGGCAGCTCCTGCCAAATCTCCATACACACAGTCGTGAGTGACAAGCACATGACCTCAACACTGATGGGTAGGCCAGCCTGTTGAATTTTACTCTCCGGTTCTCGCTCTTGCTCCCGCCCCATGCTGCTGCCGCCTGCGCACTTTCCAACTTGTATAAATTGATGCTAAAACACTTGCAACGAGAGTTCCTGGGGTTGCATACCTGCGTCCGCCATTATGGCGCTTTTGATGAACCTCGCTCGATTTTGGCGAAATCTACTGAACTCGAATTCTACAGAAATTCTTCTCTGATTTTCATATATTGAGTCGATGAAAAAAAAGAAAAAGTTACGAACTCGGTGAGAAAAGGTCCGGATATAGGCTCCCACACTGGGAGGCGGGTAAGGGACGGGTGATCTTAATGGTCCGGGCCCCAATGGGACTTAAAAATAAATGAGATTGAACTGAACTGAACTTAGTAAATGCCATTTAAACTTGACAGGTTCTGAGGTTTTAAGTGGTTAATCGAGTGTTCGCCATTCGCTTAGTCCAGTGATTAGGTTGGGTCTTCGAAACCCAAGAAAGAAAGAAAGAAACAAATAAACGTCAAAAAAGATATATATATCTGGGTGGATACACCACCCAGGTACGCCACCGTACCCATCTTGACCTGACGACATGTCGTGTCTGTTTTGCAAAATATGATGATGTGTAAATATGATGATGTGTAAATACTCTCCCCGACTCCGGTACGATTTCTACCCATTGCACGCGCGTGGTCTAGGTCTCTGCCCTTTTAGTGCACTGGTCTGTGATCTGCTACCAAGACGGTTGTTACATGGTTCGCCAAAGGCGCATTGCCAAAGAGTATCTCAGTTACAGTTTTGATGAGCACTGCCTGGAGGACACTAGGCTTACATGGTGCCTTTCCTACCCTAGTGGGGGGGCACCATTCCCTGGGCGCTACGTTTCTTGATAGTTAGGGAGATTGATTGTGGGAATTGGCTAGCCCGAGAATACATGCCAGCCCACCAACATTGCGAGCTGTTTTACTCACTTGCGGGGGATCTGATTGGGTCTACCATAAACTAGATAATGCTCTGGTCCCCTGGTCCGGGACAGTTTCTTGGGTCCTAAGTTGTTAATCGAGTGTTTATGATGATGATTGCTTTTATTACTTTCAAAAGTAGTTTAGTACCCTTGTTTGAGGGTCTATGAAGTTCAAATTCATGGGAATTTGAGTTGTCGGGTATTAGTCAGAATCGAACCGACGACCTAGGGATTGACAGTCCCTCGCTCTGACCAACTAAGCCACGCTTGCACGTGAGGTCTGCCCGCTTAGTCCAGTGTTTAAGTTGGATCTTGGAACCAAAGAAAGAAAGAAAAATGAATAGTTCTGGAGAAGATCCCAGGGCAACTGGAGGCCTCGTATCCTCCTCACCCTCGGGTCAATAAAACAAAGCAACACACACCACTTGTGTGCGTTCCTGCTGTCCAAGAAAGAAAAACAGAATGCTGTACATTCAGGCAGCATAATAACAACAACAAAAAAAAAAGAATCAGATCTTTCGTGTAACGAAAGATCTAAACAAAGATATTTTAAAATCGAGTGCGTGTCGACTACGCGCACATACCACGATGACTACGAACATGATCGGTTCCGAGTCCAAGGTCCAATGCAGGAGAGCCGTTCGATTCGTTCCAGGCGTTTCCGGGCTTCCTGAATAGCGCGCACCATGCGTATGCGTTCCTGCTGTAATTGGATTGCTGGCGGCGTGGCGGTTACTATAAACAAAAACAAAAACAGAAAACAAACAAACAAGTCGGCAACGGTCCAGGACAGTTTTTTGGGTACTACATGAGTAGACGGGTGCTCACCACCTGCCTAGTCCAGTGATTAAATTGGGTCTTTGCCATCCAAGAGAGAAAAAAAGAAAGAAAGTCCGTCGTGAACCCATGCGTGGCCCGATGCGGCCCCTCCCCTCCAATGTGACATCCACCGTATCCTCTCCCCCATCTGGGCCACAGGCGCGCGGCTGCGGTGACTCTGCATGTCTTCTCGCGCACTGCTCTCTACTAGCACACCATGCTCTGACAAGACCTGGCGGGGATTTCATCCGCGATTCTCTGTTTGGGTCTTTACTTTGTCTAGGGCGATGTGTTTCAGACGACGTGATGTTCACTTTCATACGCACCCTAGTTTTCTCGTTGTATTTCGCACGCCACTGCCTGCACCAAGACCTTCAACAACTAGGCCTGTTTGATAAGAAGTCACACCTAGCCAAATTTGTTGGTTCAGGCACACCTTTAGAATAGCCTAGCGCGGTCGTACGCCTCTAGAGAGGAGGTCATGATAGGACGTCACACCATGAGTAACGGGTGGTTAGTTTGAGGTATGTAAACAGTATAGGCAACCATCTATTTACGGTCTTCTTCCCACTATGATCTTGTTTACAATACACGTTATGGTCCTTGGGTTGCGAGCATAGGGTTACCAAACCCTTTTTACACTGTTACTGCACGCCCCTGCCTGTAACATCGTAGTGTTCAAACAAGACCCGCAGGAAAATTTCGGCCTTCAATTTTTTCATTGTGTCTAGTTTGCTTCGTGTGAGTAAAAAATGCCAGCTTGCATATGTCAGGAAGGTCCAGAATTTGGCAATTGCACGGCACTACACAGATTGGTTACTGGTTGACACAGTCTTGTGTAGGTATTTTTTTGCAATCATATTGTGGTCCTAGGTCACGAGCTCCTTTCTTTGTGAGGAGGGCGCGTGGCAGGGGTCTATTTTGGCGCAGCAATCACTCACTTCAGACGACATCTCACCCTCCTATCACCTTGGCGAGTGTACAAGAGCCTTGGTTGTACTCTCGCTCAACACCCCACCGCACGCTCACAAGCTGCTCACCTCCCACACCCCTCACAATAGGATATGCCATAAAATAGGTGTGCAGCGGTCTAGGACAGTCTCTTGGGTATAAAGAGATTAAGCTCGTTATTTGCCACCCAAGAAAGAGAGTGAAAAAGAAAAACGACGAGACGCGCGGGCACTGCACTATTGTGTTTGTCTTCCCACTTTCCCATGGGGGCGCAGGGCGCATAAATCGACAATGAAGTCTGTGATCCTCAGGAACATGCGCTCCTCTATGCTTCAAAACCTCGCAAGCTTGTTTATGGGGACGCTGACAACGATGTTGAGTGATCGCTGATTTTAGTCATCACAGCCTGTCTTGTTGTGATTGCACGTGCGGAAATACTCTCACTATTCCGCGCTGTCCACGCCCCATCCCTGGGCGTCTTCTGCAGCCCGCGGGGGGGGGGGGTTCCACCTCTGCTCCATCATATCATTCAGAAACCAACGCAGCGCCACAGCCTCTCTTCAAGTTTGCGGCCACGTCATGGCTTTCTGCCTGCTTGCCTAGGCTGCGACTAGCGGGGAGGGTCTTCCCTTCTTCGCTGCGCCAACTCACCAGCACACTAACAATCGCCGAACTAAACGTGTCGCGGGTTTTGGTGTGTGCATTCAAGACTACTGGTGCGAACGTGCTTCGGAGCTTTGCAATTTCCTACCAGTGTCGCTCAGCGAATCTTAATAGGCTGAGCGACAGTCATATCTCTAATTGGACTGCGACAATCATATTTCTGGTTAGAATCCCTTCTTTCCCATTGACATTGCTCCCCCCCATCTCTCACCAAAGAGCGTTTGTCTGTGGGCCGTGCAAAGGTATTTCGCTGGTTGGCATCTTGTTGGTCGCATCCTTAGATTTACTCTTTAAACGGTTATGTTTGTGTTTTCTCACTGCATGTTTGACATGATACCTATGCATATGAAAATATGTTAACGGCACCCAGACGGAGTCCGCAAATGTGTTGACGGCGCCCAGACGGAGGACCCTACCCCGTACCTCCTGTCGTGCTCGTGCCTTGCCTTTCGTAACATACTATAAACGACAACTTTCCTTATATTCCGCTGCTGCACAGGTGCTGCGGCCATACCCATCTCTTGTCATGTTTTCTATCTGTATAAGTTGTCTTGAGTGTTTGGGCTGTTTGTGCATCGTCTTGGCATGTATCACTCACTGTGCTGGTCTGTGATCTGCTGCCAATGCGGTTGTTTTATGGGGATTTACCGTAGTACCCAAAAGCACATTGTCAGAAGGGCATTTCGCTCAAAATCTTCACAGGCTCTGCTTGCAGGACACCCTGGCCCTGTGGTGCCATACCTACCCTAGTGGGGGGGCACTATGAAGATGGGGCGACACGTTCCTTAGCAGTCAGGGCGACTTGATTGTTGGGACTCGTTAGCACGAAGATGCATGCCAGGCCACAAACACTGTAGACTGTTTGTACCCACCAGCGGGTCCACCCATCATAAGTAGGTGGGCAACGGTCCGGGACAGTCTCATCAGTCCAAGGTGACTAATTGGGTCCTTGACGCCCACTTAATGCGGTGATTAAATCACGTATTCTCCACCCAAGAAAGAGAAAAAGAAAGAAACCCATTGCTTAAGTCTCACGTAGCTGCACCTTCAGCTCGGGCAACTACTGGCCGCCTACCATTCACGGTCAATCCGTACGCAGGTCGCAAGATCGATTCAGGAGCCGAACTGTTCTGGTTTTTTTACCAAAGCGTTGGGGTTTCCCTTGGCGAAAAATTCTCGTTGATTTTGGAAAATCTGTCGGGGAATTTGCAATTTTCAAAAATCGATAGTAAAATGGACGGGGAAACGGAGTGCTTTCTCACAGGTCTTCAGCGCGCCATTACCAATGCTTACCTTGATCCTCTGTTTGAATTAGGCAAATTTATGTTTGAATCAGGCAGATTGACGCGCAAGTTGAATTTGACCTTTGCCTCAAAAAAAACTTGCTACTGGCATCTCAACTGCTCAAAAGTCAGTACACTGAGTCTTGTTCTTGATCTTTTTCCACTTTCTTACAGGAGAATTTCCTGAACGCACAGATTTTCTGTGCGCATTCAAAAACTGCTAAAAGAAAGAGTCTGCAGGAAAGAAATGTCGCGCGCTGTGAAACTCTGCGCACAGGAACCGAGGGGCGTGGCTATTTGCATGGGCCCTGTGGATTTCGAGCTTCACGTACAAGGATCTTCCGGTACCTATATCAATATGACATAAAGCCTCCCCTGTGGGCCTCCTTCAAGATCTGGCCGAATCACAAACAAATGAAAAGCGGCCAATTCAGTTTTGCGCACTCCTCCTTTCAAACAGTAGGCTCACAAAGCTTCGGCACTAGACTTCTTCTACATTGGAGGATCCTTAGATTCCTGTCAATTCAAGAGATTGTGGTTGTGACCTGGACACCAGGATTTGTGTTTTTTAATGTGCGCTCAAACTCACCTGCTACCCACCATCTTCAACAAGAAATGGGACTGATATACAAACCCAATTTTAGCTGTTAAAACACCGAATCTTGTTCTCAAGGGCAGCGTATTAGAGTGTGTATTCCCGCGCACGTAAAAGATCAAACTGATTTGCTTTTAAAAACAAAGTATTGGTGAGCATACACGGCGACACATACTCGGTGTCCCAAGGGCAGCGTGCAGTATGCATGACTTCCAAATGTTAGCCGACAGCCTGGAGTCCAACGATGTGCTTCATTGAGCATATTATGTACGTCATTCTGTATCTCCCCCCACTCCCCTCCTCTTCACACACGTCTGCCGCAGTCTGCACATAGAGCAGCACCCCGGTACTAAAACTGTTCAATCTGATTGAACTAGCTCGCGTCGACAAACGTATTCACTGTGACTGCACGCTCTCATGCGCCATCCCTTTCATTCTTCTACACCCGCACCCTGCTGTGTTTTGCACTATCCCATCACCTTTCTCGCACACACACGCACGCACACACTGATAGACTGGCGCAATAGAATGGAGCGAGGAGATTAAAACACACGCGCACGAAAAGAGGCAATCAATCAACGCAGGGGCGGAAGCAGTCATACGGCAGCTGATTGGCATTTGGTTTTTTGGAGTGATGCAGCTCATCGAGGAGCTCACGGCGCATACCATTCTTGTGAGCCTGCTGTGCCACATGATCCAGCACCATCCCCTCAGCAATTTTCTCGAGCAAAGCCCTCTCTTGCAGAATGGTCTTGTCCTTCTCCTCCTTTTTCTTGGATGCTTTGATATCCATGTCGGTGAGATAAGTTTCTTTCATCATCGACGCAACATCGCGCTGGTACTGGTCGGTCCACAGTGCTGATCGCCCGTGCGGCACGGAAGAGGGGTAGAGAGTTGTAGGTGCCATGCGGTACTCCTTTTCGCGCCGTTGGTGGGCATTCTTAGCCTCTGCTTGTAATTTCAGAAAGTCGGCCCTCTGCCGCTCAAGCTCCTGCCTCATTTCGCGCTGCATGTGAGCGGCGTATTCAGCTTGGCGCCTTCGTTCGAGAATCTCAGAGTCATGCTTTTTTTCCATGTCATCCTTGCGAGCAAGAGCATCAAGATAGTGATGACGAGCTACGCCCATGGTATGACTGCGTGCGAAATCAATGCCCTCCTCTGGCATTTGGAGCTGGTTTCCAGTGCCATGGTTACGAATAGTAGTGGAGCCATCGCGGTGATGACGCCGGCGGTGCCGAGAGGATGTTGAGGTGCTGCTCCCCCCTGTCCGCCCTGTCTCGGGCCGTTCTGTTTGTCCCTGACTCAAGGGTGTGTCTGCGCCTCCTTTGGCCCCATCATAAAACGAGTCACAGGCACGCATCTTCTCAGGAGTGTTGAGAGGTGCTCTAGCCTGTGTCCACGGCCTCGCTCCTGAAGTCACCAGCCCTGTCATAGCGCGCTCGCCCGCACCCCAACCCCCCCCCTCTGCCGTGTGACTCATAAGAAGCCCTGTTGTGTGTGTGTTTGTTGTGATTGGAGGGGGTGCAGACCTTAGGCTTAGCAAAGATGGTATATATGTATAGGTATGTATATGCGTTTGAGACGAAGGTGGAGTGAGCATGAAGGCAGAGCAGAGCAAGCATCAAAAAGGGTGCATCGTGGACTCGGCGTGCTCACACAAATTGCACAGCATGACATGGAGAGGACATCCTCCACTACCTCTTGCTTCACACTCCTTCCTCTCACACTCCTTCCTCTCACACTCACAATACCCCATGATAGAATGCCTATCCCCCAATTATTGTGTTCCAATGTGTGTGTGTGGTGTTCTCACTCAATGTGTGTGTGTGGTGTCCCGACTCACGAACTCACCGTCAGCCAGGTTGTGGTTGGTAGATTTGGACATGTAGCCTTCGGTATGTCCAGTGATTGCTGGGTTCTGGCCTGTTCCATTCTCCCTTTGATTAGGTATCGTATCTTTACGTATGATATATGTGTCTATGTTCGTGCGTGTGTGTGTGTGTGTGTGTGTGTGTATGTATGTATGTATGTATGAATGTATGTATGTATGTATGTATGTATGTATATATGTATGTATTTATGTATGGATGGATGGATGGATGGATGTATGGATGTATGTATGTATGTACGTATGACGTATCTATGCATGTATGTATGTAAGTCCATACGAGAGAGACATACGTACGTACGTACATACGTATGTATGTATGTGTGTATGTATGTATATATGTATGTATGTATGTATGTATGTATGTATGTATGTATGTATGTATGTATGTATGTATGTATGTATGTATGTATGTATGTAT